>OGRR01000588.1_pt1 | contig 29597 bp, 16 predicted proteins | sample 1553511 | NCBI WGS metagenome assembly OGRR01 (sample SAMEA2580040, study PRJEB22360) | human gut metagenome | biome: human gut; feature: human-associated habitat; material: faeces | place: Denmark | collected 2008/2010 | reverse complement strand
GAAAAATACAGGCAGCTTCAGGGGACATATCCGGTGATATTTATTAGTTTTGCGGGTGTAAAACAAAATAATTATTTAGACACAGTTAAAAAAATAAAAAAATGCATTGTTGAATTGTATAATAAATATGACTATATAATAAAAAGTGATATTTTTAATAACAACGAAAAAGAATTATATGCACTTGTAAAAGATACTATGGATGATGTTACTGCACAGGGAGCATTAAATACTCTTTCAAACTATTTGAGTAGATATTATAAAAAGAAAGTTATAATTCTTTTTGACGAATATGATACTCCGATGCAGGAGGCATATGTAAACGGATTTTGGAATGAACTTGTTGATTTTATACGAAGTTTGTTTAATTCAACTTTTAAAACAAACCCGTATTTAGAGCGTGCGGTAATGACAGGAATTACCAGGATTTCCAAGGAGAGTATTTTTTCAGACTTAAACAATCTTAATGTGATTACAACTACAAATGACGAATATAATACAAGTTTTGGCTTTACGGAAAATGAAGTTTTTGCGGCATTGGATGAGGCAGGTTTGTCGGAGAAAAAGGATGATGTGAAGCTGTGGTATGACGGTTTTACATTTGGAAAGCACAAGGATATATATAATCCGTGGTCGATTACAAATTATCTTGACAAGAAAGAGTTTAAGACATATTGGGCGGACACAAGTTCTAATAGTCTTGTCGGCAAACTTATTCAAAGAGGTTCACCGAAAATAAAGAAAGCCATGGAAAAACTTTTAAATGGAGAATATATAACAGTTGGAATTGATGAACAGATAGTGTTTGACCAATTAGATAACGACGAGGATGCGATATGGAGTCTTTTATTGGCAAGTGGTTATCTTAAATTAGACAGCATGGATATTTGTGTAAGCACAGGAGAGCAGAAATATGAACTGAGTCTTACAAACTTAGAAGTCCGTGTTATGTTTCAGAAATTGATAAAAGGCTGGTTTATGACAGGAGATGATTCGTCAAATGAATTTATAAGTGCATTGATAGATGGTGATTTAGAAGCAATGAATTACTATATAAATGAAATTACATTAAATGTATTTAGTAGTTTTGATGTTGCAGGAAAGGATGAATCAAGAATACGCCCAGAAAATTTAGCCTCATGCTACGACTGTAAGGGAGTAGCTAATGGCTCAAGTTTGAACGATAGTTCAAACTTGTATGCGATGACTAGGCAGTCATCGCGTTTTTACCATGGTTTTGTATTGGGACTTATGGCAGGTCAGAGAAATACTTACATTATAAAATCAAACAGGGAAAGTGGTTTTGGTCGTTATGATGTTATGATGATTCCAAAGCAAAGCACAAGTGAAAGTGGAAAGAAACTTCCGGCGATTGTGCTTGAGTTTAAAGTAAAAAGAGACAACGAAAAATCACTTGAAGAAGCAGTTGAGGCAGCTTTAAAGCAGATAGAAGAAAAAAGATATGATGAAGAAATCTTAGCACTTGGTATAGAAAAAGAAAGAATAAGGCATTATGGATTTGCATTTGAAGGGAAAAAAGTGCTTATAGGGTGATGGGAAATTGTATAAGGTATTTCAGGGGGTAAAAAGAAGTCTTTTGGCGGAAACGAAAAAATCATTGACAATCCCCCAGCCACCATTATATAATCAACTTAGTTATGCAAATGCGACGACGGAGAGAAGTAGCATGATTTATCGTTCAAAGCGAGTGAAGGACGGTGAGAGCTTCGCAAAGTGAATTCATGTGAATAACACTCTATCAGCAGCGAACTGAACACAGCCTGCCGTATGCAGCAGATTGAAATCATTATCGGACATAAGTATTGTATTGATTTGATTTCATTTTATACTGTATATAAAGTATGTCAGTAGGGGAGCCGTAAGCTGCACGACAGACAGCATATGAGTGACTGACAAGACAGTAATTCGGGTGGTACCGCGGACAATATATGTTCGTCCTGAACTTTTAGTTTGGGGCGGACTTTTTTATGTTATAGAAAAATGCTTGTAACATAGCGGAAAGCCAACGAGAATTGCAAAGCAATTCTTGGGGGGCAAAACGCTGGTTTTGCCCTTTTTATTTTTTAGGAGGTAAAAATGAACGTAGGAAACATTTATCGTGACAAAACATTAAACGACATTGGCGAGAGCAATGTCGGTGAAACATTAAGACTTGCCGGATGGGTAGAAAATATCCGTGACCACGGCGGTGTATCATTTGTTGACCTTAGGGATATGTACGGTGTTATGCAGGTTGTTATGCGTGACACAAAACTTCTCGATGGTATAAGCAAAGAGGACTGTATCTCAGTTGAGGGTGTCGTAGAGCACAGAGATGAGGAGACATACAATCCAAAGATACCGACAGGAACTATCGAGCTTGAAGCACACAAGGTAGAAGTTCTTGGCAGAGTTTACAGACAGCTTCCTTTTGAGATTATGACATCAAAAGAGACAAGAGAGGATGTTCGTCTTAAATACCGTTATCTTGACCTTAGAAATGCAAAGGTTCGTGACAATATGATTTTTAGATCAAATGTTATAAGTTTTCTTCGTCAGAAGATGACAGACATGGGATTTTTAGAAATTCAGACACCTATCCTTTGTGCTTCATCACCTGAGGGTGCAAGAGATTATATCGTGCCATCACGCAAATTCAAAGGTAAATTTTATGCATTGCCACAGGCACCACAGCAGTACAAGCAGCTTCTTATGGTGTCAGGTTTTGACAAGTATTTCCAGATAGCACCTTGTTTCAGAGATGAGGATGCGAGAGCAGACCGTTCACCAGGAGAGTTCTACCAGCTCGATTTTGAGATGAGCTTTGCAACACAGGAAGATGTATTTAAGGTTGGTGAGGAAGTCCTCACGGCAGCATTTGAGAAATTTGCACCTGAGGGATATGAAGTTACACAGGCACCATATCCTATCATCAGCTACAAACAGGCAATGCTTGAGTTTGGTTCAGACAAGCCTGACCTTAGAAATCCGCTTCGCATTGTCGATGTGACAGATTTCTTCCAGAGATGCACATTTAAGCCGTTCCATGGAAAGACAGTCCGTGCGATAAATGTCCATGCAAAACTTTCAAAGGGACAGCATGAGAAACTTCTCAAATTTGCACAGTCTATCGGAATGGGCGGACTTGGTTATCTTGAAGTTCTTGAAGATAAGTCATATAAGGGACCTATCGACAAATTTATTCCTGATGACATGAAACAGGAAATTGCTGATATAGCAGGACTTACACCGGGAGATACAATCTTCTTTATCGCAGACAGAGAAGCACAGGCAGCTCTTTATGCAGGACAGATTCGTACAGAGCTTGGAAACAGACTTGACCTTATCGAGAAGAACAGCTACAGATTTTGCTATATAAACGACTTCCCAATGTATGAGTATGACAATGAGGAGAAGAAATATATCTTTACTCACAATCCATTCTCAATGCCACAGGGCGGACTTGAAGCATTAAACACAAAAGAGCCGTCAGAAATCCTTGCATACCAGTATGACATTGTATGTAACGGTATCGAGCTTTCATCAGGAGCAGTCCGCAACCATGACCTCGACATAATGGTTAAGGCATTTGAAATTGCAGGCTATACAGAGGAAGACTTAAAGGAAAAATTCGGAGCACTCTACAACGCATTCCAGTTTGGGGCACCACCACACGCAGGAATGGCACCGGGAGTAGACCGTATGATAATGCTTCTTCGCAACGAGGAAAACATCCGTGAGATAATACCATTCCCGATGAACGGAAATGCACAGGATCTTATGTGTGGTGCACCAAACGAAGTAAGCGAGCAGCAGCTTAGAGAAGTGCATATAAAAGTAAGACAGTAAATATGATATGTGATAAGATACTGCTGATAAAATATAGGATTACACAGTTATGTAATTCTGAGTAAAATAACAGATTTTTGAGAAAAAATATTTATTACATTCTTGATTTGTGTTGTGCAGAAGCATAGCAGCATGGAATGTGTAAAGTAAAGAAACAGAAAAAAGCCATATTGTAAATATAATTTTTATATTTGCAATGTGGCTTTTTTTGTTACTGGGATTATCTGTAAGTGTGCTATAATTTAAAAAGTAGAGAGCTGTGTATGAATATTGAAAATAAAAAATGTAACACAATGGATAATGTGTTACATTTTTTTACTTTTATGAAAACTTTATTTGAAAATATTTTTTATGAAATATGTGATTTTAGTTAGAACACATGATAAAAGCTGAAATTATTATTATAAAATGATGTGAATAAAAATATATTAGAAGAATTTTAATGATGCATTAAATCTGAATACAAGATTTTTACATTACAAACAGACACAAAACTTTTATGCACAATTACGGTTTACACCTGCAATACGGCAATAATGTTATTTGTGCCCGTATGAAATTTTTTGTTTTCTTTGCTGATAGTTTTATTAAGTATGCATTTGAGCATCTCTAAACATAACCTATAACCCAACTGCCACATTGATACAAATTTTAAGCCTGTTTATTGCACTATAGATTTACAAGGCAAAAGACTTCGTCCCTGTCATCCTGGTCTATCCCCAGATACCTTGTTGTTATTTTATATGACGAATGATTATAGATGCTGGTAAGCAATGCAGGTGACACTCCTTTTTTCCAGGCATGATACCCAAATGTTTTTCTGAGCGAATGGCAGCTCACCTTTTGGCTGAGCAGACATTTTTTTGCCGCGGATGATATTATGCGAAATGCCTGAATCCTGCTGATAGGCTTATTTTCTGATTTCTGACCCAGAAAAATAAATTGTTCCATCACCTCACATAAATTTTCTTTCTTTTCAAAAATTTCTTTTAAATATGATGCCAATGCTTCTTTTAAATTATCATTTATAAAAATAGTCGTTTTCTTTCCTGTTTTCTTCTCTTTTACATCAATATGAGATTTGAAAGACAGCAGACTTTCATTATATACATCTTTCCAACGAAGTTTTAAAATATCAGAAATACGCAAAGCGGTATTAAGTCCGCATACAATAAGAAGATAATTTCTTTTATTTGGCTTAATATCGCAATAATATTTCTTAATCTTATCTAATTCCACAATATCACGAATAGGCTGAGTAAGTTTCATTTCAATAATCCATCCTTTCAATTTTAACATTTCATAGGTAATTGCGAAACTAACTATATGTTGTATCAATTGCACAGCTATAACAAATAATATCGTCGGCACGCTTTCGCTATGTTGTCGTTCGTAGCAGTACATAAATCAGCAAAAAACGCTGATTAAGTGCTGACGACGACAAAAATGCCGACTAACACTATTTGTTATATCTGCACAATTTAATCAAGATTTATGATAGTTTCTCAAATACCTAATTTTTTTATAGCTGAGCTATTAACAATTTTCAAAAATTTTAAAAAAAAGCTAAAGTATCTAATCTGACTGCCGATAAATGTTATGTAAACAAAAATGTAACACACTATCCATTCTGTTACATTTTCGATTACAAGGCAAGGATATAGCAGTTTTCGGTTATAAATAGTATTTCGTTAAATATTTATTTTAATTCAGTTTGCTAAAAATTATTGCTAAAAACTACATATGTAGTGTCAGGACAACAAATAATTGATGCATTGAATAAGCACGCACTCTCAAAAGTACATTCAAGCTCAATATATTAAAGATTTACTTTTTGTCGTACTGGTATAAATCAATAAAAGACAGGCTGAGAAATAAAAATGTGATATGAAATAGCAGCTAAAAAAACTGCCGTAAATAAAATACAGGGAGGTAATGCAAATGTTAAGGCTTTCAGTTGAAAACAAAGAGTATCTCATGGTTGGAGATAATGTAAAGATTATTTTTCTCGGTGGCTCAGGAAATCATCACAGGATAATGATAGATGCACCGAAGGATGTGAATATAGTCAGAAGCAAAGCTCTTAAAAAACATATGAAAGAAAATGGAATAGAGTGTGAGTTTCCTTCTTACTATGAAGAAAAAGAGCATCCTGAAAAATATCGCAGAAAATAAAAATTTAGAAGCTGTTTTTGCACTGACAGTCCGCAAAGCGACTGTATTTATGGACAAGCAGCAAAACGGATTGCGTATATCCGCATGGCTTTGGTAATAAATCGGTGAACAGATGATAATGTCTTATATTTTTCAGATAAGACAGTGTGGATTTTTCAGAGTTTTATTAATCGGAAATGATACAGCGGCATCGTGCATTGATTTTATTATAAATAAAAATACAAAACAAATTTTACAATACGCTCACAAACGGATTTGGAGCGTAGGAAAAACACGGAGGTAATTATTATGGCAATGATAGTACAGCACAATATGTCAGCAATGAATGCTAACAGAATGTTAGGAGTAACAAGCAGCTCGCTTTCAAAATCAACAGAAAAACTTTCTTCTGGTTATAGAATTAACCGTGCAGCAGATGATGCGGCAGGACTTTCTATTTCAGAGAAGATGAGAAGCCAGATTCGTGGTTTAAATAAAGCTTCTGCAAATGCACAGGATGGTATCTCACTTATACAGACAGCAGAAGGTGCATTAAATGAGTCTCACTCAATCCTTCAGAGAATGAGAGAACTTTCAGTACAGGCATCAAACGGTACAGAGACAGATGATGACCGTGAGGCAGTACAGAAGGAAATCAGTCAGCTTCAGGAAGAACTTACAAGAATTTCAAGTACAACAGAATTCAATACAATGAAACTTCTTGATGGAAGCCAGGGTGGAAGTTCATCTACAACAGGTTCCGGACCAAAGTTTGGTGTAGTTGATGGTACATTAGATGGTGCGCTTGTTACTTCAAATGTAGCAGGAATTAAGGTGGCAACTACTACTACAGCAACAACAAAAGCTGGTCAGGAAACAGCAATTTGGGGCAAAGATGGAAAAACATTAACTTTAAATCTTTCTCTTAATAAAGTTTATACTCAGGATGAGATTGATGATATTATATCAAATGCAAAGCAGGAAGACAGCACGGCAACAGGTGCTCCGGCAGAAGTAAAAGTGACATTAAAGAATGGAATTTTGAATGCAGATGCTGCAGCTACTGGAACAGCAACGGCTGCAGGTGTTAAGGCATCTTCTGATGCAGCAGAGGTTGCTGCTGATACATTTGTAGGTGCTAACAAGATTAAATTTACATCTAACAAATATGGAGCAGAATTTAATGATACTACATTTGATTTTGCTTTTGATAAGGAAGCTGGTAAAGAAGAGGTAGAAACAACTACAGCAATTACTGCTGATGCTGCTAATTCTATTACAGCGGGTGCGTATAAAATTCATCTTGCAGCCGGTAAAGAATACACAGCTGAGGACTTAGAGGATATTCTTAAATCAGCAGGATTTGATTTTGATGTAACTTTAAGCGGAGCAACTCCGGATGAACCAAATACATTGTTTGCAACAAGCGGAGCTACTACAGTTGGTCAGATTACAATGGAGAATGGTGCAGGACTTGGAAGTACAAAAGCATTATGGGGACAGGATGGATATGATGGTGTTTCTTCAAATGCAGGAATTACTCTCCAGATTGGTGCCAATGAAGGTCAGACAATGAGCTTTACTATTGACGATATGAGTGCAAGATCACTCGGCGTAGATGCAAATAAGATTGACATTGCTACTCAGGATGGTGCTAAGAAAGCTACTACAACTATTGATGCAGCTATCAAGAAAGTATCTGCACAGAGAAGTAAACTCGGTGCTGTTCAGAACCGTCTTGAGCATACAATAGCAAACCTTGATACAGCCGCTGAGAATACTCAGACATCAGAGTCTCGTATCCGTGATACAGATATGGCTTCTGAAATGGTTGTATACAGCAAGAATAACATTCTTTTACAGGCAGGTCAGTCTATGCTTGCACAGGCTAATCAGTCTAACCAGGGTGTACTTTCACTTCTTCAGTAATGAAATGATATGAGGTGTTTGCGGGATTGCGAAAATTGCCTGGCAATGGGGCAATCCGTGATATCGTTTTCATAAGCTTAGATAAAAATAAGCTGTTTCATGCAAAGTAAAAAATCGCTGTGGAATATCATAGTATTATCAGATATTCTGCAGCGATTTTTGGTATATAGAAAAACATATAATGACAAACGCACATTCAGATATTATTACATGAGGTAAACATAAGCTGCGTAGCAGCGGCTGACAGTTTACTGACAGGGTTATAAATGGCAGGTTTTACTGTTACAAAATAAAAGCTCGAAATATGTCAAAAACTTGAAACTTTTCTGCATATATATTATCATTATTAAAACCGGGAGTATCAATGGAAAGGAAAACTTACGAGAGAAGCAGAGGAAAAAAAGATATCTCTTTTGCAAGAAACGACTGGGAACAGTTATTTAATCTGAGGAGAATTGTAAATGAAAAATAAAAAAGAATACATGATAATTTTTGTAACTGTAGCGGCATTGCTTATTGATATTTTAGGCAGGGAATTTGCCGTAAAGTTTGTATTGCCGGTGTGGACTGACTCGATAGGAACTTTTTTGGTCGCATATTTATACGGTCCCGTCTGTGGTGCTTTTGTTGGATTTACCAACAACATTATTTATGGAATATTTGTTGAACAGGAATTGATATATTGTGTTGTCGGAAGTATGCTTGGGATTATTGTGGGGATTTATTCAAAAAAGAGAGTCTTTGACAAACAGTTTACGACGATGACTTTAGGTATGGGGCTTGCATTGTTTTCGACTGTTATGGCAGTTATGGTAAACGCATTGTTATATAGTGGCAATATAAGTAATGTATGGGGAAATCAGGTTATGCTGCTGTGTGTTGATAAGGGACTGCCCAAATTTATTTCTTATATAGCCGGTCAGTTTTGTGTGGAATTTATGGATAAGATACTGACTGTAGAGATAATGTATTTATTGCTCAAAATTGCTCATTATATCAGAAAAAAACTCAACAAAAGATTTAAAACAATAACACAAATAATCATTTTAGCTGTAGTCATGGCAGGAGTTTGCTGCGGCAAAACAGAAAAGACAGCGGCGGCACAAAATAAGTCAGTGCAGACTTCAAAAGCAGGATATACATCAGAGACAAAAGCAGGGAAAGTATCAAAAGCAAATTCAGAAAATAACAATTCGGAATTATATTCGGAATACAATTCGGAATTGTATTCCTATATACAGAAGCAGTATTCAAAGGATGAGGGACTTTTATCAGGTGAGGCTAATGATATAGCCCAGACAAAGGATGGAAAGCTTTGGATAGGTACTTATGCGGGGCTGTTTAAGTATGATGGAGTGAAATTTGTCTGTTTTCAGGATATTAGTTCGGTCAAAAGTGTAAATTGTCTGTATGTTGATGAAGAGGGAAGATTGTGGGTTGGAACCAATGATAATGGTGTTACTATTTTTATCAATGAGGATGCCGTTAATGTGGTGGATGACCAAAACGGACTTCTTTCAAATTCAGTAAAGAAGATAGTATGTGATTCACATGGAAATTATTATATTGGAACTTCAGAGGCATTATCGGTAGTATCTCTTAGCGGAGGAGTCAAGGTGACAAAAACATTTAAAAACATAAAAAATGTGGTGTCAATGACTGCTGATGATAATGGAAATGTTGCCGGTGTAACTGAGAGGGGAGAAATGTTTTGGATAAGTGATGGCAAACTTATAAATACTCCGAAAGCTGTCAGCAAATTTAAGGATTGCAATGAAGTTTATTTTTCAAAAGCCGGTCAGTTATATATTGGTACGACCGGAAATTCGATATACATATTTGATATGGAATCAAAAAAGCTTAAACTTAAAGATAAAATCAGGATAAGTGGCTTTGAATCTATAAATTACTTTTATCAGGCGGATAATGATAAGATGTTTGTGTGCTCAGATACCGGTGTGGCAGTTCTTGGTAAAAACGGCAGTTATTACAAGATAAATACAAACAATTTTAACAGTTCGATTGACAGTATGCTTGTTGATTATCAGGGAAATTTATGGTTTAGTTCGTCAAGACTAGGACTTCTTGAAATGTGTAAGTCCTCGTTTGAGGAGATATTTCAAAATATTGGTATGACGGCGGTTGTAAATTCTACGGAAAAGTGGGACGGCATACTTTTTTGCGGTACCGATGACGGTCTGGTCGCTGTTAAGGGAAGAAAAAAAGTAAGTAATCAGCTTACAAGGCAGCTTCAAAATGTCAGGATAAGATGTTTGAAAGCAGACAGCAAAAATACATTGTGGATAGCCACAACAGAAATGGGAATATATAAAGTCACAATAAATAAAAATGGCGGGTATGACATTAAAAATTTCACTGATAAACAGGGAATACCGGGGATGCGGTTCAGAAATATAATCGAATGTAGTGATGGCAGGATTGTGATTGCAGGAGATTACGGTGTTGCAATTATGTCGGGGGACAGAGTTGTAAATGTTCTTGACTCAAAGAATGGTATGCTCAATGAAAAGTCTTTATGTCTGCTGGAGCATAAAGACGCGTGTTATGTTGGTTCGGATGGTGGCGGAATAACTAAAATTGACAAAAACGGCAAAGTAACGCAGATAACAAAAAAAGACGGATTGTCATCGGATGTAGTTTTGCGTATGGTTAGTGAGACGGTCTATGGCGGAATGTTTATTGTTACAAGCAATGGTCTTTGTTATATGTCTAAAGACGGTAAGGTCAAGAGTCTTGATAAATTTCCGTACAGCAATAATTATGATATAGTATGCAATAAGAATGGAATCTGCTGGGTGCTTGGCAGTGCGGGAATCTATGAGGCAAAGATAAAGGAATTGATTAAAAATGTGAGAAGCGATTATCTGCTGATAAATTCAAAACATGGTCTTAGAGCGTCACTGGTTGCAAATTCATGGCCATGCAGGGAAAGTGGTGCTTTGTATCTTTGCTGTGATACAGGTGTGGTAAAGGTAAATATGTCAGACGGCAGTAAGGGTGATGATTCATACCGTATGATTATGAATTATGTTGAGATTGATGGCGAAAAGGTGGCAATAGACCGTATAGATACATTAAAGATGTCGGCAGATTCAAGACAGATTACATTTGCACCGGAGATATTAAATTATTCTGTGAAAGATCCGTATATAAGTGTTAAGTTAGAAGGACACGACACAAAGAGGCGGACCTGTCTGTTAAGTGAGTTTAATAAGATAACATATACTGATTTAAAAACCGGAAGATATGTGTTTAAAATATCAATTTTAGACGGCTATGATGGAAATGTTATAGAATCAGGAAGTTATATTATTGATAAAGAGAATGAAATGTATCAATATTGGTGGTTCAGGCTTTATATCTGTATCATAGCAGGGCTTGTGCTTATATGGCTTACATGGTTTATTACGAGAACCTGTATGCAGAGGACAATGCTTAAACAGAAGCTCGAACTCGAATATGCAAAGAAACAGATTAAGATGAGCAATGAAACGATTCTTTCAATCGCACGCACCGTTGATGCAAAAGACTCCAATACAAGTCAACATTCATACAGGGTATCAGAGTATTCGGTTGCGATAGCAAAAAGACTTGGTTTTTCTGATGAAAAATGTGAAAATCTCCGCAAGATGGCGTTACTTCATGATATAGGAAAGATCGGAATACCTGATGCGATATTAAATAAGCCGGCGAAACTCACAGATGAAGAATATAAGATAATGAAAACCCATGTAACGCTGGGTGCTGATATATTAAAGGACTTCACGCTGATAGATAATGTAAATATAGGAGCATTGTATCATCATGAAAAGTATGACGGGACAGGTTACTGTTACGGACTAAAAGGTGAGGATATTCCTATTGAAGCACGCATTATCGGTATTGCGGATGCGTTTGATGCGATGACGGCAAACCGTGTATATCGAAAGCAGCTTGACATTGATTATGTGACAAACGAATTAAAACGCTGCAGTGGTACACAGTTTGACCCGAAACTGGTTAAGATAATGTTGTCACTTATGGATGAAGGTATCATTGATGTGGAAAGTTTATACGCAAGATCAAAAGGAGAAACGGAAGAATGAAAAAAAGATACGCATTATGCCTGATAACCTGTATTGTCATGACTTTATGTTTGTTTGGAATACATAATCTTACAAAAACGGAAGAAAAACATATTAAGGTTGGTTTTATTTTTGTAGGTGATGAGATTACACCTTATACAAACAATTTTATAAAGGCAAGAAATCATATCAAGGAGGTGTATGGTGACCGGATAGAATGTGTTACGACATACAATGTGACAGAAGGACAGATTGAAAAACCTTTGCAGGAGCTTATCGACGGTGGGTGTGATTATATAATTGCGGCGAGCTATGGTTATGGACCGGATGTCAAGGCAGTGGCAAAAAAATATCCGAATATACAATTCTGCGTACCTACAGGAGATAATGCAAATGAAAAGCCGGTTTTGTCAAATTATCATAACTGTTTTGGAGAGATATATCAGGGCAGATATGTGTGTGGAAAAGTAGCCGGAATGAAGATAAAGCAGATGATAGATGAAAATATCATTACAAAGGAGCAGGCAAAAGTCGGTTATGTGGCGGCATTTCCGCTGCCGGAAGTAATATCGGGATATACATCATTTTATCTCGGTGTCAGGTCAGTAGTACCGGAAGCTGTCATGACAGTGAAGTACACAAATACCTGGTCGAGCTATTCTACGGAAAAACAGGCGGCAAAAGAGCTGGTTGATGAGGATTGTGTTGTTATATCACAACATTCAGATACGGTCGGACCGGCAGCTATATGTGAAAATGCTCAGAGGGATATACCGGTATATCACGTAGGGTACAATCAGAGTATGACAGATATTGCACCGACAAGATCGCTTGTAAGCTGCTGTGTGGATTATTCAAGCTATTTTGAGCAGTCGGTATATGCTTTATTGCATGATAAAAAGATAGAAGAATGTATTGACGGCCGTACCTATAAGCAGGATGCCATGGCAGGGATTGATAAAGGCTGGGTAAGGATACTTGATATAAACGAAGCAATAGTGCCAAAAGGAACAAAGGAGATGGTGGAGGACACTATAGAAAAAATTGAAAAGGGAAAACTGGAAGTGTTTTCAGGTCCTTTTACCGGTGTAAGTGTATTTGACCGGAATGATAAGATAAATCTTAATACTCCGTATAAAGAAAATGCAAATTCATCGTCACCGTCTTTTAGCTATGTTCTTGACGATGTTATCACTATTGAAAAAATGAAAGAAGAGTGATAAGTCTGCTGTACAGCAGCGGCTTACAGTTTACCGGCAGGTTTATAAATGTAATAAATGTAAGGCTTGAATGTTACATTTTGTTGTGTTCATTTACATTTTTCACTTGCTTTTCAGTCAGATGTTTGTTATATTTAACTATATAAAAGTGTAAATTATTTTAAGTTTTTGTCAAATATAACAATTATCCACGGATGACAGTACAGAAGTGGGAAATAAAAAGATGAAAATCTAAAATATGCAGAAAAGGTACACGATTTTGGAGATTTTTTATCGGAGGTAAGTATGAGAAATTTAAGTAAAAAGCTTGTGAGCTTAGGTACTTGCATAGCTATATGCAGTACCGCAATATTGGCAGGTGGCTGCAGCAGTTCAAAAAATTCATCGACATCAAACGGAGGAAAGATTGATATGAAAGCACTTGAAAAAGAGGAAAAAGAATTAAAGCCTGATTATACGGTGAAATATGACGGCATAAAAAAGGCATCCATAGATGCAGGTGTAAGTGTCCATGATCCTTCTATATTAAAGGTTGATGATACATATTATATTTATGGCTCGCATATGTCTACTGCAAAGTCAACTGATCTTAGAAATTGGACAAGTATCGGTGACGGATACACAACGGATAATCCTGTTTACAAAAATCTTATGACTAACGATAAGGCATTTAAGTATTCAGGTGGGGCGTTCAGTGCTATTCCTACGGATGACAACGGTACTCATGTATGGGCTCCTGATGTTGTATATAATAAGAAGTTAAAGAAATATTTCATGTATTATTGCACATCATCAACATGGAATGCATCAAATCTGTGCTATGGAACTTCTGATTCTCCGGAGGGACCGTTTGAGTGGAAAGGTGCTCTTATCTATTCGGGATTTACTTCGGATACTCTTAAGGATACGGATGTCTGTGATTATGTGACTGAAGATTATGCAAAGAAACATTACATAACAAGTAACGGTGGCGACTTTGAGGAATACAATTATAATGAGTGTCCTAATGCCATCGACCCTACTACATTTTATGATGAGGACGGAAAGATGTGGATGGTCTACGGCTCATGGTCAGGCGGTATCTTCCTGCTTGAGATTGATGAGAATACGGGGAAAGTCATTCATCCTAAAGCTGATGAGAAAAATAATGTTGACGCATATTTCGGAAAGAGACTTATCGGCGGCGGTCATGTAGCGATAGAGGGACCGTGGATTGAGTATGATAAAGAAGCCGGTTATTATTATCTGTTTGTATCGTATGGTTCGCTTACAAGTGACGGCGGTTACCAGATAAGAGCTTTCCGTTCAAAGAAAGTTGACGGACCTTATGTGGATATGAAAGGAAATACACCAAAGCCAGACTCAGGTGATGAATCATTTTTTGGTCTTAAACTTTCAGGAAACTATATGCTCCCTAGTCTTGAAAAGGCATATAAGGCAACGGGGCATAACTCAGCACTTATAGATAGTGACGGAAAGAGATATATCGTAAACCATACGAGATTCGATGATGGAACAGAGGCTCATGAGCCGAGAGTGCATCAGTATCTTCTTAATGAAGACGGCTGGCCATGTATGCTGCCTTATGCGACAGACGGCGAGACGGTTTCTGAAAAAGGTTATGATAATGAAAAGATTATCGGAGATTATTATGTTGTAGACCAGGACACAACGGTAGACGGTGAGATAGCAAAGCCGTTTAAACTTATCTTTACTGATAAGGGCAGTGTGTTTGGAAAAGACATAAAAGGGATATGGACTGTTAAGGATGGCACATACTATGTTACGATAAAGTATGACGACGAAGAGTTTAAAGGCGTGTTCTGTGATATGAAAGATGAGGCAGGCACAAAGTGTATGACATTCTCAGCGGTAGGAAAGAATAAGAGCCTTTGGGGAGTAAAGTATTATAAATAGAAGCAACGGAGGAAAGGCAGATGGCAAAGAAAATTGATGCAAAGTTGAAACGACAGATAATAGATGTGAGTAAGAGCGTGGCTGCGTGGGTGTTTGTGACAGCGGCATCTTTTGGCTATTGGCTGGTGGTGCTTCTGATTGCTTCGCTTGTGCTTCTCAATGTATGGCATGTAACATTTGACTCCATACTAAAATATTCATTTGTACTTATGATAATAACTTCGGTGGTTTATCTCGGATTTCAGATTAAGAAATGGGTGAGATGACAGTAGAGGGTTTATGTTATGGCTTAACTGTTACAATTAATGAATTCAAAATTCCGGATGAGATATATCCGGAATTTTTTTGGCGGTAAACAAATTTGGCATATAATGAAAATGCGTTTTAAAATATCAGAATATATATTTTTTTTCACGATTTTTTATAATAAAAATTATTTTTAGTATAAAAAAGTTTATTGAAATTTTATGATTGAGATAATTGTAAAATAAATCAAATTTTGTTTAGTTGTTTCTAAATGTTTTATTTTAGGACAAATTTAGAAATTGTATTGTGCAAGGTGTATTAAGAATGGTACTGTTGTCAAGTGGGTTTTATGTGCATATTGCTAAAAAGTGGCTGAAATTTGTTATCAAGGTGAAAGAAATATACAACAATTTGACTATAGTTGGCATTGACTTTTGTTCAAAATCATAGTATTATAAAATAAACTAAAGTAATTTATGAAAATATAAAAATACTTAAGCAAGAAACAATTTAAGGAGGAAGTTATGCGGCACAAAAAAATTGGAGGTAAGTTTAAAAAGACAGTTGCTGTCGGACTTATCGTGTCAATGGCACTTGGGTCTGCAACTCTCAGAAGTTTTGCGAAAGATGTAAGTGACGATAGTACATCAGGCTCAAAAACTGAAAGTTCGGATTCAGACAGTAAGTCATCAGTGACATCTGAAGAGTATTCCAGTGAGAGAATATCGACGATTTATACAAATATCAGCAAAAAATATAAATTGTCTGATTATACCGGTGAAGCGGTTTCGATACCGGTAGACAGTTCTGTTACGGGAAACAGCAAAAGTTATCTTACTACTAAAGTTAAAGGCTATGAAAAAAATAATAAAGTTCTTGATTTGACAAGTGGTAAAAAAGTAACACTTGATTTTGAGGTTCCGGAGGACGGTCTTTATTATATGAATTTTGATTATCTTTCATATGATGAATCAATACTTCCGGTTTCAATGAAGATGAAGGTAGACGGAGATTATCCGTTTTACGAATGTCGAAGTCTTGAGTTTGAGACAACCTGGAAATTAAGTGATGAACCGTCATATGACAGATATGATAATGAAGCGGTTACAATTCCAAATAAGCAGATACAGTGGGAAAACAAATATCTGATGGATTCAAGTTATCGCCATTCAGATCCGCTTAAAGTTCAGCTTACAAAAGGAAAACATTCCATTGAACTTAGTGTTGACGAAGGAAACTTCCTTTTAGGAAATATCTCCCTTGAGGCACCTGTAGCTGTTGAAGAATATAAAGGTTCTTCTGACAAAGCAGATGGAAAAGAACTTATTACGATTCAGGGTGAAGATTATACGACAACAAATGATTCAGCTATTCACGGCGTTGCCGAGTATGATACAAGTGTTGATCCATATCAGGCTAAAGATACGGTGTTAAATACGCTTGATTCTGATTCATTCAGTACGGCAGGTCAGAAAGTAACATATGAATTTGAAGTTAAGACAGCCGGAAATTATAAGATTGCAGCAAACTATCGCCAGTCAGAAAAAACAGACTTCCCTGTATTCTGTGATGTTGCAATCGATGGAAAAGTTCCAAACAGTGCATTTAAAGATTACAGCATGGCTTATACTACAAAGTATAAAACAGCTACCATGCAGGATTCAAAAGGTGAGGATTTAAGTGTACATCTCGAAGCAGGAAAACATACGATTTCTTATACCATAAGCATGAATCCTATTTCATATATTATGGAAGAGATTGATGAAGTAATGTCAGATGTAAATGACCTTGCACTTGAGATTACAAAGGTTGCCGGTACAAATGCTGATAAGTATCGTGACCTCAAGCTTTCAAAGTATATTCCAAATCTGGAAAAGACACTTTACAGTTATTCAGACAGACTTACAAAGCTTGAAAAGAGTGCTGTTAAGTGGAGCGACAGTGACAAGAATGTAGCTGTTATGTCGTCACTCATTATCGCAGCAAAGCAGTTGAAGAGTCTTGCAGACAGTCCTGATTCGATTCCATATCGTATAGACGAGTTGTCAACAAGCTCAAACTCAGTAAACCATTATCTTGCAACAACGATTGATAACCTTATTGCAAACGATCTTGCAATAGACAGGATTTACATTTATCAGGATGGAGCAAAACTTCCATCGAAGCCGGGATTTTTTAAGTCTTGTGCGATGAATGTTTCAAGATTTGTGGCATCATTTACTGATCAGGCTTACTCAACAAAGAATACAAACAGCGATCATATACAGGTCTGGGTAAACCGTTCAAGCCAGTATGTGCAGATTATGCAGAAAATGATTGATGAAAAGTTCACACCAAAGACGGGAATCAATGTTGATATAAGTATCATGCCTGACCAGTACAAACTTGTACTTTCAAATTCATCGGGAAATGCACCTGATGTTGCGACAGGTATCAACTACACGATTCCTTATGAGCTTGGTATCAGAGGTGCACTTGTCAATATGGCACAGTATGATGATTTTAAAGAATCGACAGATGGTTATGAGCCGGGATTCTTTATGACAGGTTCAATAAATGATGGTATTTATTCAATGCCGGAGACAATGAACTTCTGGGTATTGTTCTACAGGACAGATGTTCTTGAAAAACTTAATCTTGAAATTCCGAAGACTATGGATGATGTAATAGATATGCTTCCAAAACTTCAGATGAGAGGTTTAAATTTCTATTATCCGACAGCAGGTATGACGCTCATGAGAAACTTCCATGGTACTACACCTCTTATCGTGCAGAATGGTGGTTCACTCTATGCTAAGACGGCAGCCAACGGCACGGCAATCGGAAATGAGAAGTCGGTAAACGGATTTACAAAACTTACGGATTTGTTTACTGTTTATAATATGCCTGTCAATGTTGATAACTTCTATCAGCATTTCAGAAATGGTGATATGCCTATCGGAATTGCGGATTATGCAACATTTAATATGCTTACAAATGCAGCTCCTGAACTTTCAAGTTCTTGGAAAGTTGCACTTATCCCAGGTACTCAGAAATCAGACGGAACTATTGACCGTTCAGTCTGTGGATGTGCTGAGAGCAGTGTTATCTTTAAGAGCAATTCTGAGAGACAGAAAAAGGCATGGGAATTTGTTAAATGGTGGTCTTCAACAGAGACACAGGCAGAGTTTGGACAGACTATTCAGATTACATATGGTGGTGAATATATCTGGCCTACGGCAAATACAAAAGCGTTTGCACAGCTTCCTATAAATTCTGATACAAAGAAGATTGTTGAAGAGACAGCAAAGAATGTTAAGGACGTTGCGAGAGTTCCGGGTACATATCTCCTCGAACGAGAGATGAGTAATACATTTAATGATATTGCCGTAAACGGTGATAACGAGCAGACGCGTATAGACAAAGCGGTTAAGACCGTAAACCACGAGTTTGAAAGAAAACTTGAGGAATTCGGATATAGTGACAGTGATGGCAAAGTAATAAAAGATTATAAAATTCCGACTTATGAATCTGTAAAGAAACTGCTTGGCAGAACAGATGATGACGAATAATATAATCGGAGGGATGAGAAAGAATATGGCTAACGAAAATAAAGAAAAATTAGTTAGAAAGCCCGGTAAGAAGAAAACCGGCATTAGAAAAAGAGAAAATTCAAACACAAACGGTTATCTCTTTATGCTGCCATATGCTCTTATGTTTGTGGTATTCATATTACTTCCGACAGTATTAGCGGTTGTACTTTCATTCACAAACTTTAATGCGATTCAGTTCCCAAAATTTGTAGGATTTTTGAATTACATTACACTTATTACAAGTGATGAAGTATTTATGCAGTATGTATTGCCAAATACCGTATTGTATGCGGTTGTTGTAGGTATCGGAGGATATATTTTATCCTTCGTGCTTGCATGGGCACTTTGTAACCTTACAAAAGTTCCAAGAACTATATTTGCCCTTATCTTATACTCACCGAGTATGACAGCAGGTGTTGCGATGACAGTTCTCTGGAAGGTTATCTTCTCAGGTGACCAGACAGGTCTTTTGAATGCATGGCTTATGAACCTTGGTCTTATAGACGAACCTATCATATGGCTTTTAAATACAAAATACCTTTTACCTATAGTTATTATCATAGGTCTTTGGTCTTCAATGGGTGTAGGTTTCCTCTCAATGATAGCAGGTATCTTAAACTCAAATGAAGAACTTTATGAAGCAGCAGCTATTGATGGAATCAAGAATCGTTTCCAGGAAATGATATACATAACAATTCCTCAGATGAAACCTCAGATGTTGTTCGCAGCGGTTATGGCAATCGTAAATGCGTTCCAGAATGGTCTTATATCTACACAGCTTACCGGTAATCCGTCACCCGGATATGCGGCACAGCTTATTGTAAACCATATAGAAGATTACGGTTTCTTAAGATACGAGATGGGTTATGCGGCAGCAGTTTCAGTTGTATTGTTATTAATCGTTCAGATATTCTCGAAAGCGGCAAATGCACTTTTGACGGAAAAAGACGATTTTTAAAAGAGGAGGAAAAAAGAAATGGCATATAAAGGCAAGAGAATTAATCCTCAAAAGTTTGAAAGAGGACAGATTAAGATTATCGCCATATTATTACCTCTCGTAATATTCATGGCACTACCAATCGTGTTTATTGCAAACCATGCGTTTAAGCCGATGGATGAGTTGTTTGCATTCCCGCCTACATTCTTTGTAAGAAATGCAACACTTGAAAACTTCACAAAGCTGATAAAGTTCAGCCGTACGGCAGGTGTTCCACTCAGCCGTTATGTATTTAACAGTTTACTGGTTACGGGACTGACAGTAGGATTGTCACTTCTGTTTACAACATTTGCGGCATTTGCTCTTGCAAAGTTAAAATTCAAGGGCAGACAGCTTATGATGGATATAAACCAGCTTGCTCTTATGTTTGTTGCAACAGCAGTTCTTATTCCAAGATACCTTGTTATCTGTAAAGTAGGACTTATCGACAGCATATGGGCACATATCTTACCATTGCTTGCTTATCCGGTAGCTCTTTTCCTTGTTAAGCAGTTCGTGGAGCAGGTTCCTGACTCACTTATCGAAGCAGCTTACATTGATGGTGCAACAGACTGGACGGTTTACAGAAAAATCATTATTCCGATGATAAAACCGGCTATTGCAACAGCAGCAATCCTTGTTTTCCAGCAGGTATGGGTAAACATGGAAACATCAAACTACTATGTAAATGATGACAGTATGAAAACATTGACTTTCTATATGAACTCACTTGTCAATGTAAATAACACAGTCTCCGGTCAGGGTATGGCGGCGGCAGCCTCACTTATATTGTTTGTTCCTAACCTCGTGTTATTTATCATACTTCAGAACAATGTCATGAATACAATGGCACATTCAGGTATCAAGTAAATGAAGCTAGAGGAGGAGAAGGAACAGACATTATGAAAAAGAATAAAAATTTATTTAAGATTGTTTCTGTATTGCTCTTGGCATTCGTAATAACGCTGTCAACAGGATTAAATTCCGTAAGTGTTTCTGCAAACACACCATATCGTACATATACAAATGACGGTTATGGACGGACGATGGAAACACAGACAGCGTACCTTGCACAAAAGACACTCATAAAATTCGGCAATGAATTTATGAGCAATCCAAGTGATATGTACATAACTTCTGACGGCACAATATATGTTGCTGACACAGGTCATGGGCGTATCCTGGTTGGTACAGCAGACGGAAAGTTATTAAACATTATCGGTAAAGGAAAGTTAAAAACACCAATGGGTGTATTTGTAACTTCCGACAAAAAAATTTATGTGGCTGATAAAGATGGAAAAGCGGTTTTTGTTTTTGATCAGAACGGAAAAGTTTTAAACAAGTACACAAAGCCGGATAGTCCGCTTTATGGTGAGGGACTTGACTTCCTGCCGCAGAAGATAGTTGTAAATGATGCAGGTGTTATGTATATCGTATGTCAGTCAAATACAAACGGTATCGTCGAGATTTCGCCGGAAGAAGGCGGAACATTCCTTGGATACTTTGGTACAAACTATGCATCAGTGAGTCTTCAGACTATTATCTATCGCGCTATTCTTACTGATGAGCAGAGAGCAAAGATGGTAAGTAATATGCCATCAACACCTGATAACCTTTCGATAGATACGAAAGGACTTATCTACACGGTAACGCGTGGTGATGAGAATATGTCTCTTAAAAGACTTAACATCGCAGGTACAAACCTTATAAAAGGCGGTGTGAGTGATTATGATGAATCACCAGCGGCAGTTACAACAGGTAACCATGATAACATCTATGTTGCATCATCACAGGGTTACATCTACGAGTACAACAAACAGGGTGAACTTCTCTATGTATTCGGTGGTACTGATGATGGTACGCAGAGAGTTGGTCTTTCAACGCAGGTTACAAGTATTCAGGTAGATTCTAAAGACAATATATATGTACTTGATTCTGATAAAAAACAGATTCAGGTATATGAGCCATCAGAATTTACACAGCTTTTGCATAAGGCACTTTACCTTTATTCAAAAGGTCATTATACGGAAAGTAAGAAACCATTGCAGCAGGTTCTTCAGATGAACAGCATGTTTGATTATGCAAATAAGGCTATGGGTCGTGCATACTTCCAGGAAGAAAATTACGACATGGCACTTAAATATGCAAGACTTGCAAAAGATTATGAAGGATATTCAGATGCTTTCTGGGAAATACGAAATGAGTGGCTTAAAGATAATATTGTAGCAGCACTTGTGATAATAGTTGCATTGTGGGCAGCATTTAAGATTGTGAAATCTCTTGATAAAAAGAAGGGTATTCTCGCAAAACCTAAAGCAGCTATTGCAAACTTCAAGCAAAAGACATTTGTCGCTAATGTATGCTATTCAAAATATTTTATGAAACATCCTATTGATGGTTCATACGGAATCGCAAGAGAGGGCAGGGCATCATGGTCTGCACCGTCATTTATACTTCTTGTATTTATGATAGAGTATGTAATCAACAAATATCTCTGCGGTTTCTTACAGAAAACAGTAAGAGAAGGAAGATATGAGATTTTCTCAGATATTGGAAAGATTGTCATTGTAATGGCAGCCATTACATTATGTAACTATCTTGTATGTACTATAAATGAAGGTGAAGGTACGATAAAGAAGATTTATACATACTTCTGCTATTCACTTCTTCCATATGTAGTATATATACCATTTAGTTTCATATTGACACATATACTTACAACTAATGAGCAGTTCCTTATCACACTTCTTCAGTATGTAATTTACGGATGGGTAATTGTACTTGTGATACTTGGCATAAAAGAAGTAAATAATTACACGGCAAAGGAAACAGCCAAGGTTATCTGTATAACAATATTTACAATTTTGATTATGGCACTCCTCATATTCATAATTTATGTATTATGGGCTCAGGTATTTGAGTTTATTAGTGCCGTATTTGGAGAGGTGGTGTACCGATTTGGCTAAGAATAAGAAAAAAATCATAGCAATAGTTAGTGCATTGGCACTTTTAGTCGCAGCGGTACCGGTTATGTCACAGGCGACCGGTGTTGATTCTGACAATGATGCAACAAGCACATCAGATGCGACAAGTTCAACAGATGCCTCTTCAAAAAAGAAAGAAGAGGAGAATACAAACAAGATTAAAAGTGACGGTGAAGTTGTTCAGGATGGTGCCGTAGGTAAGGTTGACAAGTCAAAATGGATAACACTTAAAGATTACAAACTTGTAGCCGAGAACGACACATACAAAATGTTTTTATATGAGCCTCGTCTTTCAATAATGCTTCAGAATAAGAAGACAGGAAAAATCATGGAGTCTACACTTAGTGATGAGAAGGATGATGGAAACAGTAACAGCGTATGGAACGGTTATATGAAATCAGGTATTGTTATCAATGCCATCAAAGACGCAAAGAATACATATCAGGTTGATCTTATAAATAACCAGAATACGATAAATGTAAACAAAGAGTCAGACGGATTTACGGCAGATATTTATTTTGATGAATATCAGTTTGGACTTTCAGTAAATGTAAAACTTGACGGTGAAGATGTAGTAGTATCTGTTCCGGATAAATCTATCAAAGAAGATGCAGATGGTATCTATATTTCAACAGTAAGTCTCTTCCCTCTCATGGGATACACATATCTTGATGACGAAGAAGGATATATGCTTATTCCTGATGGAAACGGAGCACTTATCAATCTTGACAATAAAGAGGGAAGATATACAACGGGATTTTCCCAGAACATTTACGGAAGTGATGCCGGATTTGATGATTCTGAAGTAAAGACTTATCTCTGGGATAAGATTGATATGGTAGAAGATGCAAATGAAGTCACCGCACCAATCTTTGGCATGGCTCATACAAAACAGCAGCTTGGATATATCGCAGTAGTAGAAAGCGGTGACAAGCGTGCGAGCATTGAGGCTCATCCAAACGGAGTTATGGTAAATTATAACCGTTGTTTTGCAAAATTTAAGTTGAGAGATATTTATGTTCAGCCTCTTAACAATTCAAATTCAGGTACGGTTACAAAAGCAGAAGAAAAACGCACTCACATGGATATGACAGTAAGATATATGATGCTTTCAGGTGATGACGCAAACTATTCTGCAATGGCAGCAAAGTACCGCAATTATCTTCTCGACAATGGTCTTGTCACAAAGAAAGACGACTCATACAACACAAGAGTTGATTTCCTTGGAACAGACAGAGAAGAATTCCTTGTAGGGACAAGAGCTGTCACAATGACAACAACAGAAAATATCTCTGACATATTTGGAGAGTTAAAGAAAAACGGAGTTGCAAGTCTTATATCAATGTATAAGGGATGGCAGAAAGGCGGTCTTTATAATGTGCCTGTCACAAAGTATAAGGCTGACAGACATATTGGCGGAACAGGTAAGCTTACAAAACTTATAAAAGATTCCGCAAAAGACAATTATCAGTTGTATCTTTACAATGATGCATTAAGACTTAACCCGTCAACAAACAAGCTTACATATGATATGATAAAGCAGGTCAACAAGAGAACATTTAAAGAGGAAGAAAAGAAAGAAGTATATGATACTTTCTATTATCTTACTCCATCAAAAGCCAACGAAGACCTTAGTGAGTTAGTTTCTTCATATACGGATGACGGAGTGAAGAATCTTGCAATAGCAGGACTTAGTAATACAATCTTTTCTTATAGCCTTAAAGGAAAGTTCTATACAAGAAATGACACTGCAAATGACAATACAAAGCTTATCGGCGATGTAGCAAAGAAAACAAATCTTGTACTTGAACAGCCTGTATCTTACCTTTGGAAAGATACAAATGCATTTCTTGATATGCCTCTTGGCTCATCAGATTATATGTATGTTGATGAGGAGATACCTTTCCTTTCAATGGTACTTAAGGGAATTATTCCAATGTATTCAAATTATGTAAACTTTGAAGCAAATAAACAGGAATTCCTTTTACAGATGGTTGAAGCCGGTGTTTATCCGTCATTCTATGTGACATATGAAAATTCATCAGACCTTATATATACGAACTCGTCAGATCTTTACAGTACGGAGTACAAGACATATAAGGACACTATCGTTAAGTATGATAAGGATTTAAGAAAACTTAATGAGGTTACAAAGGGTTCGGTTATTAAGAAACATGAGAAACTTAACAATGGAGTTACAGTAGTAACTTACGACAATGGCACAAAGATCTATGTAAACTATACAAGCGTTTCAAGAACGGTAGATGGTGTAAAGGTCGGGGCTATGTCATATTCGTATAAGGCAGGTGAGACTGAATGAGTGAAGAAATGAAGAAGAAAAAGAAAATGACAAAAGAAGAGAAAGAGCAGTTAAAGCAGTTAAAGAAAAGTGCTAAACCCGGAAAACTTGCTAAGAGAGATGCGATTACCGGTGTACTGTTTATATCGCCATGGATAGTCGGTGCGATTTTATTCTTAGCTTACCCATTGATCACATCGTTCAGGTATGCATTAAATAATATCAGCATCACACCACTTGGTATGAATTTTAACTTTGTAGGTTACGGGAACTTTACACAGATACTCTTATCAGAGTCGGATTTTGTTACAAATCTTATAGACTATGTGGTATCAACTGTTATATCAGTACCTATTATAGTCGTGTTCGCACTTATTATATCTATGATGCTTAATCAAAAGATAAAAGGTAAGGGATTCTTCAGACTTATCTTTTTCCTTCCGGTTATCATCGTAAGTGGTCCTATCCTTGGGATGTTAAATGCCCAGGGAGCAGGAAGTATCACATCTATCGATACACAGGCAATAACAGAGGCAATAAAAGGATTTCTGCCTGCTGCACTTGCAACACCTATCTCGGAACTTTTTGAGAATATGGTAACAATACTCTGGTATTCAGGTGTGCAGATACTTATATTCCTCTCAGCATTACAGAAGATTGACAGATCAATGTATGAAGCTGCAAAAATCGATGGTGGTTCAGGATGGGAGTGTTTCTGGAAGATAACACTTCCAAATATCAAGCCAATGATACTTTTAAATATTGTATATACCATAGTATTTATTTCAAACAACGATCAGAACTCGATTATAGGACTGATAAAAACAGCAATGTTCTCAGGAACGGAAGAAAAGGGTTATGGATATGCATCAGCGATGGCGTGGTTGTATTCAGTGGTAGTTCTCCTTATTGTAGGTCTGTTCTCACTTGTATTCTTAGCTAAGAAAGATGTATATGAGAAACAGGTTAAGAGAGCAAAGAAAGCCCACAAGAAAGAACAGCGTCAGCTTAAGAAGATAGAAAGGAGGAGCGCAAGAAATGCCAAGAAGAACGCAAAAGCAGCAGCCTAGTACGGCAGTTGTATCAACACAGCCAAAATTTACAAAAGAAAAGTTACGCAAATTCCTTTTAGGCTCCAAAGAGAAAGAAGGATTCTTAAAGGTATTTGTTATATATGCACTCCTCATATGTATCGGATTTATATATATTTATCCTATTCTTTATATGGTGAGCCAGAGTTTCATGACACTTGATGACCTGCTTGATTCTTCAATCAACTGGATACCGTCAAAGTTAAATTTAGACAATTATAAACAGGCAGCTCAGAGTATGGATTTCTGGAAGTCTTTCGGACAGAGTATAATAATTGCCGGTGTACCTACACTTTGTAATCTTCTTTCGTGTTCTGTAATCGGATACGGACTTGCCCGTTTCGAGTTCCCTGGAAAGAAAGTTGTACTTGGAATTATCCTCTTTACATTTATTCTTCCAAGTCAGATTACAATGATACCTACATATGTACTTTATTCTAACATGGGTATTCTTGGAACAATCTGGTCATTTGTACTTCCGGCACTCCTCGGAATGGGTATAAATGCACCGATATTTATATTGATATTCTGGCAGTTCTTCAGACAGGTGCCAAAGGTACTTATCGAAGCTGCACAGATTGATGGAGCAGGATATCTTAAGTCATTCTTTAAAATATCACTTCCATCTGCATCACCTGCTATCATTACAGTATCACTTTTCTCATTTGTATGGTACTGGAATGAGTCATACCTTACACAGATGTATGTATCAGGTGTTACGACAAAATCGGGCTGGTCATCACTTGTTATCAAGCTCGGTGACTTCGCAGCAAACTACTCAGATTATGCACAGACTGCAACAACAGCCGTAACAAGTATAAATGAGTCGATAAACATGGCGGGTACAATGCTCAGCATACTCCCATTGCTTGTAATGTATTTCGTTCTCCAGAGATACTTCGTAGAGAGTATTGATAGAACAGGTATTACAGGAGAATAAAGAGTTAAATTGTATAACAATTTAACTCTGCAAAAAAACCATATATGAAAGTTTTTTTGCTAAGATTAAGCAAGAAGTAACATGATTTAACTTCGCAAAGCAGAGTAGTTACATGAATTTGCTCGGATTAAGCAAGAAGTAACATGATTTAGCTTTGAGAAGAGTATTTCTAAGGCTGCAAAGAACGCAGCCCAAGAGGTACTAACTTCGCACAGGAGTAGTTACACGAATTTGCTCGGATTAAGTAGAAAGTAACAGTTCAGCCTTTCATTTTTGAAATGAAAGGCTGTTTTGTCAATTATCTTTTTATAGATAAACTGTTACTTTAAAACAAAAAATCATTAATGGTAAGTTTTGCATTGGTGATTTTTTGTATTTTTTGTGAATAAAAATGTATAAATTGTAAATGACTTCATAAAAAGTTAAAATATTTCACAAAAAACTATAGCATTCGTGAAAAAAGTGTGATATAATATACAACATAAAATGAACTACAAAGTTATCTAAATATTAAGGAGGAAAACTATGAGGAAAAAACTTATGGCACTTCTGCTCGCCGCATCTATGGTAGTAGGTATGACAGCTTGTGGAAGTAATGGCGGTTCCGTTTCAAAAAATAGTGCAAAGGATGTTTCCGGAAAATATGATGAAACAACTGTTGATGGAATCAAGTATAAGAAAGCAAAGGATATTACAAGTGATAAGATTGAGCTTACATATTATCACTTTGATCAGGATGAAACAGTTAAGTATCTTGCAAAGCGTTTCATGAAGATTTATCCAAATATTAAGGTAAATGTTAAATATCAGAATGTTGCTAAGTACAATGATTCATTACTTACAATGGTATCAAATAAGGAAGCACCTGATGTAATTATGTTCTCGGATGCAGATTTTGCACTTAATAACAGACTTGTGATGGATATTTCATCATATTGGAATTCTGATCCTGAGACAAAGGAAGTTGCATCAACAGTTAATGACTGCGGACTTGGATGTTACGGAACAGAAAAGAGATATGCAGTACCTGTTAAATTCTTCCCTGGTGTTATGTATGTTGACAGAAATGTATTATCAACACTTAATGTTAAAACACCTTCAAGAAACTGGACATGGGATGACATGATTAAGCTTATCAAGGATACTACAGTTAAGAAGTCATCAGATGGTATGGCTTATTATGGATGTGGTTACTACAACAGACTTGATTCATACTATGGAATTGCTGCTAAGCAGACAGTTCAGGGTGAGTTCGGTTTTGACGGAACACAGTTTGACCTTACAGCATGGGCTAAAGGTGAGCAGCAGTTTGCAGAACTTAAACAGGGTGGATATATCGCACCTCAGACACAGACACTTGACATGGAAAGCTGGATGGGTGACTTCGATGCATGGTGTGGAGCTTCAAGCCATGTAGCACTCTTTACAGAAGCATTCTGGACATATCAGGGAACATGGGCTACAAAAGCATTCCAGAAATATAACCTTGATATCGTACCTTATGTAATTCCTGCAGTAAGTAAGGATGATGCTTCAAAAGACCATCATTCAATCGCAACTATCGACTTTGGTGGTGTTACAACATCTTGTAAGTATCCTCGTGAAGCATATGAGCTTCTTAAGTTCATGAGTTTTGGCCAGGATGGATGGAAGACAAGAATTGAGCTTTACAATGATGAGAGCCAGAAGAACTCTAAGGGTCTTGCACTTAAATATGATGTTATGCCTGCACCTATTACAACAAATTCAGACATCTGGAATGATTATATCAAGATGTATTGCAAGGGTATGGATGATGAGCATGTTAAACTTTGGAGAGAATACTTTGCAAGTTGTATGCAGCCTATCCCATACGGATGGACAAGTATCGCAGGATACTGGAACTATTGTAATGAGTACTTCAACAAGATTGATATTCATAACAAAGTTGACAGCGGAGAAAAGAAAGCTGCTGATTATGTAGACGAAGCAACAAGAAAAGCTAACTGGTATCATGCAAAAGCAATGCTTAAATACTTCGGAAAGAGCGGTTATAATGTTCTTTCAGATGCTGACATCGCTAAGTATGAGAAGATGGAAAAAGCTAATAAATAATTAAGTTTTTTGAATTTAAAGCGAATATAAAAAAGAGGAGATTCCGAAAGGTTTCTCCTCTTTTTTATGTTATAGGAAAATGTTCGTAAAGTAGTGGGGCACCAGGAGCAAAATGCTGTTTGTGCTCTTTTCTATATAAAAATAATAAAATATTTGTATCTAAAAAGATATAAATTTATGTAACAGTTCTACCATAAAAAGATAATCAACAATACAATGAGCAAGCTCAAGTATTGTCAAT
>OGRR01000585.1_pt1 | contig 29654 bp, 23 predicted proteins | sample 1553511 | NCBI WGS metagenome assembly OGRR01 (sample SAMEA2580040, study PRJEB22360) | human gut metagenome | biome: human gut; feature: human-associated habitat; material: faeces | place: Denmark | collected 2008/2010 | reverse complement strand
TTCCAGATCATGCAACGATCGCTCGTTTTATCTCTCTGCATTTTTCAAAGTGTTCCAAAAATACTCTGGCTGAAGTAAGCAATATTCTTTTAAAAATCGGGGAGATTTCTGGAAAGAGTGTTTTTATCGATGGAACCAAACTTGAATCTGTTGCGAATAAATATACTTTTGTATGGAAAAGATCAGTCACAAAAAACTGTCAGAAACTGTTTGAAAAGATCTCAGACCTGATCCGTGAATGCGAAGTACTTTATGGGATTCAGATCGTTTATCATGATCAGATCTCTCTGCATACTTTAAAAAGGATGAGAAAGAAACTTTATCGGATAAAAAAACAAGAGGATATTTCATTTGTTCATGGAAAAGGAAAACGTAAAACACCATTACAGCGGTCGATAGAAACATTGGAATCATATATTCAAAAACTAAAAGAATATATAAAAAAGATCCATTTATGTGGAACCCGGAACAGTTATTCAAAAACAGATCCTGATGCAACATTTATGCGTATGAAAGAAGATGCCATGATGAATGGACAGTTAAAGCCTGCATATAATCTACAGCATGGTGTCGATTCAGAATATATCACATGGATCGATATCAGTGCCAAACCAACAGATACTGGAACACTGATCCCATTTCTAAAAGATATGGAAAAACATCTTTCCTTTCGATATCAGGAGATTGTTGCAGATGCAGGATATGAAAGTGAAGAGAATTATCTGTTTTTAGAGAAAAATGGGCAGTCATCTTTTATCAAACCCATGAATTATGAGATTTCAAAAACACGAAAATATAAAAAAGATATCGGGAAAATGGAAAACATGGAATATGATCCTGAAAAAGACAGTTATCGTTGTCAAAACAGGAAAATGCTAACAGTCCAATATCAGAGAAAACAAAAGACAGCAACTGGATATCTCCGGACGGTGACTGTTTATCAATGCCATGAATGTAAAGGATGTCCGTTCAAAGAAAAGTGTATCAAGGGGAATAACTGTAAGACTCCGATGGAAAAAAGAGAAAAAAGACTCTATGTATCAAAAGTGATGAAACAAAAACGGGAAGAAAATGTAAAAAGGATCATCAGCGAATATGGTAACCAGTTGAGGATGAACCGAAGTATACAGGCAGAAGGCTCATTTGCGAACGTAAAAGAAGATATGAATTTTCGAAGATATCTTTATAGAGGGAAAGAAAATGTGACTGCACAAAGTGTGATCCTTGCAATCGGATATAATATAAATAAGCTACATCATAAGATACAGAATGGCCGAACAGGACAACATCTGTTTGCGTTAAAGAAATAAGAATTTTTGAAAGTTCAAAATATAATTGCTATTTTTCTTCTAAATCTTTAGAAGGTATATTAAAGTACGCTATTTTTAAATTTTTATAAGTATAATGATTAGCGTTTGTTAAAAAACGTTAAAAAGATGCTGCCGCATCTATGATTTATTTAATCATTAATGCGACAGCCCCTTTTTTAATTATATAGAAATTTATTTTGTTACATATTTTTCTTTTAATTCGGCAACTTTATTTCCATATACGTCGTTGCGTTTTTGTTGAAGAATAATATTCTTGATTGTATCTGCAACATCTTCGTAAACAGAAGCCTGTGCATCTTTTTTATCTTCAACCTTAATGAGGTGGTATCCAAACTGAGTCTTGACAGGTCCTACAATATGTCCAATCTCTGCAGCAAAAGCGGCATCTTCAAATTCTTTGACCATCTGTCCTCTTGTGAAAGCACCAAGATCTCCTCCCTGCTGTTTGGATGGACATGTTGAGAATTCTTTTGCAGCATCTTCAAATGTAATTTCCTCAGCAACGATCTTCTCAAGAATTTCCTGACATTTGTCTTCTTCATCTACAAGAATATGTTTTGCATGAACTGTTTCTCCAGCCATAAACTGATTTTCATTTGCTTTATAATATTCTTTTGTCTCTTCCTCAGTAACAGTAATATCCTTCATTGCTTCTCCAACAGCCATCTGTGCAAGAATCTCTCTCTTTGCATGTGCTAGATTATCTTGGAAAGCATCTGTTTCTTCCAGTTGCATTTCTTCACCTAATTTAGCGAATAAATGAACCGTGATGATCTGTTCTAAACACTGATTTCTGAAATGTTCATTTGAAGCATAAGCTTGCTGTTCTTTTGGCAGAGCAGCGATTAATGCATCAACGTCTTTCTGTGTGATTTCTTCTCCGGCAACAACAGCCAGTACATTCTGGTTATTCATAATGATTTCTCCTTTAATCTTACTTGTGATTGAGGGGTTATTATATCATAAATCGTAAGTATTTGGTAGATTTAAGTAAAAAAATAAGATATAATAAAAAAACGAATTATAAAAAGGAACTGGTACGCAGCCTATGGAACAAATTATTAAATATGAATTAATTATTAACAAAGCACTGCGATCTGCATTAGAATATGATAAACTAGATGAACAGATTAATGAATTACAGCAGGTTGATATGGATATTATTGTTTTAAGACTTGGTGGTGCTTTTTCAAGAGAAGACGAAGCATTAACTTTTGATCAGTTGTATCGCAATGCTGATTCTGCCATGTATCATAGTAAAAAGATTCCTGGCTGTCATGCGACTATCTATAATGAAAAACTGGAGGTAAAATAAGATGTCGATTATACCGATTACCGATTTTGATGACCCACAATTAGATATTTATGCTCGTCGGTCTGAAGGACAACTGTTGCATTTTTATGAACCCAAAGAAGGTATTTTTATTGCTGAAAGTCCACGAGTAATACAGACAGCCTTTGATGAAGGATATGAACCAATCTCATTTCTTGTAGAAGAACGTCATGTTAAGACTCAGGCGAAACATATTTTAGAGCAGTACCCAGATATTCCTGCTTATACCGCCAGCTATGATGTATTGAAAAAACTGACAGGATTTGTCATGGCAAGAGGAATGCTTTGTGCTATGCATCGAAAGAAACTGCCTTCTCTTACTGATGTATGTAAAAATACAAATCGTATCGTTATTTTGGAGAATGTTATGAATCCAACGAATGTCGGGGCAATTTTTCGCAGTGCAGCAGCATTAAATATGGATGCCATACTGCTTACGAAAGGATGTTCTGATCCGTTGTACCGCAGATCTGTCCGGGTAAGTATGGGTACTGTATTTCAAATTCCATGGACTTTTGTTGATCACACAGTTTCATGGCCGGAAAATGGTATCAGACAATTAAAGGAACTTGGATATAAAACAGTTGCGATGGCTTTAACAGATCGTTCTGTAAGTATTGACAATCAAAAATTGATATCCGAAGATAAATTGGCTGTTGTACTTGGAACAGAAGGTGATGGTTTAAATGATGCCACGATATCATTATGTGATTATACAGCCAAAATCCCGATGGCACATGGTGTAGACTCTCTGAATGTTGCAGCTGCCAGTGCAGTAGCTTTTTGGCAGCTTTCTAAAAGATAAAATATTTTATATACGATATATAGAAGGAATTAAACAAAAATATGAACTCAAATTTTGAACATTATCGAATCTTTTATTATGTAGCGAAATACGAAAATCTTACAAAAGCAGCTTCTGCAATGCACACAAGCCAACCATCGGTAACAAGAACGATTCACAATCTTGAGAAGAATCTTGGCTGCCGTCTATTTGAGAGAAGTAAAACAGGAATGAAACTTACTCCAGAAGGTGAAGTATTTTATGAATATATTGCTGCAGGTTGTTCTCAGTTTTTTAAGGCAGAAAGTAATTTAAGCGATATGTTAAGCCTTGATAATGGAACAATTTATATCAGTGCTACAGAAACAGCCTTACATTGCTATTTATTTCAGGCAATGGAATCTTTTAATGCAAGATATCCTAATGTCCATTTTAAGATTTTAAATAATAGCACAAAGAAATCTATTCATATTGTCAAAGAGGGAAATGTTGATTTTGCAGTTGTATCTGCACCATTTCATATAGAAAAACCTCTAAAAAAGCAAATATTAAGAGAATATCATGATATTTTAATTAGTGGAAAACGTTACAGCGAATTAAAAGGAAAACAATTATCTATTAATCAACTCTCAAAATATCCATGGATCAGCCTTACATCCGAAGCAATCACAAGGAAATTCCTAAATCAGTATTTCGAGAAAAATGGATTAAAATTTGAACCAGATATTGAACTTGCAACAACAGATATGATCTTGCCAGCAGTTCGGCATAATCTTGGAATCGGATTTATCCCACCGGAATTTGCTATTGATGATCTTGATTCGGAAGAAATCTTTGAGATTCATGTGCAAGAAACATTTCCAGAACGAAATATTACTTTGATTTATGATACAGAATATCCTCAAAGCATTGCCGCTAAAGAATTTTTGAAATTTTTAAGTGAAACAACCATCCTATAAAATAAAAAATCTCCAAAGATAGAATAAATTTCATCTTTGGAGATTTTTTAGAACAATATAAAAGTGTAAACTAGTTACCTTTATTTAGGATATTTTTATCATAACATGAACATAATTGTGCGTAAAATACATTTTTTACATCATATTCATAACAAATTGATATGGATAATCAAAAGATTTTCTTAAGGAGTAAAAAAATAAATTTTAATTATTTGATATTGTAAAAATATATGATAAAATACGGAGAGAGAAAATAAGGAGGGTATTTTATAATGTTTTCTAAAAAATTTACAGCGCTTACAAGCGTTTTTTTGATTTTTGCGATTGTAGTAGGCGGTATGCTTGGATTTTACGATGCCAGATTAGAAGCTGCAGTTACTCCAAAAAAGCAATCCATGGATAAGGTTAAGATTAAAAATAAAGAAGATCTGACATTTGATAAAGACGTTGTTAATATTTTGTTGGTCGGCTCTGATAATGGAGCTCAGGGATCTGAAGATGGTGATCATGGAAGATCTGACAGCATGATGGTTGCAACGATCAATTTTAAGACAAAAGAATTAAAATTAACATCATTTCTCCGTGATATGTATGTTGAGATTCCGGGACACGGAAGAAACAAATTAAACGCAGCTTATGCATTTGGTGGAGAAGAACTTCTATATCAGACACTTGCCCAAAACTTTAATATTAAAATTGATAAATTCTGTGTTGTGGATCTTTCTGCTTTTGAGAAAGTTATCAATCGCATTGGCGGTATTGAAATGACTCTTGAAAAAAGAGAAGCAGAATATCTTAATACAACCAACTATATTTCCAAGAAGAAATATCGTAATGTAAAACCTGGTAAGCAGACATTAAATGGATGTCAGGCATTGGGCTATGCAAGAGTCCGTCATGTATATTCTAAAAAATATGGAGATGAAGAATTCGGGAGAACTGGAAGACAACGTGCTGTTATGCAGGCAACTTTCCAGAAAATGTTAAAGCATAATCCTGCGGATCTTGTAACTATTGCTATTGATGCATTAGGCGATGTATCTACAGATATGGATTCTACTTATATTAAGAAACTTATTTTTTCCGTAGCCACTATGGGAACTACAGAGATTGATCAGCTTCGTGTGCCAATTGAGAATACTTATAAGACAGCCGTTATTGGACATTACCCTCCTTGTGGTTTTGTATTTTTTGTAAACTTTAAAGCTAATCAGGAAGCATTAAAATACTTTATGTTTAATAAAGGAAAACGCCAAGATTTCGCGCAGAATTATGGTGGTGCAGATGCTGCAGAAACTTGCGGATATCCATCAAAATACGATTATAATCGTTCCAAAGGAGATTCTGGAAATATCTTTAATAGTTCCAATACAACAGAAGGTGAATAAAACAAACAAATTACTTATTGATAATTTTTCTCATTCTTTTCACTGCAATTAGCCTTGAGTAATTGATATTTGATGGTTTATAATGTACAAAGTTACCAAAGGAATAACATTTAAAATTATTCCTTTCGGATACAAGAAGTTAATGATAAATCATATAAATATTACAGGAGGATACAGACATGGATTTAACAAAAGTTTTATCAGTAGTAAAGAGCAAAAAGACAGGATTTTTTGCAGCAGGAGTTTTATTTGGTACAGCAGGTATTAAAGCATTATCAAGTAAAGATGCTAAAAAATTATATACAAATGCAACAGCTGCCGTTCTTCGTGCAAAAGAATGTGTTATGGATACAGTAACAACAGTTCAGGAAAATGCAGAAGATATTTATGAAGAAGCAAAGCAGATTAATGAAGACAGAGCTGCTGCAGAAGAAGAAATGGAAGCTTACGTTGAAGCTGCTGATGATGAAGAAGCAACAGAAGAAGTTTCCGAAGATGCTTTTAAAGAAGTAGAAGAATAAGAAAAAATATTTAATACAAACACCTGCAGTTTATTTTCTGCAGGTGTTTTCAAAGAAGAAGGAGTTTATATGAAATTTACGATCAAACATGAGATCCGTGGCAGAATTCGTATCCATAACTGTCAGCGAACGATGAGTACTGATCAGGCAGATGAACTTCAATATTATCTGACAACAAAAGATTTTGTCACATCTGTCAAAATCTATGACCGCACGAACGATATTGTGATCTGTTATAATACAGATCGTGAAAAGATTCTTAACACTTTAAAAAAATTTTACCATGGAATCATTACTGTTCCAGATAATTATCAAGAAAGTCAGAGCAGACAGCTAAACCAGTCTTATTGGGATAAGATTACAAGTAAGGTACTCTTCCATTATGGAAGTAAATTGTTTTTCCCATATCCATTAAGAGCCGGTATCACAGCTGTCAAATCTGTAAAATACATATATGAAGGAATACATACACTTGCACAAGGAAAAATTGAAGTTCCAGTGCTTGATGGTACTGCGATTGGTGTATCTATGCTAAGAAGGGATATCAATACCGCATCCTCTATTATGTTCTTACTTGGAATCGGTGAAATTCTTGAAGAGTGGACACATAAGAAATCTGTCGATGATCTTGCCAAGAGTATGTCATTAAATGTTGGGAAAGTATGGAAAGTCGATGGCGATCATGAAGTTTTAGTATCTTCTAATGAAATTCAGACAAATGATATTGTTCATGTTCAGATGGGAAATATGATTCCTTTTGATGGTGTTATCATTGAAGGAGAAGCTATGGTCAATCAGGCATCTTTAACTGGAGAATCTATTCCTGTCCGTAAAACAATAGATGGATATGTTTATGCAGGAACAGTTCTTGAAGAAGGAGACTTAAAAGTCTGTGTTAAAGAAGCTAACGGATCAGGTAAATTTGATAAGATCGTTACAATGATCGAAGAATCTGAGAAATTAAAATCATCTTTAGAAAGTAAGGCAGAACATCTTGCAGATCGTCTGGTTCCTTATACATTAGTTGGAACTGCCCTCACATATTTGCTTACAAGAAATGCAACAAAAGCATTATCTGTATTGATGGTTGACTTTTCATGTGCCTTAAAACTGGCAATGCCAATTTCCGTTTTATCAGCAATCAAAGAGGCAAATGATCATAATATTGTTGTCAAAGGTGGAAAATACTTAGAGGCAATGGCAGAAGCTCAGACAATCGTATTTGATAAAACAGGTACTTTAACAAAAGCAGAGCCAACAGTTTTAGATATTGTTTCATTTAATGGTATGAAATGTCAGGAATTATTAAGAATTGCTGCATGCTTAGAAGAACATTTTCCTCATTCTATGGCCAAAGCTGTTGTTCAGGCAGCCAAAGATCGTAATCTTGTGCATGAAGAGTTGCATTCAAAAGTTGAATATATTGTAGCTCATGGAATTTCTTCTATGATCGAAGATAAGAAAGTTGTAATCGGAAGTTATCATTTTGTATTTGAGGATGAACAATGTACGATTCCAGAGGGAAAACAAGAATTATTTAACAGTCTTCCAGAAGAATGTTCTCATCTGTATATGGCGATTGAACATAAGCTTGCAGGTGTGATCTGCATTGAAGATCCACTGCGTGAAGAAGCAAAAGATGTCATTAAGGCCTTAAAAGAAGCTGGTATTTCCAAGGTTGTCATGATGACAGGAGATAGTGAACGAACAGCAAGAGTTATCGCAGAAAAAGTTGGTGTAGATGAATATCATGCCGAAGTACTTCCGGAAGAAAAAGCTGCATTTGTTGAAGCTGAAAAAGCTGCAGGAAGAAAAGTTATCATGATCGGTGATGGAATCAATGATTCTCCGGCACTATCTGCAGCAAATGTTGGAGTTGCGATCAGTGATGGAGCTGAAATTGCACGAGAGATTGCTGATGTAACGATTGAAGCTGATCATTTACATGGTTTAGTAGCATTAAAACATATCAGCAATAGTTTGATGCATCGTATTCACAATAATTACCGCTTTATTGTTGGATTTAACGCAGGACTTATTGGTGCTGGTGTTTTAGGAATCTTACAGCCAACAACATCTGCATTGTTACATAATACATCAACATTATGTATCGGACTTCGAAGTATGAAGAATCTGCTTCCAGAAGAAGAAACTGAATAATATCTGGATTTTATCCCAAAAGCATTCACGCCCTGTATTATAAGCAGGAACTGAATGCTTTTTATTTTTGTTAGTTTATGATATTATAAAATATAAAATGAGTAAATAAAAATAAACAGGAGATTTTTTATGGAACGAGACTTAACACATGGAAGTATTGGAAGAAATATTTTAAGATTTTCACTTCCATATTTTTTATCGTATTTTTTACAGACACTATATGGAATGGCAGATTTATTTATTATTGGACAGTTTGATTCTGTTTCTGGGACAACAGCTGTCTCTATTGGTAGTCAGGTAATGCATATGATCACCGTTATGATTGTTGGAATTGCAATGGGTACAACTGTTATGATTGGTAAATCAGTTGGAGCAAAGTTAAAAAAAGAAACATCAAAGATCATCGGAAATACGATTACTTTATTTTTAGGTATTTCCATCGTTTTAACATGTATTTTATTGTTTTTTGTAAATCCAATCGTAGATATTATGTCTACACCAACACAAGCTGTTGCAGGAACGAGAGCTTATCTTATGATCTGTTTTGCAGGAATCCCTTTAATTACAGCATATAATATCATAAGTTCTATTTTCAGAGGCCTTGGAGATTCCAAAAGTCCGATGTATTTTATTGCTGTTGCATGTTTTTTTAATATTATATTAGACTATATCTTTATTGGCATATTCCACCTTGGTGCTTCTGGAGCAGCACTTGGAACAACTCTTGCACAAACGATCAGCGTTGTTATCGCTTTATTAGCAATATTAAAAAAGAACACAGGTATTTCTGTTCACAAAGAGGATTTGAAACCACAGGCTCGAACTTTAAAGAATATTTTACAGATTGGAATTCCTATTTCACTTCAGGATGGATTTATCCAAATATCCTTTATTATCATAACGATCATTGCAAACCAAAGAGGTTTAAATGATGCTGCCGCTGTTGGAATTGTTGAGAAGATCATTAGTTTTGTATTTCTCGTTCCATCCTCTATGCTGTCTTGTGTATCTGCAATTTCTGCACAAAATATCGGAGCTGGAAAGGATGATCGTGCTTATAAAACATTACAGTATGCAACAATGATTGCTGTAAGTTTTGGACTAGTTGTCGCTGTTTGTATGCAGTTTATCTCTAATCCAGTTGTCGGAATTTTTACAAATGATGTGTTTGTTATCAAGATGGGAAGTCAATATATCAGAAGTTACATATGGGATTGTATGATTGCAGGAATTCATTTTAGTTTCAGTGGTTATTTCTGTGCTTATGGTAAATCAGGAATTTCATTTTTACATAATGTATTGTCCATTGTGCTGATCCGAATTCCAGGTGCATTTTTGGCTTCAAAATATTTTGCTAACACACTTTATCCAATGGGTTTTGCCGCACCATGTGGATCATTACTGTCCGTCATCATATGTATCTCTGCACTTTATTATTTTAAAAATATTAAAAAAGAAATAACCGTATAAATAAAGTACGAGATTGAAGTAAAACTTATGAACAGCATACTTTAATATGCTTTAACCATAAAATTTCATATTTATTATGGTTAAAACAATCAATTTTTGGTAAAATTGCATTAAGATATATTTATATAATACCAAAGAGATAATAAACAATAGGAGTAACTTATTATGCCAGTATTTGATTTTAGTAACGATACAACCGGGAAACAAGAAGAAGCCGTTTGTACTTATACAACTTTTTCTTCTAACGAAGATCATGCAACAATTAAATGTCCAATCTTAATTCTTTCAAACAAACGAAAAGACTGGGCGCATCATTCCTGTGGTTTTTTTTCAAATCAGGACAAACAAACTGCCTTTGAATTTGAAGCAGAAGATGGGACGATCATTTCTGATATCTTACGAATTGATGCACGATTCGTAAGTTTGATCAAATGGCTTGGAGAAAATCATATTCATGTTCGCCTATCAGGAGAAAACACATCCGAAGGCTATTGTGTATATAAGATTCGTGAAATAGCTTTTGGAGGTGGTACAAAGTTATCAGCGGAAGATGGGTTCCTTCAGTTTATGATTGAACGTTTATTCCAAAGTGATGCACCTGAGGATAAACCATCTGATGAAAATCAAGATGAAATGGGTGATGATATGAAACTTACAAGTATTCAAAGTATTACCGATTTTATGACATGTGCAGGCCGTACTTTGCCAGATAACATCCGATTATGGGCCAGAAGAAACCTTGCTGTTGCACGTTCCCATGAAGTATCACAAGAAGAAAGAAGACATGCTCAGCGTGCATTATCAATCATGATGAATATTCAGTGGAAGAGTGATTATTTTAAAGCAATTGATCCAGATGAAGCCAGAAAGATTCTGGATGAAGAACTATATGGTATGGAGCGTGTGAAACAAAGAATCATTGAAACGATCATTCAGATTAATCGTACCCATACATTACCAGCATATGGATTATTATTAGTTGGTCCTGCTGGAACAGGAAAATCACAGATTGCATACGCTGTAGCCAGAATTTTAAAGCTTCCATGGACAACCCTTGATATGAGTTCTATCAATGATCCAGAACAGCTCACTGGAAGCTCAAGAATATATGCAAATGCGAAACCTGGAATCATTATGGATGCATTTTCCATGGCGGGAGAATCAAATCTTGTATTCATTATCAATGAGCTTGATAAAGCAAATTCAGGAAAAGGAAATGGAAACCCAGCCGATGTATTATTAACCTTACTTGACAATCTTGGATTTACAGACAATTATATGGAATGTATGATCCCAACTGTTGGTGTTTATCCAATTGCTACCGCAAATGAAAAAGATCAGATCAGTGCACCTTTGATGTCACGTTTTGCAGTCATTGATATTCCTGATTATACACCAGAAGAGAAGAAGGCTATTTTCTCGAGATTTGCACTCCCAAAGATTTTAAAACGTATGGGACTTAAAGAAGATGAATGTATCATGACAGATGAAGCCTTGGATACTGTAATTGAACTGTATTCAGAAACAACAGGAATCAGAGATCTTGAGCAGGCGGCAGAACATATTGCAGCGAATGCATTATATCAGATTGAAGTTCATCACGTATCTAGCGTAACATTTGATGGTAAAATGGTAAGAGAATTATTATTATAAAATCATAACAAGTGTTAGTATTTAAGAAGCCAATATTTGACGAAATATCAAAAATAATGATATAGTAAAAAATATCAGATATTATAAATATTAACATAATGAAACAATCAATGAAACAATCAAACGGAGGTCAAATTGCCATGGACATGGAAAAAATCTATTTAACTATGAAACGTACTGGAGCTGGAAACATTGTTCTTGGAATCTTATCCATTTGTGTTGGTCTTACATCAGGAATCATGCTGATCGTAACTGGTGCAAATTTATTAAAGAAAAAGAAGCACATTAGTTTTTAATTTTACAATTTGAATTTAATTAAGGGAACATTTAAAAATCAATTTAGATGTTCCCTTAATTTTTTATAGAAATTAGTGATTAAAAGATAGAAAGAATAGGTATATTTCCAAAGATTAATCTATACGCAAAATACCAATTTAAATTATAAATTAGAATAAAGAATTAAGAAGCCGGCATTTTACCGGCTTCTCTCGATATTTTTTATCTATTTGGATTCTTTTAAATCAGTTTCAAAATATTACTTATTTTACATAAATCCAATTGCTACTCCAATTAATCTTATGATCAATGCTGCAATCCATGCGATGATACATTGCCACAATGCAAGACCAACCGCCCATCTTGTTCCTAATTCACGTTTAACAGATGCAATTGCTGCAACACATGGAGAATACAGTAAACTAAATACTAATAAAGAACTTGCTGCCAACGGCGTGATCGCTGCTGTGATATTTCCATTAAATAAAACCCCTAATGTTGAAACAACGCTCTCCTTTGCCATAAATCCACTGAGCAAGGACGTTACAATTCTCCAGTCTCCTAATCCTAATGGTGATAATAAAGGAGCTATGAATCCAGCTACTATTGCTAAAATACTATGAGCAGAATCTTCTACCATATTTAACTGTAGATCAAATCTTTGTAAAAACCATACCACAATTGTTGCAACTAAGATCACGGAAAACGCTTTCTGTAAGAAATCTTTTGCTTTTTCCCATAATAACTGTACTACGTTCTTCGCTCCTGGAAGTCTGTAATTTGGTAATTCCATAACAAAAGGTACTGGTTCTCCTTTAAATAAAGTCCCATTATATAAAAATGCAATCAAAATGCCGATTACGATTCCTAATAAATATAATCCAGCCATAATAAATCCCCCACGTTTTGGGAAAAATGCACTGACAAAGAAAGAATATATCGGAAGTTTTGCAGTACAACTCATAAATGGTGTCAAAAGAATCGTCATCTTACGATCTCGTTCGCTCGTTAAAGTTCTTGTTGCCATAACCGCTGGAACGGTACATCCAAAACCAATCAGCATTGGAACAATACTTCGTCCAGATAATCCAATCTTTCGAAGCATTTTATCCATAACAAATGCAACTCTTGCTATGTATCCGCTATCTTCCATCAATGATAAGAAGAAAAATAATGTTACAATGATTGGCAAAAAGCTTAGTACGCTTCCTACTCCAGTGAAAATTCCATCAATGATCAGACTATGAATCGCATGGTTGACATGAGCTGCAGTCAATGCCTGATCCGTAAGTCCTGAAAGCTTATCAATTCCTAATTCCAGGATTCCTTGAAGCCAGGCACCGATCACATTAAATGTCAAATAAAATACCAAAACCATGATTCCTATAAAACAAGGAATCGCTGTATATTTTCCTGTTAAAATACGATCAATCTTTTCACTTCGGATTCGTTCTTTACTTTCTTTTGGTTTCACAACCGTCTGCTCACATAAACGTTCAATAAAATCAAATCGCATATCTGCAATTGCTGCACTTCGATCCAAGTCACGTTCTGTTTCCATTTGTTTGACGATATGATCCAACATTTCCATTTCATTTTGATCAAGTTTTAATTGTTCTAAGATCAGATGATCCCCTTCAATCGCTTTTGTCGCTGCAAAACGAACCGGTATCTGTGCTTTTTCTGCATGATCTTCAATCAAATGAATTACGGCATGAATACAGCGATGTACAGCACCATCATGATCTTCTTTATCACAAAAATCTTGTCTTAATGGTTTTTCCTGATATTTTGCAATATGAAGTGCATGTTTTACAACTTCATCGACTCCTTCGTTCTTTGCTGCTGAAATCGGAATAACTGGAACACCAAGCAAGGATTCCATTTCGTTTACATTAATTGATCCTTGGTTTCCAAGCACTTCATCCATCATATTTAAAGCCACGACCATTGGTATATCCATTTCCAGTAATTGCATAGTAAGATATAAATTACGCTCAATATTTGTTGCATCCAAAATATTAATGATTGCCTTTGGTTTATTTTCTAATACAAAATTTCTGGAAACAATCTCTTCATTGCTGTAAGGCGACATGGAATAAATTCCCGGAAGATCTGTTACATTCGTTTCTGGATGTCCTTTGATCGATCCATCTTTTCGATCGACTGTAACACCTGGAAAGTTCCCAACATGTTGATTAGCTCCAGTTAACTGATTAAATAACGTTGTTTTACCACAGTTTTGATTTCCAACTAAAGCATAAGTTAATGGTGTTCCATCTGGAAGTGGATGTTCATCTTCTTTAGAATGATATTTTCCCTCTTCGCCCAGACCAGGGTGTTCAGAGGTTTTCATATATTCTGCACCTTTATGACTTCTGCTTCTTTTCACAATTGGATCAATTTCAATCTGGTCGGCTTCTTCTAAACGAAGTGTCAGTTCATATCCATGAATCTGCACTTCCATTGGATCCCCCATTGGTGCAAGTTTTATAACTGTGATTTCAACACCTGGGATCATTCCCATGTCAAGAAAATGCTGTCTTAGTGCACCATGGCTACCAACACTTTTGATCACTGCACTTTTACCGACTTTTAATTCTTTTAGTGTCATAGTTTCATATCCTTTATCTTTAATTGTTATAATTGATTAGATATTTCTAACCAGACATATTGTATCACACTTTTGATAATTTTTCTCAATTATTCTTTAATTTTAAATAAAAAATAGCGTAAAATCCACATGATCCATGCAAATACTACACTATTTTTTATAACAATATTGATTTTTATGAGATATCTTATCAAATATCTTAGAAAATTTTATAACAATCTTTGCTTTTTATTCAATTCCTGTTACTTTGTAATCTTTGTCTTCAATGGTCTGTGTTAAAACTTCGTCTGAAATTTCAGTTGTCATAGAAACAACAGCTGTTCCACTTTCATGGCTTACCACTGCTTCTGTAACACCATCAATTGACTCTAAAGCTTTCTTTACAGTAGCTTCGCAGTGTCCACACATCATTCCTTCGATTTTCATTGTTTTCTTCATTGTTATTTCCTCCTGTTTTGTTGTATTTTGAACTTGAATATTTTCAAGTACTACACTATTTTTAATTTTCTTATCCTTGCTGGCATCATGTATTTTAAAGAAGTTTAATCTTAATGCATTGGTAACAACACAGAAACTTGATAAACTCATTGCCGCTGCACCAAACATCGGATTTAGTTTCCATCCAAGTAACATATACCATGCCCCTGCGGCTAATGGAATTCCGATAATGTTATAGATAAATGCCCAGAATAAGTTTTCGTGAATATTCTTAAGTGTTGCACGACTTAAACGGATTGCTGCTGGTACATCGCTCAGACGGCTCTTCATTAAGACAACATCCGCTGCATCGATTGCGATATCGGTACCTGCTCCAATTGCAATCCCCATATCCGCTCTTGTAAGTGCCGGTGCATCATTGATTCCATCACCGACCATTGCAACTTTTCCTTTTTCTTTTAAGTCACGGATAACACTTTCTTTCCCTTCTGGCAAGACTCCTGCAATTACCTGATCAACGCCTGCTTGTTCACCAATAGCTTTGGCAGTACGTTCATTATCTCCAGTCAGCATAACAACACGGATTCCCATATTTTGAAGTTCTTTCACTGCCTGTGGGCTGTCTTCTTTGATCACGTCTGCAACGGCAATAATACCGATCAGCTGATTATCACATGCAAAGAATAATGGCGTTTTTCCCTGATTCGCCAGTTCTTCTGATTTCTTGATCATAGATGCTGAGATCATTGCATATTTTTCAATAAATCTCTGGTTACCACCATAGATCATTTCGTTCTCAATCTTTCCTGAAAGTCCATTTCCAGCAACTGCCTGGAAGTCTTTAATCTCAAAATTGGCATTAATCTGTGTTTCTTCTGCTTTCTGTAAGATCGCATGTGCAAGAGGATGCTCACTTTTTTTCTCTAAAGCATAGGCCATAGAGAGTAATTCTTCTTCACTGATACCATCTACAGGTACCATATCTGTAACTTGTGGCTTACCACTTGTGATCGTTCCTGTCTTATCTAGGGCAACAATCTGTGTCTTTCCTGTTTCTTCTAAGGACACGGCTGTCTTAAACATAATTCCATGTTTGGCACCCATTCCATTTCCGACCATGATCGCTACAGGTGTCGCAAGTCCTAAAGCACAAGGGCAGCTGATGACTAAGACAGAAATACCTCTTGCAAGTGCAAATCCAAAACTCTGTCCTACAAGCAGCCAGATAGCGATCGTAGCAAGTGCGATACAAATAACAGTTGGAACAAAAACTCCTGATACTTTATCTGCAACTTTTGCGATCGGTGCTTTAGTCGCAGCTGCATCACTGACCATCTGAATGATCTGTGAAAGTGTTGTATCTTCACCGACTCTTGTTGCCTCACATTTTAAATAACCAGATGTATTTAATGTTGCGGCGGATACAGCATCACCTTCTTTTTTATCCACTGGGATACTTTCTCCTGTTAAGGCAGATTCATTTAACGCACTATTTCCTTCAATGATAATACCATCTACTGGTATATTCTCTCCTGGTTTTACAACAAAAATATCTCCTTGATTTACCTGTTCGATCGCGACTTCCATTTCCTGTCCATTTCGGATTACAACAGCTATCTTTGGTGCCAGTTTCATAAGGCTCTTTAAGGCATCTGTTGTTTTACCTTTTGATCTTGCTTCTAACATCTTTCCAACTGTGATCAGTGTTAAGATCATAGCAGCAGATTCAAAATAGAATTCATGCATATATTTCATGACTGCATCCATGTTTTGATGCATCTGTGCGTCCGTCATGGCAAATAGAATATACACACTGTATCCATAAGAAGCGGCTGAACCTAACGCTACCAGAGTATCCATGTTCGGTGCTTTATGGAATAAACTCTTAAATCCGCTGATAAAGAACTTCTGGTTGATTACCATGATGATCGTTGTAAATAACAGTTGGATCAATCCCATTGCTACATGATTTCCTTCTAGAATCTTAGGAATAGGCCAGTTCCACATCATGTGTCCCATTGACAAATACATTAACGGGATTAAAAAGCACAGAGATGCGATCAGACGTTTTCTTAAGACAGGGGTTTCTCTGTCTTTTAATAAATCTTCATCTGAAAAACTGCTTTGTGTCTGTGTTCCCTTCTTCTTTGCTCCATATCCGGCATCTTCAACTGCTTTGATGATTGCAGATGGATCTGCGGTTCCTTCGACACCCATTGAGTTTGTCAACAAGCTTACAGAGCAGGATGTTACTCCCTCGACACTGGAAACCGCTTTCTCCACGCGTGCACTGCAAGCAGCACAGCTCATGCCAGTCACTTGATATTGCTCCATGGTTTCTCTTCCTTTCATTTTATTAAATTATTATTTCATTAGTTTTTGTAAAACTTTTACTAACTCATCGATCGTTTCGTCTTTGCCTTCTCTGATATCTTCAGCTACGCAGGTTCTGATATGATTGGCAAGAAGGACTTTATTGAAACTGTTTAAAGCTGCATTGACTGCAGATACCTGAACTAAGATGTCCGTGCAATAAGTATCGTTCTCTACCATCTTTTTTATTCCTCGAACTTGTCCTTCAATACGGCTTAGACGATTAATAAGGTCTTTATATTCTTTATCTGAACGTTCCTTTATCTTGTGATGACAATAACATTCTTTTTTTTCTTCCATATAGTTTCCTCCTTTACGATTGGTATTATATACCCTGACTAGGTATATTACAAGAGGTTTCTTTGAGAAAAAGTTGCAATTATATCACAAATCCTACTTGACAGCTTACAAACCGTGCAGAAAAATATGAAAATATTGATTGATACAAATAATGAAAGTAGACTTTATTGTAACTCGTAATATCAAGGATTTTATCGAAAGTAAAGTACCAGCTATGAAACCTGAGGAACTATTAGAACGAATATAAAGAAAAAAGGAGGTATTCCACAAATGTGGTACCTCCTTTTCATTTGATATCTAGTCTTCTTTCTCAACCTTACGGTTTTCTCTATTTGCGATTTCTTCTTTAATTCCAGCTAAGAAATCATCTAACTTCATCTGTCCTTCGTCACCTTTGAATCGGCTTCTTACAGATACAGCCTCGTTTTCTTCTTCTTTTCCACCAACAACTAACATATATGGAATCTTCTGAAGCTGCGCTTCACGGATCTTGTATCCCATTTTCTCAGCTCTTGTATCGATGTCTGCACGGATTCCTGCTGCCTTTAATGTATCAAGTACTTTTGTGGCATAATCTAAATGCTTGTCAGAGATAGGAATCACTTCAACCTGCACTGGAGCTAACCATGTAGGGAAAGCACCTGCAAAATGTTCGATCAAGATACCAATGAAACGTTCGATAGATCCGAATGCAACACGATGGATCATGATTGGACGATGTTTCTCTCCATCAGCTCCTGTGTAATGAAGATCGAATCGTAATGGAAGCTGGAAGTCAAGCTGAATGGTTCCACACTGCCATGTTCTTCCGATAGAATCCTCTAAATGGAAGTCAATCTTAGGTCCGTAGAAAGCTCCATCCCCTTCATTAACTACATAATCAAGTCCAAGATCATCTAAGGCTGCACGAAGTGATTCTGTTGCAAGTTCCCAATCTTCGTCACTTCCCATACTATCATCTGGGCGTGTAGAAAGCTCTACATGATATTTAAATCCAAATAAGCTGTAAACCTGATCGATCAGTGCTGCAACACCTTTGATCTCATCTTTGATCTGATCTGGTGTCATAAAGATATGTGCATCATCCTGTGTAAAACAACGAACACGCATTAATCCATGTAACTGACCAGATTTTTCATGACGATGTACTAAACCTAACTCACCCATTCTTAATGGAAGATCTCTGTAAGAACGTGGTTCTGATTCATATACAAGAACTCCACCTGGACAGTTCATAGGTTTGATCGCGAAATCCTGATCATCGATCACTGTTGTATACATATTTTCTTTGTAATGATCCCAGTGTCCTGATGTTTCCCATAAATGACGACTTAACATAATAGGTGTTGAGATTTCAACATATCCAGCCTTCTGATGGATTTCACGCCAATAATCTAATAATGTATTTTTAAGCACCATACCTTTTGGAAGGAAGAATGGGAATCCAGGTCCTTCTTCTCTCATCATAAACAGACCAAGTTCTTTTCCAAGTTTACGATGGTCACGCTTTCTAGCCTCTTCCATCATTGTAAGGTATGCATCTAATTCTGCTTTCTTTGTAAATGCAGTACCATAGATTCTTGTAAGCATCTGATTATGCTCATCTCCACGCCAGTAAGCACCTGCAATACTTGTAAGTTTGAATGCTTTCACTGGTTTTGTAGTCATTAAGTGAGGTCCTGCACAAAGATCGACGAATTCTCCCTGCTGATAAAAGCTGATCACAGAATCTTCTGGAAGATCTTCAATCAGTTCTACTTTATAAGGTTCGTTTCTTTCTTTCATAAATGCGATTGCTTCATCTCTAGGTTTTGTAAAACATGTAATCTCAAGATTCTCTTTGACGATCTTCTTCATTTCTTTTTCAATTTTTTCAAGATCATCCTGTGTAAATGGAGTATCTTTCTCCATATCATAGTAGAAACCATTGTCGATAGAAGGTCCGATCGCAAGTTTTGTTTCTGGGTACAGACGCTTGACTGCCTGAGCTAAAATATGAGATGCTGTATGACGGAATGCATGTTTTCCTTCATCAGAATCAAATGTTAAGATATTTAATTCGCAATCTTTGTCAATGACAGTTCTAAGGTCAACAACTTCTCCATCAACCTCTCCTGCACAGGCAACTCTTGCCAGTCCTTCACTAATATCTTTTGCGATATCAATGACAGACATATTGTTTTCATACTCTTTTACAGATCCATCTTTTAATGTAATCTTCATCTTCTTGTTCATCCTTTCTTGATATATAACGTTTTATTTATTCCATTGTCAATCTATTATGAAGATATTCATAGAAAATTGATCATGGAAATAAAAAATCCCATGGACTAATAAAATCCATGGGACGAGTTATCGCGGTTCCACCCTGGTTATCTGTTTCATACCATGTGATAATAAATTCCAGAAACAGATCACTTAATCGACAGTTAACGGTGTCAACCGAGCTGGTTTACAGCTACTCCGAGGTGGTCTTCCTTTGTTTCTCTGCTTAGGATACTCACAGCTTATGTATCCCTCTCTGTAAGCCTTTCACAAAGTACTCTTCTCATCAACGTTTTGTTATTATCCCTTCATTTCTTGTAAATTATAGCATTGTGTTATTATAAAATCAATGAAAAAATAAAATTTTTTGAAACTTTATTTTGAAAATATTATAATTGATTCATTAATTGATAAGCATCATTTACTACTGCTGCTGCCCATTCTCCGCCAACGCAATAATGTTTATTCACATCCTCAGCAGAAGTTCCTGCATAATAACTACCTCCCGCTGTAAGATATTTCTCATGTAAAGTCTTAGCTGTCGTTAGTAATCCTTCTTCTTTTGTAGCTTTGTTAATTCCCTTTGCACTGTCAGAAGTTACGCCATATCCAGTAAGATTATTATCCTCTCTTGCACGTCTGCTTGTTCCCCATGCACTTTCATGTGCTGCAATTCCCATTAAAAAGACAGCATTAACATGATATTTTTCTTCTGCTTTTACATAGGCTTTCGCATCTGCATAAAGAGCCGTTCCTTTTAACATCTGTTTGGCATCATCTACCGTAATATGACTTAATAAACTTACATTATTCGGATTAAAATATCTTGTCTGATTTTCCTTTGAAATATCTTTCTTTAACTGCTTGATCTTTTTATTGATAGTAGCAATCTTTTGCTGCATTGGCTTTACTGGAAGAATCTTTTCATTTTTTAAATACTGATTCAGATTAAAATTATCGTTCTTATCGAGTAAAGTTTCAAAATCTGGATGATTAATTCCAAATACATACTTTCCTGCAATTGTTTTTAATTGTTTATCTCCAAACAAATCTGCAAGTTCATAAAGATCATCTCTCATAGCTTCATCTTTTTTGGATATTTTCATTGCAGGAGTTATCTCCTGACCAAATAATGCAATTTCCGCTTTTGAATTTGCTGTGTATTTCTCATAAAATGTTTTGAGCGTTTCTTCTTTTTGGGCTTCAAGCTTCATCTGTTTGAAAATCTTAGCTTTTTCTTTTCTTAATTTTGCAATTTTTGCCTGCTTGGAAGAGATTCGACGTTCCATCGACTGTGTACTGCTTTTGCTAATTACCTGAGTCGGCATTGGAACTACTTTTTCTTCATTGTCTGATTTCTTACCATTCTTATCTTTGGAAATTTTCTTCTTTGTTATTTTCGCTTTCTTTTTTCTAGATGTCTTCTTTTTTTCTGTTTTCGTTGTGGATTGTGTTGACATTTCTGTTGTTTCTGTCTTCACTGTAGATTCCATTTCCTGTTGCGCTTTTGCTACTTGTGTATCATCTGCGTTAACTGGTATTACAGACATCGTCATAATTGCACACATAAATGCTGTCATAACCCTGCGTCTCATAATTGTTCCTCCTTATGTCTCTGCATTCTGCTTATGATACTTTCTATATTCTAATACTCAAATTTTCTCTGGTAATTTTTACCTTACTCCTTTTTTAATAAAAATTCAAGTACGCTTTCACGTACTTGCTATAAAATACTGTATTATGATTTTTCCTTCCATAAAAAGCAGTCTTTTTCATGGGAATAGATTACTCCAACTGCTTGAAGATAAGAATAGATGATCGTTGTTCCAACAAATTTCATTCCTCGTGTTTTTAAATCTTTTGATATCTTATCGGACAATTCTGAAGAGGTTTTTCCTGTTTCATAGATGACTTTGTGATCTGTAAATTGCCATAAATATTCTGAAAAACTTTTATATTCCTTTTGGATCTTAAGGAAAATCTGTGCGTTTGTAACTGCTGCTGCTATCTTTCTCTGATTTCTTATGATTCTTTCATTTTGTTTTAATTCTGCTTGTTTCTTTTCATCATATGTACTAACTTTATGTACATCAAAACCATCAAATGCTTCTCTAAATGCTTCTCGTTTATTTAGTACACATTCCCATGATAATCCTGCCTGAAAGGATTCTAAGATCAACATTTCAAATAACTTATGGTCATCATGGACAGGCATTCCCCACTCTTTATCATGATATTCAATATATGCTTGACTCTTCGGATTTGTCCAACAACATCTCTTTTTCCCATCTTTATATTTCATAAAAACTTTCTCCATGTATTCAATATTTTTTTCATATCTAGTCTATTATAATTGAAAATAAACTGCCAAGTTCGAATTTATCCCATACTTTCTTTTTATTTTACTTATCTTTTTGTTTCGTCTTACTTTGAAAATAGATAAATGAATCTGCTGCATCAAGAATATCAGAAAATTCCTTTCTTGGTGCGATCTCAATATATTTTTTTAATAATTCTTTTTCTTCTTTTTTGTATTTTCCATAAAATATATCAAACAAATTATGTCCACGAACGTATGTTCTGATTACTTCCATATGTTCTTTCATATCCTGAGAGGATACAAAATCACGTCCCATAATCTGTATTAAATGAATCCCACTCTTGATCCTATGCAAGTATTCTCTCCATTTATCATATAAAATCTCATAAAAAGTATCTTCGGATTCTACAATCCCAAGCTTCGTCATGATCTTAGGATTTAAAAAGTAATTTTCAAAAGAATAATATTTTAAGATCAATACGTTTTTTCTTGTTACTTTAGGCAAATGATCGACATCGATAAGATTACGTTCATCATAATATTTACAAAGCTGCCTGCCAAGCATATCACGATCTTTCCCATCACTGTCACGAATCATTAAAAAGCGGTCTTTCATATATACCTGATTCATATATTTTAAATTGGCATAGGTTTTGATATTGGTACAACTGTTTGTCGTAAGGATCGCTACTCGATTTAATCTTCCATCTTCATCATAAATTTCTGAATAATAATGATTTAATAACAGCGGTAATCTGTATTTATCTTGCTTTCCTTCTACAATAAAAACGAAATCAACATTCATAAGATCAGATGCATTATATCCAAGATCATCGAGAACCGAACTAATGTTCGTTTTCTTTTTCGCAACCGAATAAGAATCTTCATCTAAAATAATCTGACATAGTTGTTTGCTGCTAAAATTTGCTAATAAATGTGGAGAATGTGTCGTAAAGATCACTTGATTCTTCTGTGCCAGCCGATATAGAATCTCACTGGCTGTCTTTTGTAGCTGTGGATGTAAAAACATTTCTGGTTCTTCTACCATAATGATCGATGGCAGACTGTTTTCATCCATCACATAAGCCTCCAGAAGAGAAAGCATATAAATGCTTTTCATTCCACGCCCAAGACGATCTACAGAAATCGATGTATCACGTTCTTTGTTATAAGCTTCTGCATTGATCTGAAGCATCTGATCTACATCATAATTCATAGAAAAAACGATATCTTCAAAACCACCATTTTTATGGAAACTTTCATTAATACGTTTCTCGAACTGATCGATATTCATCTCATATAGTTTATACTCAAACAGTTTTGCTGCTTCAAATGCATTTAATTCCTGCGGGGTTTTCTGATTAATCAGGCCGATACATTGAAAACAATGTGTACACGGTTTGACTGAATCAAACATACAACAATTGGTACGCATGATCTTAAGCAGATTATCTTCCTGCAACATAAAAAGATCATCCTGAATCTGTTTTAAATTACGATTTGTTCCAATAAAATAAATCGTTGGGAAAATCTCTCTGATATATTTATTATGTTTCTTTTTTCCATCGTAAAAGCGTTGTTTACCTTCTTTATTAGCGATAAACGTAAATGTAATCTCTTCATTTTGATATGATGAAAGTTTGCTTTCAAAATCATTTTTCCAAAGATTGTATTTCTTATACTGACTTACTATGCCATTTTTATGAAAAATATGAAGATCATCTTCTGTGAGCGATAATGTGAATCTAATCTCTATATTTTGCATAGTTTCGTTAAAATCATCCTCCGAAATTTCATAAGATCCTTCTACTGCACGCAATGCATGAAGAATGGATGACTTTCCAGTGTTATTCTTTCCAACAAGGATCAGAGCATTCTGGATATCTGATATTTCCATATGCCGGATTGATTTAAAGTTTTTGATTGATAAATATTTAATTTCCATACGATGCTCCTTTCTTTTGTGCTTTTTATTATCTCATTTTTTATGTTTAAAATCCAGTCGCAAACAAACAGATATTCAAAAATGTTACGATCAGCGCAATGGTAAACAATATGATTTTTAATCGTTTCGAATTTGCATATTTTCCCATAACCTTTTTCGAAGATGTCAGATAAATCTGCGTAAAAATCGTGATTGGAAGTTGAATTGCTAAAAACATTTGAGAATAGATCAGTCCATCAAATGGAGATTTGATCAGCAAAATGATCAGTACTGCTGGTACCATTGTGATCAAAACTCCCCTTTTTGTATCTTTATGATGAATATCATACGAATGATTAAAAATTCCAGAAAAAATAGTTCCGCCAGCCATTCCAGCTGTGATACTTGATGAGATTCCAGCCAATAATAATGCCAGTGCAAATATAATGGATGCTGCATTTCCGAGAAGTGGTGTTAACATAGAACCTGCGAGATGAATATCATCAATAGAATGACCATTTCCTTGATATAAGGTAGCTGCTGCCATTAAGATCATCGCACTATTAATTGCCCATCCAATGATCATAGAAAATAATGTGTCTTTAAATTCGTATTTTAACTGTTGTTCGATCACATTTTTATCTTTTAAATTCCATTTCCTACTCTGAATGATCTCTGAGTGTAAAAACAGATTATGTGGCATAACGACTGCTCCTAAGACACTCATAACTACTGGAAGTGAACCTTTTGGAACTTCTGGTTTTGCCCATCCGATCAATGCCTGTTTCCATTCGATATCCGAAATACAAATTTCAAATAAAAACGAAAATCCAATCAGAGATACAAATAAGATGATCAATTTCTCAATTCTGCTGTAAGCATTTGTAAACTGACACATCAACACGATTCCTAAAATGATAAACGTACCAATCTTTACTGGAATATGAAATAACATTTCCAAAGCCATTGCCCCGCCTAAAAGTTCTGCCATTGCTGTTGCGATCGATGCTGTAACTGCTGTTAATAAAATCGTATTTTTTAATCTTTTGTTGATATACAAACTTGTCGCTTCTGATAAGCATTTTCCAGTAACAATTCCTAAATGTGCTGCATTATGCTGTAAGATAACGAGCATGATCGTTGATAATGTGACCATCCATAATAATGTATATCCATAGCCAGAACCTGCAGCGATATTACTTGCCCAGTTTCCAGGATCGATAAATCCTACGGTAACTAGTAATCCTGGTCCAATATATCTTAAGAAGTTCATTGCCTCTTTTTTCGATGATCTGATAAATTGTGTCATAGATGTTCCTTTCTTTTTATTTTATTTTTAGTTAGCCCATACTAACTATCATTATACATAGAAGGAGAAAGTTTGCAAGCTTTGTGAAAAATTGATAGAATAAGTCATGTATAATATATATTTTACCCCTATTGAGTCGTGGAAAAATATATAAAACTAATAAGAAACAGGTGAATTTATGAAATCATTACCATATTATGATGATCTAACTGCAAGACAGACGATCAAATTACGTGAACTTATTAAAACACTTCCACCTTTTGCAAAAGAGTTTTTCCGTGCGATCGACTCTACTACACAAGTGAGAACTCGAATTGCTTATGCGTATGATCTGAGAGTATTCTTTCACTTTCTGATTGATGAAAATCCTGCATACAAAAATTATAAAGTCGTAGATTTTCAGGTAAGTGATCTCGATAAGATTGAATCCGTTGATCTGGAAGAATATATGGAATATCTAAAAGTATACGTTTCCGATGAGAACCATAAGCATATGCAAAATACAGAACAAGGTGTCTTTCGAAAGATGTCTGCACTTCGTTCTTTTTACGGATATTTTTACAAGCGCCAGCTGATTGAGAAGAATCCAACACTGCTTGTTGATATGCCAAAGATCCGTGAAAAGGAAATCATCAGGTTAGAAGCCGATGAAGTCGCTTCTTTGCTTGATTTTGTGGAACATGGCGGTGATCATTTAACAGGACAGAAACGTGCTTATTATGAAAAAACAAAAGAACGTGATCTTGCGATCATTACGCTTCTTCTTGGAACTGGAATCCGTGTGTCTGAATTAGTCGGATTGAATGTTGATGATGTTGACTTTCGTAATAATGGTCTTCATCTCATCCGAAAAGGACGAAAAGAAATGACAGTTTACTTTGGAAATGAAGTTGCGGATGCTTTGGAGCAGTATATGAAAGGCAGCAGAAAACTTGTTATTCCAAAGGAAGGGCATGAAGATGCTTTGTTTTATTCTATGCAAAGACGACGCATTGGTGTGCAAGCGGTTCAGAATCTTGTGAAGAAATATGCGAAGGAAGTAACTCCGCTTAAAAAGATCACGCCTCATAAACTGCGTAGTACTTATGGTACGGCTTTATATCAGGAAACGGATGATATTTATCTTGTGGCGGAAGTTCTTGGACATTCTGATGTTAATACGACCAGAAAACATTATGCAGCAATGTCTGATACGAGACGTCGTCAGGCAGCAGGAAAAGTTGTGTTAAGAGAATCTGTTTCTCATGATTCTACAAATAATAATTCCAAAAATTTATAGAAAAAAGCAGAGATCATCTATACATCGATATCTCTGCTTTTTTCTATATTTTTTAAAAATCTATTGATTTTATATGCTATGTTCTTTATAATCAGAATGTTTGTAAAAACTAGAGAGGAATATTTATTATGCTTACATTTTTAATTGTTTGTCCAGCTGTTTTTCTAGCAGGATTAATTGATGCGATTGGCGGTGGCGGTGGATTGATTTCCCTGCCAATTTATCTTTTAGCCGGATTACCGCCCCATAGAGCAATTGCTACAAATAAATTAAGTTCTTCTATGGGAACATCTGCAGCAACAATTCGCTTTGCAAAAATGGGACATATTAATTTTAAGATTGCATTAAGTTGTTCTATCACTGCTATTTTAGGATCATTTTTGGGAGCTTCTTTATCAGTGTATACGAATGAACGAATCATTCAGATTTTTATTTTAATACTTCTCCCAATCTTATTTGTATACCTTCTATTTACAAAGAAAGATTTTGATTCTTTTGCACGTAAGATTTCTAAAACAACTTATATTGCAAGTATTTTATCTGCTTTTGTAATCGGTGTTTATGATGGATTTTATGGACCTGGAACCGGAACATTTTTATTACTTTGTCTAACACGTTTTGCCGGTCTTGATGTACTGACCGCTTCTGGTGTGACAAAGTTTATTAATCTTGTGACAAACTTAACTGCATTAGTTACTTTCTTATTTTACGGAAAGGTTTATTTACTGCTTGGATTTGTTGCTGGAATCTGTTCTATTCTTGGAAATTTGATTGGATCTGGAATGCTTACAAAGAATGCTGATAAAGTATTAAAACCTGCAATTCTTGGTGTTATTTGTATTTTCTTTGTACGTACAGTTACCTCGCTCTAAATTTAATTGTTCATTAATCTCTGTCTTTAATTGGGCAGGGATTTTTTCTTTTTATATAAATGAGGAATAAAATCATTGTTACTTCATTGCTATTTCTTATTAATTATAGTAAAATTGGGATAGTTTGATGCAATATAAATCGTATCAAAAATGAATGAAGATAAAGGAAGTGCAGAAAATGGAAACTATCGGAAGAAATGATGCATGTTGGTGTGGCAGTGGAAAGAAATACAAAAAGTGCCATTGCCAGTTTGATGAGAAGTTAAAGGAATTACAGCAGGAGGGACATTTTATTCCTTCTCATGATATGATCAAAACACCAGAACAAATTGAAAAAATCAAAGAAAGTGGAAAAATCAACATTGCAGTTTTAGATTATGTTGCTGAACATATCAAAGCAGGTATCACAACACAGCAGATTGATGATTGGGTATATGAACAAACTACCTCTCGTGGTGCGATTCCTGCTCCGCTGAATTATGAAGGTTTTCCAAAAAGTGTTTGTACTTCAGTCAATGATCAGGTATGCCATGGAATTCCATCTGAAGATGTTGTTTTACAGGAAGGTGATATTATCAATGTTGATGTATCTACTATTTATCACGGTTATTTTTCAGATTCTTCCAGAATGTTTTGTATTGGTGAAGTTTCAGAAGAAAAGAAAAAGTTAGTCGATGTTACAAAAGAATGTATTGAAATTGGACTTAAACATGTAAAACCTTGGGCTTTGCTTGGTGATATGGGACATGCTATTCATGAACATGCTCTTGAAAATGGATATACTGTTGTAAGAGAAATTGGAGGTCATGGTGTTGGATTGCAGTTCCACGAAGATCCTTTTGTAAGCTATGTCTCAGAGCCAGGAACAGGTATGGTTATGGCTCCTGGAATGATGTTTACAATCGAACCTATGGTAAATATGGGAACTGATGAATTTTATGTTGACGAAGTTGACGAATGGCAAATTTATACAGAAGATGGACAGCCTTCTGCACAATGGGAAGTTCAAGTTCTTGTTACAGAAGATGGTTACGAACTTATTGCGTACTAGATTTTATTGATCTTAACAAGAAAAAGAAAAGCACTTAAAAAACGAAGTGCTTTTCTTTTTTACTATTTTATCATCTTTATATAACTCCAAGCACTATAATATGTTTTCCCGGCATCCATCTTATATGCTCTAACTTTTACATAGTATGATTTGTTCTTATGAATATTGATATTCGTGGTAGACTTTCTTTTCCCTTTAATCTTCTTTATAACAGGTTTCTTAAATTGTTTTGATGTTGATATTTGAAGATTATATCCATCTGCCTTCTTATTTTGTTTCCATGAAATTTTACATCTTGTTTTTCTAGATTTCTTGCTATATTTAATTGATGGCACTTGCAGATATAAAAAATTTTTTGTAATACTCTTGATTCCTGTATTCTCAATGAAATCTACGGAATTCACAGCATATGCATAAACCCTATATCTATAGTTTTGTCCATTTCTTACCGCATTATCTGTGTATTTATTTTTCTTTAATATCTTTAAATCTTTCCATTTGTCCTTACCCGTTTTCCTCTGTATTCGATAACCATCTGCATTTTCAACTTTCTTCCACTGAATCTTAATTCCATTCATTGTATTTGTAATTTTTTCAATGCTTGGCGGATAGAGATACATTGGTAATTCAGGTCCTGGTTCAATGATATCTTCTGGGAAATTATATTCTTGATTATCTTTTCTAGTCACATTATTTGAATCTGCTGTTTTCTCTTTTGCTGATACATTATTCTGAGCAACTGTTATTAAATTCCCAGCAATAAATAAGGATATCATCAATATGAATCCTTTTTTTAAAATTGTTCTCATGATATTTTTCTCACTTTCTTCTTATTTATCATATCATGAAATTTATATAGATACTAGTAATTTACTCCTACAAACGAAAAAAAACATCCTTATCTATAAGAATGTTCGAATTTCATTATTAAATCTATATATAAAGGATATACCTTCAAAACAACATACAAGAACTATTCACATCTTTTACACTCAGCCTTCTTTGGTTAAAGCCTCGACCGATTAGTAACAGTC
>OGRR01000579.1_pt1 | contig 30053 bp, 27 predicted proteins | sample 1553511 | NCBI WGS metagenome assembly OGRR01 (sample SAMEA2580040, study PRJEB22360) | human gut metagenome | biome: human gut; feature: human-associated habitat; material: faeces | place: Denmark | collected 2008/2010 | reverse complement strand
AAATAATGGAGTAATATCATATGCATAGATTTTTAAGAGCTGTCGGTTTCAGCAACATCACAACAAAACAGGATATGGATAAACTTCTTGGTATCACTATGGATAAACCGTCCGTCAGCAAACAGATTTTGTCTAAGGATGGCAGAAAAATTACGGAACTGAGCCGTGAATTTGCACATAATACAGGACTTACGGTGCGTGGTGAATACGATAAACTCGGCTTTTTTCATGTTGACCATTATTTTCCATATTGCTACAGTTCACTTATCACTATGAGAACTGAAGTCACAATAAACCGGCGTGTCGATACAAGTGCTTTTACAGGTATGTGTGATGATATACGCATGGCTGTTTCTGTTATTTTTTATCTGCAAAATTCCGTAGATTATATTAAACTTAATTTTACTGATAATACTCCGCACAGGGCAAATCTTGCACTCTCAGGTCTTTCACTTGCTGGACGCATCTTACTTGGCATAGAGAAAACTGATGACAGCATCGAAAGATTAAGACATGAAACACGCATGAAAAGACAGCTTATCATTCAGGCAAAAAACGGAGACCAGGATGCCATCGACAATCTAACTCTCGATGAGATAGACCTCTCCGGCCAACTCATGAAAAGAATTATGACAGAAGATTTATACTCTATAGTCGATTCCACATTTATTCCATATGGCTCGGAATCAGACAACTATATGATAATAGGTACCATACTTAACTGGTCACTTACGACCAATCCTTACACAAATGAAGATGTTTTCCAGCTTCTTATAAACTGTAATGATGTTGTTATGAACATCTCCATAAACAGAAAAGACCTTGAAGGAGAACCTATGATAGGTCGTCGCTTCAAGGGCGTTATCTGGATGCAGGGACACGCTGACTTTATTTCAACCAGCCTGGTATAAGATACGGTGTATCTTTTGTCTGTGCCTTATAAGTTGATTCGTCTTTATTGAGATACACTTTATCATTAGTCGAAGCAGATGCACCTGTTTCTGCCATATTACCGGTTGAATTTGAAAAAGTATATTTCACATGACAATCACAACTTTCCTTTGGCTGTGTTCCTCTTGCAAAATATTCGGTTTTTATATCATTTCCATCAAGTGCTCTGTCACAAAGACCGTAAACCGCAAGCTTGCCGCACTTCTTACATATTTTTCTAGTTATTATGTCTTCCGGTTTCTTAAAGTTTTTATTCTTCAATTTTTTGACTTTATGAACTTTCTCCATAATATCACGCCACATTATCTTGCTTGCACTTCCTGACATCTGCGTAAACATCGAATCATAGCCAAGCCATATTCCTGCCGTATAATACGGTGTATATCCCTCAAACCAGAAGTCCGTATTGTCAGATGTTGTTCCTGTTTTTCCTGCCTGTGTCATCTTGATTTTCTTAAATGCAGCTTTCTTTCCTGTTCCTCTTTTTATCACATCTTTCATTGCATCAGTAAGAAGCCATGCCGTCGTATTCTTCATCACTTTTTTACCGGACTTACTGTTTTGCAGCAGAACATTTCCCTTAGAGTCAACTATTTTTGTATAATATACAGGCTTTATATATGTTCCACCATTTGCTATCGCAGCATATGCCGCCGTAAGCTCAACATTGGTTACACCATCCGTAAGTCCACCGAGTGCTGTCGGAAGCTGAATATCTGAATATATCTGCCCATCTGAAGTCTCTCGCCGGTCAACTAATGTCGTAAATCCAAGATTTAACAGATAATCAAATCCGGTCTGTGGTGTAACTTTCTGAAAAGTTTTTACCGTAACAATATTTACCGAATCGACAATACCCTGTCGCAGTGATGTAAGTCCTTTGTATCCTGATGAATCCCAGTCTTTTACACGCTTATTTGTTCCGGGATATTTGTATGGTGCATCATCCATAACATTTGCAAGTGTAAAACCACTTGTATCAAGTGCAGGCAGATATGTCGATAAAACTTTAAATGTAGAACCCGGCTGTCTCTTTGAGGAAGATGCCCTGTTCAATGTTCTGTTTGCTGTCTTTTCACCTCTTCCTCCCACTATAGCCCTAACTTTTCCTGTAGACTGTTCCATCAAAACAAAAGATGCCTGCGGCTGCTTTATCAGATTGATGCTCTCACTCAGTATCTTATCATGTTTATCCAAATTTTTCTTTTTAAACAATTTTATATACTTCTCAGCTTTTTTACGGTTTTTAAAATAAAAACTTATTCTCTTTTTGTGTGCATTATTTATAAATGCTATTACATCGCCCTCAGTATATAATTCAGTTTTACCATCTGATTTTTTTACCTTAAGCTGATATGAAAGATACGACTTTGTATTTTTCTGATAATATTTATCATTGTTTATAACATCATCACATATCTTTTGAAGTGACTGATCCTGACAAGTATATATTTTCAACCCCTCCCTGTAGATTGCATTATATGCCTGTGTTTCCGTATATCCAAGTTTCTGTTTAAGATCACTTACAACATTTTCAATAACCGCATCAACATAATATGAGTTTATATCACCATAAGAAGATGTCCTTTTTTCTTTATTTATATCTTGTATCCGGCTGTAAACATCATCCCCCAATGCTTCCTCATACTCATCTTCAGTTATATATTCCTGATCAAGCATATTTTTCAATATAATCTTTCTTTTTGCTTCATTGTTCTGCTGCTCTGTGATAGGATTATATTCTGTCGGATTTTGGGTAATTCCCGCAAGCACTGCTGCCTCAGATACCGTCAGTTTTGAAACTGATTTTCCAAAATATCTTTTGCTTGCCGTCTCAACCCCCATTGTATTTTGTCCAAGATTTATCGTGTTCAGATAATATTCAAGTATTTTTTTCTTGTCTATGGTACTTTCAAGCTTAATGGCAAGTGACTGTTCCTGTATCTTTCTTGAAACTTTTCCAAAAAATGACTTTTCATTTCCACCGCCAAACACCTGATTTTTCAAAAGCTGCTGGGTAATGGTACTCGCTCCCTGCGTCACTTTTTCATCAGATAATGCTGAAAACACCGCACGCAAAATCCCCTGAAGATCTACACCACTGTGTTTGTAAAATCTTGCATCCTCGATTGCAACAAATGCATTCTGAACACACTCAGGAATGTCAGTTATCTTTTTATACTCTCTGTTAGCGTTTATGCCCATCAGTTTTTGAACCTTTTTACCGTTAGCATCATATATAATGGAAGGATATCCATCAGGCATTATATTTTCTTCATTTATATCAGGTGCACTGTCCGTAAGTCCTCTTACTATCCCGACTCCCGAAAATACCGCACACAAAATCAAGGTAAACACAATGATAACAGCAAAAATCTTTACATTAAGCTTTATTTTGTTGAATATTTTTTTATTAGATGAATTAATTTTGTCTATTTTGCTGTCTATCTCTTTTTTGCCGTAATTCATAATTTCCTTTCCACTTAACACTATACGGGCTAATCGTTTTTCAAAAGCATTATGCCGTATCTGAAAACCAACTAACCCGTATATTTTCTTGATTTATATATTTTTAAGCTCTATGAATAATATCATGTCTCTTTGGTCCATTTGATACCATCTTAATAGGAACTCCGATTTCTTTTTCAATAAACTCAATGTAGTCCCTACATTCTTTTGGAAGTTTATCATATTCTTTGATTCCGCTTATGTCACAATTCCATCCCGGAAGAACTTTGTAAACAGGCTTTGCTTTTGCAAGCTTTGCCGTAACAGGGAAGTCTTTTACGACTTCTCCATCAATCTCATAACCTACACATACCGGAATTTCCTTGAGATAACCGAGACAATCAAGCACTGTAAGTACAACCTCAGTTGCACCCTGAATCTCACATCCGTAACGCGTTGCAACCGCATCAAACCATCCCATACGACGAGGACGACCTGTTGTTGCTCCATACTCTCCGCCGTCACCACCATGTTTACGAAGTTTGTCTGCTTCTTCCTCATCAAGAATCTCACTTACAAATTCACCTGCTCCAACAGCACTTGAATAAGCCTTGACTACAGTAACGATTCTTTTTATCTCATATGGTGGTATGCCTGCACCGATTGCTCCGTATGCGGCAAGTGTTGATGATGATGTAACCATAGGATAAATTCCGTGGTCCGGATCTTTGAGTGAACCAAGCTGTCCCTCTAAAAGAATATTCTTTCCTTCTTTAATAGCCTTCCTAAGATATGCAGATACATCACATACATATGGTGCAACCATATCTCTGTACTTATGAAGTGTATCAAGTATCTCTGCCTGGTCAAGTTCAGGTTTATTGTATAAATGTTTTAATATAACATTTTTCTGGACACAAATTCTTTCAATCTTCTCTTTTAATGCATCATCATCCTGGAAAAGCTCTGAAACCTGGATTCCAATCTTTGCATATTTATCTGAATAAAATGGTGCAATTCCTGACTTTGTAGAACCAAATGACTTCTTGCCAAGTCTTTCTTCTTCATACTCATCAAACGCGACATGATAAGGCATAAGAATCTGAGCCCTGTCAGATACGAGGATTTTTGGCTGTGGTACTCCTCTTTTAACAAGTTCATTTATTTCATTGAATAAATATGGGATATTGAGTGCAACACCATTACCGATAATACTTGTAGTATGATCATAAAATACACCTGATGGAAGTAAATGCAATGCAAATTTACCATAGTTGTTTATAATTGTATGACCTGCATTACTTCCTCCCTGGAAACGAACGATGATGTCCGACTCTTCTCCAAGCATATCAGTAATCTTACCTTTACCTTCATCTCCCCAGTTAGCACCTACGATAGCTGTAACCATAAAAATCCTCCAATCTGTCATAATATGTATGACACCATATATTTTACGATATGTATAGATGAGTCTGCTGACCCCTTTGACAATATACCACTGTTCGTGCTTATGATATGACCGCCGGCAGTAAGACAACATTCTCATGTCTTTATTTATAAGACCACAATGGATTATACCTAATTTGAAGAATTATATCAAGACCTTATCTATAACAATATCATTTGTTTCTTTTGATAAGTCATAAAATTCATCTCCCACCTGGACAACAGGCTTTGAAAATTCATTTTTGTTTATCATTATTACTTTTCCAATCTGATTTGTGGAAAGCCTTACATTAGTATTCATATATGCCTGTACTGCTTTTTCGAGAAACGGAAGCAAAAACTCAACATCATACTTGACGATTCCCTCGCGTTCAAACATCTCTATAACATCAAACGGACATATTGCTGCCCTATATGCTCTGTCTGATGTCATGGCATCATATGTATCCGCTATTGCGACAATTCTCGCAAATGGCTCTATCTGTTCTCTTTTGTATCCCCCCGGATAACCGGTTCCATCACATCTCTCATGATGACGCATCGCAACTTCTGCTATCCTTGGGTCAAGATTGTCAATGCCTTTAAGAATATTATTTCCAAACAGTACATGCGTCTTGACAAGATTATACTCCGGAAGTGTAAGTCTGCCTTTTTTCTGTATTATATTGTCAGGTACCATCATTTTTCCTATATCATGAAGAAGTCCTGCCAATGTAAGTACCTTAAGTTCCTCGTCACTAATGTCCGGATATACAATACGCCCTATCATATTACTGAGCAATGCAACATTGACACTGTGAACATATGTTACATCATCATACCCTCTCATACACTGAAGCATATCAAGAATATGAATACTATTTCTTCCTTTCGATACAACATTTTCAACATCGCTGAGTATCGACTCACCATCTATCTGCTCATTGTGCATTACAACCTTGCTGAATACATTTTTAAGATTGTCAACGCTGTCAACAAATGCACTGTGAAACACTTCAAACTCTTTGCTCTCTTTAACTTGTTTCAGAAAGCTTTCTTGTTCCTGTTCTGCTGAGTTTTTAATTTCCTGCCTCTGTTCGTTCAAGACTTCGTCCCCGGCAGGCATGACTTTTTCATTCTCCGCTGCTGCATTGTTTCCATCCTCATCAACTTTAATTCTAATTGCGAAGACACCATATTCTTTTAGTGAATCAATAATATCTTCCGTAAGTACCGTACCTTCAGGAATTACCAGCTTATCATCTGATGTATAAACATCATCTGCCACTATCATATTTTGTGTTGCCCTGGAAGTCAAAATACGCTTAGCTGCCATATAGCCTCCATTCTGCTTGCCAAATTTTCAATTCATACCCTTTTGCAAGCCCTAATTTAATTATTTTTATCAGACATTTATTTCTGCCTTAACTCCTAATATATCTTTATTTGCATCCAAGATAGGATTTACGATATTTTCAAGAAATTCCGTAACCTGTGAAGCTGAACGTCCAACATATTTTGCCGGATCCATCGTTGCATTTAATTCTTCAATTCCTACCGGGAACTTATCATCGTCTGCAATGAGTTCAAGAAGATTGTTATCTTTTCCATATTTCTTTACATTTTCTCCGGCTTTCATTGAAAGTTTACGAATTTCCTCATGAAGTTCCTGTCTGTTTCCGCCAGCCTTTACTGAATCCATCATGATATTTTCAGTTGCCATAAACGGAAGTTCTGACATAAGACGTTTCTCTATAACTTTATCATAAACTACAAGTCCATCAACAACATTGAGCACGAGGTCCAAGATTCCGTCTGTTGCAAGGAATCCCTCCGGAATACTGATTCTCTTATTTGCCGAATCATCAAGTGTTCTCTCAAACCACTGACACGCAGATGTGAACATTGTGTTTGTCACATCTGACATGACATATCTTGAAAGCGATGCGATACGCTCACTTCTCATAGGATTTCTCTTGTATGCCATAGCCGATGAACCTATCTGGTTTTTCTCAAATGGCTCCTCTATCTCTTTAAGATGCTGTAAAAGTCTTATATCATTTGAAAATTTATGTGCACTTGCAGCAACACCGGCAAGAACATTCAATACACGTGTATCAAGTTTACGCGAATATGTCTGTCCTGAAACAGGGAAACATTTTTCAAATCCCATCTTCTTTGCAATAATATCATCTAACTTTTTAACCTTTTCCTCATCACCGTCAAAAAGTTCCATGAAACTTGCCTGCGTTCCTGTGGTTCCCTTTGAACCTAAAAGCTTCATAGTAGAAAGAACATATTCAACATCTTCAAGATCCATAACAAATTCCTGAAGCCATAATGCAGCTCTCTTACCTACCGTTGTAGGCTGTGCCGGCTGAAAATGTGTAAATGCAAGTGTCGGCTGGCTTTTATATTTGTCTGCAAATTTTGAAAGTTCGTCAATAACATTGATAAGTTTTTTTCTTACAAGCTTAAGCCCCTCTGTCATAACAATAACATCTGTATTGTCTCCTACATAGCAGGATGTTGCTCCAAGATGGATGATTCCTGCTGCCTTAGGACACTGTACACCGTATGCATATACATGCGACATAACATCATGGCGGACTTCTTTTTCTCTCTGTTTTGCCACATCATAGTTTATGTTATCGGCATTTGCCTTAAGCTCGTCTATCTGCTCTTTAGTTACCGCCGGCTCTCCATGCTCATTTTTAAGTCCGAGTTCATTTTCCGCTTCTGCAAGTGCAATCCAGAGTCTTCTCCAGGTTTTAAACTTCTTATCAGGCGAAAAAATGTATTGCATTTCTTTACTTGCATAACGCTCTGAAAGCGGGCTTGTATATCTATCATAACTCATATCTTCTATTCCTTTCCCTTCCGTGATGATAAAACATCATCAGCTTTGTGCCATAGTTTATAATATCAGGTCTGAATTTTTAACTTTTCGTATCATATCGTATCCTGTGTCTGAGGATTACTTTTCAAAATCTCCTCTTATATCCTCCTTAGGAGGCTCTACAGGATAATTTCCGGAGAAGCAGGCATTACAATAACCTTTGTCTCCGTCTATAAGTTCACTTAATCTTTCTATGTCAAGATAACCGAGAGAATCTGCACCTATCATCTCACATATCTGTTCTACTGAATGATTGTATGCTATAAGCTGGTCACTTGACGGTACATCCGTTCCAAAATAACACGGATACAGAAACGGTGGTGAACTGATGCGTACATGCACCTCAGATGCTCCTGCATCTTTTATCATCTTTACTATCCTTGCACTTGTCGTTCCTCTTACAATGGAATCATCTATCATTACAACTCTCTTGCCCCTTACAACTTCCCTTAACGCATTTAATTTTACTCTTACGCTCGACTCTCTCGCCGACTGCTTAGGTTTGATAAATGTTCTTCCCACATAACTGTTCTTGACGAATGCAATGCCATAAGGTATTCCGGACTCCATTGCATATCCCATAGCTGCCGCATTTCCTGATTCAGGTACACCTACTACGATGTCTGCATCTACCGGATGCGTCTGTGCCAGAATCCTTCCGGCTGTTATCCTCGACGAATTTACTGATATGCCGTCTATGTAACTGTCAGGTCTTGCAAAATAAATATACTCAAATATACATTTTGCCGCTTTTGCCTGTGTCAGACTCTTGTCAGATTTTATGCCATCCTGTGTGATGGTTACAATCTCACCCGGTTCTACATCTCTTATAAACTCTGCCCCCACCGTATCGAGTGCACATGACTCTGATGAAAGTACATATGCATTGTCCCTCTTTCCTATACATAGTGGTCTGAATCCAAATGGATCTCTTGCTCCTATAAGTTTTCTCGGACTTGCCACAACAAGTGAGTATGCTCCCTTAAGCTTAACCATCGCATTTTTAACGGCTTCTTCAACTTTTCCGGTCTTTAGTCTTTCCCTTGCAATAAGATAAGCAATAACCTCTGAGTCGATACTTGTCTGAAAAATAGCTCCGTTCATCTCAAGCTCATTTCTAAGTTCTAATGCATTTACAAGGTTTCCGTTGTGTGCCATTGAGAGAGTACCTTTTATATAGTTCAAAACAAGTGGCTGTGTATTCTCAGCAACACTTGCCCCCGCTGTCGAATAACGCACATGACCTACTCCGATATCACCTGCCATCTTTTCAAGATTTTCTGCATTAAAGACTTCATTTACAAGTCCCATACCTTTGCATACATTTGAATTTCTCGGCGGACCATCTGTCCTGCTGACTGCGATACCACAGCTTTCCTGTCCACGATGCTGTAATGCAAACAATCCATAATAGATTGAAGATGCAACATCATTTCCATCAAGGTCATACATACCAAAAACTCCACATTCTTCTCCGAGTTTAGGTTCCTCTATACCTCTCAGAAGACAACCTTTGCAATCACCTTTCTGACAGGATTTTCTTTCCCCGCAATAATTTGTTTCGTTATTCATTGTTTCCTCCGGATTTGTATTTTAACGCAATTACCACAAATATAATTATATCAATTTTTTACAAAATCGCAAGTTAATATTGATTTTTCGTATAAATATAACAAAAAACGGTTACTTTTCACTCTTCATAAATATAAACACAAAAAAATCTATTGCGGTGTTGTTGTTACCGCCTGTGCCGTTGCAGCCTGTACCGGACTATCCACATTCTCAGGGATTATTCCCCTCATGAATTTAACAGTGAGTATTCTCTGAACTGACTCATCGAGTCTGTCCATACCTATCTCTCCTGATTCTACCGCTGAAAGTATATTTTTATATGCTTCTTCAAAATCCGTAGGCATAAGGATTATATCGGCACCTGCCTCGAATGCGCCTAGTGCAGCTTCTTCTGACGAGTATTCGTCTGTTATTGATGCCATATCCATAGCATCTGTTATTATAACGCCCTCAAAACCAAGTTCCTCTCTGAGTATGGTCTTCATGATAAGTTCTGACATACTTGCCGGCTGTGCAGTCTCCGTAACCCTGCTTACCGATATATGCGATACCATTACAAAATCGGCACCTGCCTTTATTCCTTTTTCAAAAGGTACAAAATCGACTTTTCTAAGTGCAGCTATACTGCTGTCAATATTTACATTTTCAATATGAGTATCCCCCTTTGACGAACCTTGTCCCGGAAAATGTTTGAGTGTTGCCGAAACATTTGTTGACTGGATACCTTTTACAAATGCCTCCACTAGCTCTGCCACCTTGTTCGGGTCTTTTCCAAATGACCTTGAACCTATCTCAAGATTCAGGTTACTCGTCTTTACATCTGCAACCGGTGCAAAATCAACATTAAAGCCCAGCTTTTTTATATCATATCCTATGGTTTTTCCCATATTGTTTACATAATCAGCATCTTTCTTTTTGCCAACATCCTCCATTGAAGGATACTTTGTTGTTTTCATATCAGGATTGCCTGCGATTCTTGCAACCTCTCCGCCCTCTTCATCAACCGTTACAAATGCCGGAATGTCAGCCGCTTTCTGAATTTCTTTTATAAGTTTTTTCGTCTGCTTTCTTTTTCCGATATTTCTCGAAAACATTATAACTCCGCCTATGCAGTTTTTCTTAATAGCTTCTTTCATCTTCTTTGAGCATTTTTTCCACTCATAATAACTTCCTTTAGATGAATCGAGCTGTTCAAGATTTACCACAAATAACTGTCCGACTTTTTGTTCAACACTCATATTCTTAAGATACTGTGCTGCCTTTGCAAATGCATCTTCCTTTGACAAAGTTTTTACCTCTGCCTGTTTTACGGTAGACGCAGGTGCCTTTGTATTTTCAGCTTTTTTATCACCGCCGGATAACGAACATCCTGTAAGCGAAATGACAAGCAATAAACTCACCGCTGCCTTTATAATTCCATATGTGCTGTTTATTTTCTTTCTAAACATAATTACCTCTTTCCTGTTTTTAGATTGATTATATCATATAGCCCTATGATTTTTAATTAATTTTTTCTAAATAAAATCAATTCATCCTCCATTTTTCGCCACTCCAAAAGTCATTTTAACCTTTTTTCAAATTTCTTTCAATTTTTTGTAAATAAGACAACCCACACCGCATATTATGAGATTGTAGATAATTATTAAGTCGATGAAATCGACAAATGGAGGATTTATGAGTGATTTAGCAGCAACAACATGTGGCGGATGCAGCAACGGAGATAGCGGATGCAGTTGGATTATCATTCTTCTTTTACTCTGCTCATGCTGTGGCAACGGAAACGGCTTTGGTTTCGGTAACGGCTGCGGATGCGGTTCTGACAACGGATGCAATTCAATCATCTGGATTTTACTTATTCTTTGCTGCTGTGGCGGCGGTGGCTTCTAAATATCCGCAAAAACAGCAAAACATTTACATTACTTAACGACAATATTTAACAATATTTGGGGAGCCTTAAAAAGGCTCCCCGTTTTTTAGTAAAACAACTATCCGAAACAAAATAAAATTTCGTTTGAAATACTGTTTTTGATTTAAACTAAGTTTTACAACTCATATGCTGTTTTTATCACAAACTCAGCTTTATCTGCATCTTCCCTTGTTTTTCTTACACTCTACACATTTCCTGTCTATCTCATAGACCGTATCTTTCTCTATAACAAGCTCCGTATCGTCATCTATTATGATTCTTTTTATCACATTATCACTTTCTTTTTCAACCGGAGTTTTCTCTTTTTTTTCAACAGCTTTAAGTTCTGCGGACTCATTTCCATAATAATAGCATCTTCCCATATTTTTTCTCCGTATATCAGGATATACACTATTATTTTATGTAGCTTTTATATCGAAGTGAAAACCTTAACCGTTGTAAATTTTTTTATTTAAACAAACATTCGCAATCTGCTTCGCTACTTGCTCATGAACTCAGTCGCTTTGTGACCTGTCAGTGGAAGTTTTTATACTATACGCACTAAAAAACCGGAATGCTTATATGCGTTCAAAATACTTTTTAATATTATACATCTTTGATGTCATCGACTCTAAGAGCATATCAAACGCACATATCGCCGCCATAGACTCGACAACTACAACCGCTCTCGGCACGATTATCGGGTCGTGTCTTCCCTTTATCTGAACTTCAATGTCCTCACCGTCACGGTTTACGGTCTCCTGACTCCTTGCAATAGATGGTGTCGGCTTAACTGCCGCTCTTAAAACTATATCACTTCCATCACTTATGCCGCCCAGTATCCCTCCGGCATTATTTGTCTTTTTAGAGATATTTTCTCCGTCCATCTTAAATGCGTCGTTGTTGTCTGAGCCATACATTGAAGCCGCTTCAAAACCTGCACCTATCTCCACACCTTTAACTGCACCTATCGACATAACAGCCTTTGCAAGATTTGCGTCGAGCTTCTCAAAAACCGGCTCTCCTACACCTGTAGGTATTCCTGAGATGACACATTCAATAATTCCGCCCACTGAGTCCTGTTCATTCATCTTCTCCTCAAGAAGCTTTTCGGCTTTATGTGATGCCGCAATGTCAGGCATATAAAGAGGACTTTCCATAATCTTATCAAATGAAACATCTGTCGTATCTGCTTCAATGCCGCCTATTGCCTTACTGTATGCCATAACATTAACACCAAGCTGTTTCAATGCCTCGCACGCAATGGCACCTGCCGCGACCCTGCCTATAGTCTCACGACCTGAAGAACGACCGCCGCCCCTGTAATCTCTGAAACCGAATTTTTCATCAAAAGTATAATCAGCGTGTCCAGGTCTGTAATACTTAGCAATCTCCGAATAATCCTTTGAACGCTGTGTCTTATTGTAAACAACCATAGAGATAGGTGTCCCAGTCGTCTTACCCTCAAAAACACCTGACTGTATCTCGACAAGATCGTCCTCCTTTCTCGGAGTCGAATAACGCGTCTGCCCCGGCTTCCTTCTGTTGAGATACTTCTGGATAACCTCCTCGCTAATCTCAAGCCCTGCCGGACAACCATCAACAACAACGCCAATGCCCTCACCATGGGACTCCCCCCATGTAGTCACACGAAACAAATTTCCAAACGATGAACCTGCTGCCATATCAATTTCTCCTCTCTTCCTTCAAATTTTCCAAAACATAAACATATGTTTTTTAATATCATCAAATCTTTTCAGAATTAATTGCTTATTTTTTATCAAAACATAATTTTACTTATCTGATTTCCGAAAAAGTAACACTGGATTGTGCGGATATAACAAATAATATAAGCAGGCATTGTGTCACCGTCAGTACTTAATCAGTGTCTTTTACTGATTTATGTACTGCTACGGTGACAGTATAGCGAGAGCGTGCCTGCGGTATTATTGTTATATCCGCACAATCCTCACAAACTAACTCAGTAAACTTTAAGCTCCTTCCAAAGCCTGTTATAATACTCCTCCGCATCCTTTCCAAGATACTTAAAGACCTTGCACCTGTCTATAACATCATCTGACGGAAAAATCGCATTTCTCTCTGCCTTTTCCTCGTCATCTATCTGGTCTAATACCGCTTCATTAGGTGTTGAATAATATACATATTCAAAATTTGTCATTGCCACATCTTCCCTGCACAAAAAGTCAAGGAATTTGACGGCTCCATCATAATTTTTACCTTTCTTTGGTATAACCCAGCTATCCATCCATATGTCAGAACCCTCTTTAGGAACAACATATTCAAGTTTATCATTGTAGTCCTGTGCGATACTAGCCTCACCTGAATATATAAGTCCCATAGCAGCCTGGTTGTTCGCCATATCATCCCTAATCTCATCCACAAGGTAGGATTGTACTATCTCCTTTTGCTGCTTAAGGTCATTAAGTGCAGTCCTCAGCTCATTTTTATCTGTCGTATTTATAGAATAACCATGTCTTACAAGTGCCGGTATGAAGCTGTCCCTGACACTGTTCTGCATGATTATGTTGTTTTTATACTTCTTATCCCATAGGACATCCCAGCTGTCAGGTACTTTATCCACCATTTCAGTATTATACAGTATGCCGACTGTTCCCCAGTAATAAGGAACTGTATAACAAAGTGTCTTGTCAAAACTTTTCGACATATCCCAGTATTTTTTACCGATATTTTTGATATATTTCATCTTATCGTAGTCAATTTTTCTTACATCTTTTTCCTTTATCATCTTGTCGAGCATATAATCAGAACAACAGATAAGGTCATAATCCACCGCACCATTTTTAAACTTTGTGTACATCGCTTCAGGTGTCAGAAACTCCTCATATACCACCTTTATCCCTGTTTCTTTCTCAAATTTATCAAGAAGCGTGGAATCAATATAATCGCCATAATTAAAAACTACTATCTTATTTTTTGAAGAAACATCATTATTTTTACACGCAGTAAGAAAAAAAGTTGATGAGACCGTTATGCTCATAAACAAAACTGCCGCCGTAAGTCTCTTTATGCTTTTTCTCATCATGCCGCTGCCCCCTTCTTTTTCAAAGACATAACGCTTTTTCTGTTTATCACAAACAACACAATAAGCACTATTATGAATATTATCGTTGACAGAGCATATATCTCCGTCTGAATACCCTTTCTGTACTCCGCATTTATCATTGTAGACATTGTGTGTATTCCCGGTGCTTTAGTGAAATATGTCACTGAGAAATCATCGAGAGACATTGTAAATGCGAGTAAAAATCCTGACATTATGCCCGGCATTATATCAGGGATAACGACTTTCCACATTGCATACAGCCTTGACGCACCAAGGTCTAGCGCAGCCTCGTATGTGCTTATGTTAAGCTGCAAAACTTTCGGCCAGACCGACAAGACCACATACGGTATTATCAGTGTGATATGTGCTACCATCATAGTCGAAAAACTAAGCTCTGTAAACCTCGTAAACAGAAGCATAAGTGCTATACCTGTTACAACATCAGCATTTAACATCGGTATATTTGTAACTCCCATTATCGCAGAGCGTACTTTTTTGCTCATGCCTATCATTCCAATACAGACGAGCGTTCCTAAAATCGTTGCTATAAAACCTGCCGCTGCCGCAAGGATAACGGTCGTATAAAGTGCATTCATTATCGTACCGTCATGGAACAGCTTTTTGTATGCAGCAAGAGAAAATCCTCCCCATACGGCTTTATTCTTTTCTGAGGCGTTGACGGAAGAAATTATCAAAACACCTATTGGAAGATAGAGCATTATGAGGATAACGGCAAGATATATTTTCTGAAAAATGTTCTTTTTCTTTACCATATACTCTCTGACTCCTTTCCATTATCAAATATTCTGTATATAACGATACTTATAAGAATAAGCACCATAAGTGACATAGACAGTCCCGAACCCGCATGAACATCGGCATAGCCTGAATTAAAAGCCTGCTCAATGGCATTACCGATAAGATATATCTTACCGCCGCCGAGCATATCCGCTATGACGAACTCGCTCATTGACGGAACAAGCACCATCGTTATGCCGCTTACTATCCCCGGAACACTCAACGGGAGAATTATCTTTCTAAGCACGACCGAATTGGTGGCTCCGAGGTCTTTCGCCGCATTTATAACATCCTTGTCTATCTTTACGACAGCATTGTATATCGGCAGAACCATAAACGGAAAATAATCGTATGCCGTTCCAAAGATAATGGCGGCTTTCGTGTTCATTAGATACACTTTTGAAAGACCAAGCATTGTAAGAAATTGGTTTAAAAATCCATTATTTAGTAAAATAAGTCTCCACGCAAGTGTCCTCAGCATGAAATTCATCCACATAGGCAGGATAAATATCATAACGATAAAGCTGTTTTTGTCCGTCGAATATTTACTCAATATTACTGCAAGCGGAAATGCAAGCAAAAGGCAGACAACCGTCACGATAAGAGACATTTCAAAACTTAACAGAAGCGGTTTTGCATTAACCGGGTCTGCGATGGCTGCAACATATTTAAAAGTAAATCTTCCGTCTGAATTTGTAAATCCGTTGTAGATGATAAGTCCGAGAGGAATCACCGTAAACAGCAGCATCCAGATAACATACGGTCCTGCCAGAAGTTTGGAACCGAGATTTTTTAACTTACCCATAAAATCACTCCTCTCCTACTCCTCAACAAGTACCTTTTCGTCTTCTGACTCAGGCTTGTTCATAATCTGGATATTGAAAGGATCTACCCAGAGTCCGACTTCTTTTCCCGGCTCCGCCATGACTGTACTGTGCACAAGAAATGTATATCCACAGGCATCTATCTCCATCTCATAGTGAACGCCCTTAAATATTGCTGAAATAACCCTGCCGTTTATTATACCTTTGTCCTTTTCAGTGATAACAAGATCCTCAGGTCTTATAACAACATCAACCGGCTTGTTTCTACCGAAGCCCTCATCGACACACTCAAACTTAGTACCGAGAATATTTACGACCCTGTCCTGAACCATCGTCGAAGCTATAATATTACTCTCACCGATAAAATCGGCAACAAATGCATTCTGCGGCTCATTGTAAATATCCTCTGGAGTGCCTATCTGCTGGATATAGCCCTGATTCATTACAACTATAGTATCAGACATTGTAAGAGCTTCCTCCTGGTCATGCGTTACATAAATAAAAGTAATGCCAAGCTCATTTTTAAGCCTGATAAGCTCGTATTGCATATCCTGACGCATCTTAAGGTCGAGTGCCCCAAGCGGCTCATCAAGAAGAAGCACCCTAGGTTCATTTACGATGGCTCTCGCTATCGCAATCCTCTGCTGCTGGCCTCCTGAAAGAGAGTCCGGCATACGCTTCTCAAACCCGTCAAGATTTACAAGTTTCAACGCGTATTTTATCTTGTCCTTTATATAGGACTTTGATTTATTTTTAATCTTAAGTCCAAAAGCGATATTTTCTTCTATATTCATATGCGTAAATAACGCATATTTCTGGAAAACCGTATTTAAGTTACGCTCATTAGGCGGCATATTTGTAATATCTTTTCCATCGAATATTACCTTGCCCCTGTCAGGAGTCTCAAAACCTCCTATTATCCTGAGTGTCGTTGTCTTGCCACATCCACTCGGTCCAAGCAGTGTCAAAAATCTGTTTTCATTCATAAAAAGGTTCATATCATCAAGAATGACCTTATCCCCATAAGATTTTGTAATTCCTACCAAATCGATAAGTTTCTTCGCCATTTATTTCACTCCAGTCTTTCTTCTAGTGTCTTGTGCAGATAATGTAAAAATATTGCTGATACAATATTTTGCCGCAAAACAATGGCGGCATCACTTTGCAGCAAGCTGCTCAAAATAATGATTACTTTCAAAATGTTATCAATATATCTGCATAAAATCAATTATATATCATAAAATCAATTTAGAAAATACTTTAAAGGAGAATTATATTGGAATTTTCAAACGAACATCAACGCCGTCTTGCAATGCTCAAAGCGGCACTGCCATATGTTCCTCCACATAACAAAAAAGCCATGGAAATAATACTCCAGGCTGATAATCTCATTTCGCTGGCAACAGAAGTCTCACAAAATGACGACGAGATGACACTGCGTGCAGCCCAGGCAGAAGCCGCTGCCACTCCGGCAGTTTATGAAAAACTGCTTCTAAACATAAAAGACTATTGCACACCTGCCGAGTCAGAGGTAGTCCGTATGCTGTTAAATTTCCTGCACGCCGACGAACTGTTTAAAAACTACAGAGATTTCGCAAAAACACATTCCGCCGTCAAAAGTGAAGAATACAGCGAAAACAGTACACAAAATTTTATGATGGAGTTTCTAATGTCACAGCTTTCACCACAGCAGCGTACAACATTTGAACAGGTATCCAAAGTCATGAACAATAAAAAAGGAGAAGAAAAAGTATATGAATAACTGGAAAAATAACAAATCTTTTATGCAGATGGATCCAAGTAAACAGCATATGGTGGAGCTTCTCGTAAACTCGCTCCACGGCAAAGACCTAAACGAGGCACTGCCAATCCTCGCAAACTGGAAAGACAAACTAAGAACAGAACATATAAGTTTCACTGCTGAGGAAGATAAACTTCTCACTGACATCTTCATTGAAATGCTCCCTCCAAAACAGAAAAGCCAGTATGAATTTCTACGGTCTTTTTTGTAAAAATAATATATACCATATCAGCTCAGTTTTATTATGCTAATAATACACTAAGCCATTTTCTGTTGACCTTTGCATCAATTTATAAAAATCTCAATATATTTTTTAAAGCTGAGACTACTTACGGCACAGACATAACCTTTTGCGGCTGCTCTTGCAGCCTCTAAAGGATGTGTCAGTAAATCCCTGACAAGCATAGCCGCCCCTGTCATATCCTCAAGCGAATACATAAAAATGTTTTCACCGTCAACAAATTTCTTTTCAAGATAAGTACTCTCATCTGTCACGCAGACACAACCGTTACACATAGCAAGTGCTATGCGGTCATGCTGCCCAGCCTTAAACCACGGCAGAACATTCAATGCAATCTTAGTATCGGCGTATAATTCAGGAAGTTGTCTATAATCAACCTCACCACATATATTTATCTTTCCCTTAAATCTGTCCCCGCTTTTTTCCACATTTCCACACTTTTCTACAAACTTTTCCCATCCATGTCCGAATATATCAACATCGATGCCGTTTCTTAACATCTCCATTAACAATTCTTCCCTGATAACCGCTCTTATAAACATATCCGCCAAAAAATGAAGTTCAAGGCCATCTGCAAAAGCTGCATCTGTTTCTCTTAATACTTTTTCATCTTGAAAATCTTCATCTGTTTCGCCTGCTGCTGTCCCATCTTTGAAATCTTCATCTGTTTCTTTTGTTGCTTCCCTGCCTTCAAAAGATATACCTTTTTCCTCCGTTATATCTCCCAATGCAAAAGTGTAAGCCTTTTCTATTGTTTCACACGGGTTTTCCAACAGATAACCAGCCATCTTGTTAAATATCTGCATACTATTTATAAATTCCTGTGCCGGTTCTTTGTGCATAGTTTGAAAATTTTTAATTTCCACACTATCTCCGCCACCTCGCATGGCAAGTGCGACAATATCCTCCGATGATGTATAAGTTCCGGCAAAAAGAACATTCCTGCTCCTCTCATTGTATGGGACAAGATTTTTCGCCGTATCAGCCGGCAAAGGCATCACGATAACCTCCTTAATATGACTGTAATACTTTCTGATATACTCTGCATGAGTCTCATCAAGACAAACTACTCTCATATTCTTAAGAGGCTGCTTCAAGACACTGTTGTGGTAAAGAGGATGGTCAAGAATAATATGCCACAACTTTACATAGTCGCCGCCGCTCCTGTCATTTTTAATGTCAAATATGTAATTTTCTCTGTCATACTTCACGCTGCCGCCCGCACATTCTGTCCCGGCAACATCATTATCTGCATTATAATTATCATAATAATTTTGGGAAAATATATATGAAAAAATATCCGTATTAAAATCTATTATATCTGTAACTTCTTTTAATCTTTCATACTTTTGCACAAATCTTTCGGCATCTTCCTTAGAATTTATATCTACTATCTCCGAACTTATTCCGGTCTTTTTAAACTCCTCGTTGATACGCTCCGCAAAGTATGATGTCGAACCGTAACAGACATTTCCTTTTTTTAGTATTATAATGTGTTTTTTCATATGACCTCATCCCCACATTTTTAATAATAAACTCCAATTTAAAATGTTTATGGCAAAAAAATCTTTTGTGTAGCTTTTTCCCGTTTATTCACCGCCTTACAATAGCCGTCACAAGTTTCTCAACCTCTCTTGATGGTTCTTTAAGGTCAGGAATACATATAACCGGGATTCCTGCAGCTCTTGCCGCCCTTATTCCATTTTCACTGTCCTCAAGCACAAGTGCTTTCATCGGAGATACATTAAGTCTCTCGCAGGCATAGATAAAAATATCCGGCTCCGGTTTTGATACCTTAACTTTATCCCCACCAATCACAACATCAAAAAAGCCGTCAAGTTCTGCCTGTTTCAAATATTTCTCAACAAGTTCAGTCTTTGTCGATGAAGCAACCCCACATTTAATATTCCCTGCTTTTAACTCCTGTAAAAGCTCTCTTATCTGAGGTTTAACCGAAAGACCGATAGTTTCTGAAATCATTGCCATTCTCTCCTGTGCCTTTCTGCTACACTCCTCAAAAGGATAATCATAACCAAATTTTGACTGCATAAAATCAACAAGCTTTTTTCCACCAAGACCAAGTGTCTCTGTGTAAATTTCCCTCGTCAGTACATAGCCTTGTTCTTTCATCGCAACCGCAAGCTGTTCCATAAAAACACGCTCAGTATCAAAAATAAGACCATCCATATCAAAAATAACCGCCTGCTTTGACTTCACACTACGAACAGCCTCCAAAATATCGTTATATTCTCTAACCACTCTTATACCTCCCTTCCTATTCCCAGTTTAATAAACATTTGCGAAACTCCTATAATACATAATTAAATTGTGCAGCTAACACAGCCTATATCCGTTTTCGCAATTCACTATTAAAATTTAATAACTGCTGTTTTCCCTGTATTCTTTTGGTGTACATCCTATCGTATTCAAGAATACCCTGTTAAAATAACTTATATTATTAAATCCTGACAAATTTGCTATCTCACCTATCTTTTTCTCCGTATCCTGCAACAATTTGCAGCTTTGCAATATCCTGTATCTCATAAGATACTGTATCGGAGACAGTTTCATCGTCTGCTTAAAAACCCTGCTGAACTGCCCCTCACTCATAGGAAGTATCGCCGCAAGCTCTCCTAGTGTTATCTCATACGCATAATTTTCTTTTATATAGGAAATAACAGGCTCAAGTCTCTCAGAATAACGGCTCTCTATATCATTGTCTTTCTGTGCACGAACACAATTTTTATCAAGAATATCCCATATAGCCAAAATACGGCTTCTTATCATAAGCTCAAACGGTTCTAGCTCATGCTCCGGACACTCTCCTATTTCATGCAGATAATTCCTTATATCTTTCTGCCAGCATTTATCTTCATCCTCACTTACGGGCATAAATTCCGGAAATACATACTTATCATTTAATATTGGTCTTATAAATTTCTTAGAAAAAATGCTATGTATATCCTCATTAAGCACATGATATGAAAAATCAATGGCATAAAATGAACATACTCCGCCACAAATATTTTTTGCCATATGAAGATAATTTGAATTTATAAATACAATATCTCCAGGATTCATAACATATTTCCTGTCCTCAATCGTAAACAGCACTTTCCCCTCAGTCAGAACAAGAAACTCAAATTCCTGATGCCAGTGAACATAAAACATTACATCCGTATCCGCCGGATATTCAAGTTTGTGAAGTCCAACCGGAAACTGAGCCGTACCATGTTTTTCTTTTTCTTCGTATTCCTTTTTTCTGCTCATCTTTCCTCCTCATCCCCAAATGTTTTTATAAAATTCATTATTAAATGTGTAATCATACCACGACAGGCATTATCAAACTTCCACAATAAAGCATCTTTATTTCATTTACCGCATATATCTTTTTATCCACTTTTTCACTTTGCACATATGTCTTTCTCATTCGTGTTTGTTGTGCTTTACCGCATATATGCCGGCTTTATCCACTTTCCTCTAGCTTTTCTGTTCTTAAAAGCATCTTTCTTATTATTGTACCCTGTCACACATACATACTGGTATCTGCTCGCCTTTTTAAGTGAACGATAAACCTTTTTAAGACTTATCCATCTGCGGTTGTGCTTCGGATCACCTGAATCAGCTAGAAATACCCTGTCACGCTTCTTATCATATGCAAAAATAGTAACATAATGTCCGGGCGTGCCTTTCCAAAAACAAGTCGAATCATAACTGCTGACAAGCACAACAGCACATTTTGACTTCGCAATATCCCGCCTAAACGAAGAATATCTCTTCGGCTTTCTCTTAGGTCCGCAATAAATACCTGCCTTTCGCATACCAACCACCATATATTTCCAGTCGATTGCACCTACCCCCCAGTAGCCTGTTTTCTTCTTTGCGAAATTTCGCATATCTACCGGTGATGCCTTATATGTTTCCGAAGTGATAGATGAATAAACATTTGCCATGCAGCAAAGACCACATCCATACGCACCAAACTTTCTTCCGCCAATATACGCATCTCCCCAGTAACCCGACCACGCAAGCTTCTTTTTCCATGCCTTTGGTCCCTGAAAATATGAATAAAGATATCTTGTGTCAACAATGTTTTTCTTTGCCGGAACTTTTGTCTGCACCGGAGCAGGTGCAGCAGTCTGAACAACCTCCTCCGTAGGCTGCGGGGTCATGGTATCAGCCGGTGCTTCCGTAACACTTGCTTCTTCGCTTTCTGAAAAATGTCTCACAAAATCATGTGCCAGACCGGTTTTAAAAGTTGCAAATGCCACAATTGCAATAATACACACCGTTGTGATAATATGCAATCTATATGCCTTTAACGGATTTTTTCTCTTCCACATTCTGAAAGTTTTTTTAATTTTTCTCATCAGCCTTACAATATAAGGCTTTTTTCTTTTCTTATTTGCCATGTTTTTTCCTTTTCTGTTCTTTGTTTTTGTATTTTCCTCTTATACAGTTCTACTTCCCTTTCATTATATCCATATAATTCGATGTTAGAGTCAAAAGGTATTTTGACCTTAACTGATGCTCCGGATTGCTTCATTGCTATCTACTTTTGACCCTAACATCATAGTATAAAACATAATCTCAATTCTTTCCATTAAAATTTAATAAAAAACAAAAAAAAGAGCAAAACCAGCGTTTTGCCTTAACACCACCACTACATTACGAGCATTTTACTATACAGAAAAAAATGATGAAATCATTCAAAAATAATTTCATCATTTCTCTACCCTTTTTTCTACCCTTTAAATTTTCTCGACTCCCTATTTTCAATCATACCTTTTATATGATGTCCTACACTTATATGTATGAGAGACTTACCAGCTACATTACCCGATGTAGCAGACATTTATACAACCGTGATAAAACACCATAACCCTTTCCAATACCCTTTTTATCCTTGAAAGATTTAGCTGCCGTTCACACTATAAGTATCATCAACGGCTTCTACCCGTTAATCTTTCAATCTTGTCTCTCTTAATCATCATTAACTTAGTTGCTGCTCACACTTTCACTGTCACCGGCAACTAGACTTTCTCAATGACTTTTTACATTTTTTATTTTACTCATTTTCGCCTAAAACTCAACACTTTTCGCATAATTTGGTCTGAAATACATATATTCTGGTCTGAATTGCAATTTTGTAAAATGAATGAATCTGTGATATAATAATGTTTAAATATACTTGTATTAAATAAAGTAAAATTTTGACTACGATATTGATTTGAGAAATACAGCAATTAGTTTCAGAGCAAAAAACAAATTGCTTTTACGGTATCTATCCCACAAAAAAGTTGCTCAGGAATGAGGATGATTATGTTTACGGTACTTATTTTAGAAGATGACTATGAACAGCAGAAAGCGGTCAGCAAAATAATAAATGAACACTACAAAGACTGGCAGATTTTTATAGCCGGTACATATAAAGAAGCCTGCAACCTTACATCAACAAAATGTTTTGATCTTTTTTTACTTGATATTGAGTTAAAGCATGAAAATGAAAATGATCTGGACTGTGACGGACTTGATTTTGGAAAATATATACGAAGCATCGAGCATTACCTTTACACACCGATAGTTTATATGACAGCACTCCCTGATAGGATATTCTTTGCCCTTCAGGAGATACATTGCAGCTCATATCTGGTAAAACCATTCACCTCATATAAACTCATAGAAACACTTGACTATATAATAGGTCAACATAGAGAAAACAAAAAAGAAAAGATAACTTTAAAAGACAGTAACGGTGTATATCTCCATTTACTGCTTGATGACATAGACTACATTGAATCAACCAGCAAAGAAACTGTCGTTTACACACATGATGCAAATATTAAACTCACAAATATGACAATAAATGAACTGCTTGATATATTTCCCGACAATTTCATACAGTGCCACAGAAAATATATCGTAAACCTGCATCATTTTTATTCATATGATAAATCAACATTCATAATACAGGTTGGAAAACACTCCATTCCACTTGGAAGAAAACACAAAAAGGACATAGAAAAACGACTTCATTTGATTTAAAATTTTTTATTCAAATCCCCCGATGGAATCCATCGGGGGATAGGTCTGTTTTCTCATATGATACTCTGTTGTATATGCAACTTTAGAGACACGCTGCTGATATTTTCTTTATAATCTCTTTTACATAATCCTCTGATTTTGACACTTTCTTTGCTATGTCAGATACTGACATATTGCAATCCGTGTATAAAGTTTCTATCCTGCTCTCTTCTCTACCTTTCTCGATTCCTTTCACCATCCCTTCTACCATTCCTTTTTTCCAGCCTCTGTTCATCGCCTGCTCTTCATTAGCTTTTATCTCTTCCTTAAAAAACTCTCTTAATACATCATTCATAATACCTGTCCCTCCATTCTTTATACTGTCAAATAATTCTTGGTTTGACGATACCATTATCCCTAACAATGAATTTATACAATCTTTTTCAAACGGCTCATGCATTTCAAATGCTTTATCTAAAAAATCATCCACAGTACTTCTCTTCAGTCCTCGTTTCAGTGTCTTTAGGAATATATGTTCTTTTTCTCCGACTTCTGCCGTGACTACTACCTGTGTTTTTATAAATCCGTCTTTTTCTATGTAGTATATGCCACTCGTTTTTTCATATACTTTGTAGCTGTTTTCTTTAAACCATCTCAAAAGCTTTTCAGGTTTTCTTTCTCTTACAAGCGTAATCGTGATGCTGTTTATGTCTATATCACCTACATATTTTTCACTGCTTTTGTACAAATATGCGTATGCCATTACTTTGAAATATGTGTCTTCATTTAATGTATCGTTTTCAGACTTATACTCCATTATGTTATGTTTCTGAAATATCTGACCTATATCGTTCGCTATTTCAAAGTCGCCTGTTTTTTGCACTTACTCTGTATGAGCATTTTCCAAATAATAATGCATATTAATCTCTTTTCACTCCTTTATCTCCTCCTATGTTCCCCAAGTCTAAACATCTGCTCAAGTCTCAGCGGATATGTATGATGCTTACTAACATTCTCATACCCATTATGAGCAATTTCCCTACATACATCCGTATGAGATAAATAATATCTTATCTTTTCTTCCAATTCTTCAATGCTGGAATAGATATCCAGTTCTTCCCCTGGCAAAAACTCATTCAATAAATCAGACTGATAATTGCATAGCACAAATCCCTCACATGCAAGCAAGTCAAATATTCTTAACGGTATTCCACTTCGTATAGGTTTTGATGTCGGGTTTAAATTTATCGTACTCTTATTAAAGACTATCGGCATCTTAGTGTGTGTCATTATAGTTCCGTGATTTTCAAGCTTAGGTATTTCCTTTGTATCACTCGCTGTATAAATGTCAACTTCAAATTTTTCAGATAAATATTTAAATGTATCCACACGCTCCATAGCTGTAATCTTATTGCCAATGTAAAACTGTGCGAGTGTTCTTTTCTTTGTAAGTAAATCCTCTTCTCCCGCCAGATAATATCCATCATAATTTTTTACAAATTCATCTACCAGTTCATCACTCAAAAGTTCTTCTACAAAGTAATATCCATAAATCTTCTCCTGTGCTTTCATAATCCCATGAAGGTAACCTGATATTTTCGGTGATAAGTTTTTGACCTTGTCATACGGACATTTCTCAGTATATAACGAGCCTACAAAACTGATATTGTGTGTGTACTTTTCTATATCAGCTAATGATGCATGTCTTATTGCTTTCTGATAAAAATCACAATCAGATGCCAAAGGAAGATAAAAAATATTGTATGGATTGTAAACTGATATTTCTCTGTATAACTCCGAGTCAAATATAAATACCCTGTTGCACCTGTTTTTAATGGTCTTTGAATATAATTCAAGAACCGGAGCATCTACTATCCAACTGTAATACAATAATTTATATACTCTGGCAATTTCAGAAAGTGCCGGATAATAATTTATACTGAATATAATATCCGCATTTGACTTTTCCATTCCCATAACAACAGCATCTAAAATTTCCTGACCTGATGGCGACTTATTTTCTACTTCCAGTATAACTTCATATACAGTATGTCCAAGTTCTTTCAATCCACGGATAACTGCATCCTCACATATACTGTTGTAACGATATATTAATATGTTCATATATACTTTCCCTCATAGTTGTTCGGGCATTAAAATTTCATTACAAATTTATGTAAATCTCTGCCTTTTCACAACAACATCTTCATTTTCATTAATTTTTCTTTGTCGCCTGTTCATAAGATGTTTTCATATCTATAGAAATATCTTCATTTTTCCACATTCCATATTTATCATCATATATTTTTCCAACAAATCTGAGATACTTTTGTCTGTTTTGATTTCCATGTGGTATTATAAATGAATATGATTTATCATTCTTTCCATTCTTTAGCAATATCTTTTTTCCTGTATCAGGCATCACCATATAAATCTTACATTTCTTGTACTTGTCATTTTCTTTACTTACTTTAACATTTATGCTTGAAATCGTTGCTTTTATATCATAATCATTCAGATTTTTCATTAAAAAAGCATCAGAATATATCTGTTCTTTCCACTTCAATTTCTGAGGATCTATATGTATCACAAATTTTTTCAATGTCAAAACAGATACCGGAACTTGTTTTATCACACTAATCTCTCTTTTTTCCTCCGTAATATTTCCGGCGTTATCCTCTACTCTTACATATAATGTGTGTTTTCCCTCCAAAGGATTCAATGATACAACATATTCTGATGGAACTTTTACATTATATCCAAGGCAAACCTGTTTAGTCATATTCTTTGAAGATACATCAATCTTTTTTCCATCCATATAACACTCTACAAACTTTAAACCCGAAATAATATTTCCATTCTCTGAAATTTTAATCTCGTATCTTGCTGAGTCTTCTGACAGTACTCCAACAATTGGTTTTGAAGCGTCAATAAGAACCCTGCCTTTTGCCAAAGTAGTATCATTATCCGCCCCTAAATTTTCTTTTACTGCAATATCTCCGTAAAAGTCATGTGGCATATCAACTTTTAAGTTATTTGTTTCTGCCATATTAAACAAAATTTTGTCAGCATACTGCACATATACCTTTTTATTTTTCAAAGCTGTTAAATTTATATTTAATTGATTTTTGTTTGTAAACTTAACGGCACTGGCACTTGCCGGCAATATATCCGCACTTTTCGCTATTTCCATATCAAATTCTTTATTTCCATCCGCTGCGCTCACTGCACTTCCTGTTGATGGCAAACCTGGTTCATCTAAAAAATCAAAGTCAAATGTTTCTCTTGAATTATCCTTTACTAAATCCGAAGTATAAAAATTATCCTTTACTATATCCTTATCAAGAATGTTTCGTAAATTATAATTGCTATTTGATTTTTCCCCTATTGCTACAGCCCTCTGATAAAAAGACTCTTTTGTTATATTATCCTTTGTGATTTCAGAAACTGTAGGTACTGTTCCCCTCACAATTTCATAATTGTCACTGTCCTTTGAAGTTCCCTCAATATTGTTTTTCGACAATGTGTCTGATGCATCCATGCAGTCAGATTTACTGAATAAATTATCTTTTTCCTCTCTTTTAGACGCTGACACACTTCCCTCAACAACTCTATTTTTGTCTTCATCTGCTGCAGTTTTATTATTTTCTTTTTTGTTATTTGAGCCTTTGGCAGAATTGTCAGTTTTAGCTGTTTCCTGCAGCTTTTTTACCGATAAATCACCCGATAAAACCACATTTTGTCCAATATCTTTATGCCTCGGTCCCTTATATTTTTCATCCTTTGAAACATCTATGCTATTTCCTGTAACAGCTCGTGTCCCATTGCTATTTCCAACTACCAAATCATTTAAAGAATCTTTACTGCTTGTTGAAGAAACTTCATTTTTTTCTATTGATTTTCTTATCACTCCATATATACCGTATGTATCTTCTGCATAGCTTACGTAACCATTCAAAATAACTACTCCCACAAGTACAACTATACATACACTCAAAAATATACATTTTTTCCTACCGGAAATATTTTTAATCTTTTCTGTGATATTTTTCATAATCTCACTCATCTCCATTCACTCTGCCACAAATATCAGCATGATGTTTCAAATATCTTTTGAAAAATTATACAATAACACCGAAACAGTTGACACCATTAGCCCCAAAACTAATCCATACACAATATGAACTACTGACACTTTAAAATAAGGCTGACACCATGCAATAGGACATATATCTCCAAATCCTGCAAATACTCTGCTGCACAAATCCATTTTATCGATTATGGCACCTTTTACATCATATTCACTCATAAAGCTGCCGATAAAACTGAATATTGCCGGTATTCTTGCAACCACAAATAATCCAAACAAATAACCATTACTATATGATTTTGCCGTAAGAAAACTTTTTTTTGCCAAAACTGCAAACAAAATTGCAAATGTAAGATTTATAAAACCTATCAATAACATAATCATATGGTAATTTGTAATCATATACAAATTTATCCTTGTACCGGCAATCATAAAATATGTTATATTTAATATAAACTGTCCCACAATCTCAAGCATATAAGCCACAAAATAGAACACAAACTTTCCAAAGAGAATTTCTCTTTTCTTAACACCCGCATTAAACAAAAATATATCCGTTTCAAGTTTCTTTTCATTTATAATACTCTCTGCAAGCTCAATCATAAATAGCCAATTTATAACAAACGCAAATAAAATACAGCCTATCTGCCAAATATCAAGCCATAAAGTCTTATGCCATGATCTCATACCCATGATATTTCTTATATACTGCGGCCATTTCATATAATTATAACTGAAATCAGGTGAGAATCTGTCAAGCAACATTGTTGCCATAAAAAACATAAGCACAATCCCAAGACTTGCAAAATATCTTATAAAACTGACTTTTCGTTTTCTAACCCATTCATAATAAATAACAGTTTTCATCCTATATCCTCAACATACCAACATATTCATTTTATATCTTTCGTCACATCTACAGGTAGCCAACAATTTATATACACATACATTTCTATCTGCTTTCGACCTCTGCATCATAATAATTGAAAATAAATTCATTCATACTCAAATCTTTAATAGATATATCGTCATAATCAACTTTTGAAATAACCTCTCGCAGATATTTTATATCTGATACATCAAAAAGAAGCTCATAACCACTCTCTGTCTTATCAATTCTATATTTACCATCAACACAATTCAAAAACTCATATACACCACTATTCTTTAATATGACCAGCTTCTTTTTACCCGGAATATTTTCCTTATCAAAAATAAACTTAATCTCGCCATCTTCCATAAAGATATACTCATCACATTCAAACCCTACATTTTCAAACTTATCAAATGATGCAATTACTATATTTCCTTTTTCCGCATATTTTTTGAATATATCGCTAACCGTATCATATGCAGACAAATCCAACATATCATACGGTTTTTCCAACAATAATATTTCAGGCTCTCTCATTAAAGATGTAACCATCGCCATCAAATGTCCCTGTTCAAAAGTAAGCTCAAGCAGATTTGTATTTTTACTTATATTTAACATCTGAAGATAATTTTCTGCCAGACAAAGCATATTCGTTCTGTTTTGTTTCTTTTCACAATACAGTCCTCCGACAATAAACTGCCATACAGTCATTTCCGAATAACATACAATGTCATCCGGTACGAACTGTCGGCTTTTCTGCTCATACTTGACATTTTCTTTTCCATTTAAACAAGTAATATTAAAATTTTTACTATTGTCTCCATTATACATTTTTTTCAAAACAATGGAAGATGTCTCATCTGAGGATATAAAAGCATATATACCTCCTGTTTTTAGTTTTATGTTCATAATAGCTACCACCATTCATTATAAATATAAATACTCAATTCTCTCTCCTAACAACCACACCGTATGTATCTTCTTTTATTTTTTCACAGCAATTAATACATTTATTCAAAGAACTTTGCAAATCTAATATTTCATTAATTAAAGATTTTTTTAACACATTATCATATTTAACACTTTCCTTTTCAGCATTTAAAAATTCACATATT
>OGRR01000568.1_pt1 | contig 30330 bp, 22 predicted proteins | sample 1553511 | NCBI WGS metagenome assembly OGRR01 (sample SAMEA2580040, study PRJEB22360) | human gut metagenome | biome: human gut; feature: human-associated habitat; material: faeces | place: Denmark | collected 2008/2010 | reverse complement strand
CGCCCCGCTCGTACCCAAGGCCTTGTTCAGATCATCAAGCGTGAACGTTATCGCGCCAAAATCGATATTTCCTTTCGCATCGTTGGTTGCCGTTGCGTGTTCAGGCAGGGGAGCGCCCTTTTCGCCCGTCACCGTGAAGGTGAACTTACCGGTAATATCCCCAGGCTCAAGGCCCTCTGCCGCCTTGAGCTCCTTTTTGCCCGAAAGCTGCACGTCGACTGCGTCTGCACCATACGTATTCTGGAACTTCAGCCCATTGCCCACGTTCGGCGTTGCCGTTAGCGTACCGTCACCGTTGTCGGCAACCGTTACCGTAAACGGAATCGGCTGCGTCTGCGCGGTTACGCCGCCAGGCAGGGAACTGGTCTTCTCGTAAGCAACATAGTTAACGGTCCATGTGCCATCCTGGCCCTTTACGGCCTTGCCTTCTTTAACCAACTGGGCAAGTGCTTCGGTGCTGTAGCTCAGCGTGCCGAAGTCGATCGAACCGTCTGCGGCGTTCTTCGCACTCAACAAGTCGCCATCAGCCGCGGCGTACTTCACCGCGAAGCTGAATTCGCCAGCGGTAAGGCTACGCCCGGTTAGCGCTTTTGTGCCGCTGAGGGAAACCGCACCCGTGGCCTTGTAGGCATTGGCGAATGCCAAGGTCACGCCATCGGTCTGACTGGAGTCGGAGGTATAGACATACGTCCCAGCCGAAGCACCGCCGGTTACATTCGTGGTAACCGTAAGCTTGCCATCAGCGGAAACGGTTACCGCAATGGCTACCGTGTACGTGGTTTGGTCGTAGGTGTAGCCAGCCTTCCCATCCTGCTGTTCGGCAACCGTGCAGGTGTAGGTTTTGCCGATGTCCTTCTGGGTGAACTCAACATCGCGGCCTTCGAGAACTTGCTTTACCACCTGCTGGCCATCGGCGGCAGCAGGCATGGCAAACACGTTTGCGCCCTCAGAAAGCCCCAGCGTCTGCGCCGATTCGCTGTTGCCCGGCGTTACCGCAATCTTGAATTGGCCTTCGGTCATATCGCGGCCGTTGAGGGTCTTCGCCACCTTCAAACCGCCATGGGCGGTGTAGCCCACGCTGGCATCGTAGCGGTTGACGAACGTGCCGTTTTCGGTGGTTGCCGAAACGCTCAGCTTGCCTTCGCCGTTGTCGACAACCGTCACCTTGATGGTTGCCTTGTTGGCAGCGTAATCGATGTCGGCAATAGCACCCTTAGTTTCCGCCACTTCATACTCGAACGTCTTGGAATGCGAACCCGCATCCAGCATGCTGGAAGTAAACGTGATGGTGCCAAAGCCGAAGCTTTCAGCGTTTGTCTTGGTTACCGTCGTAGTTGCCACGCCGCCCGTTGCGCCTTCAGGCAAAGGAGCGCCATCGGTGAGCGCCTTCAGCGTAAACGTGAAGCTGTCGGAATCAAGCCAATCGCGACCTTCCAAAACCTTCTTCAGCTGGGCGTTGGCGGTGTCGAACCCGGCATCACCTGCGCGGTACTTGTTCACGAAGGAAACCAAATTGCCCGCAACACCGTCCACTGTGGTAGCAGCCGCAAGCTGGCCCTTGCCGTTGTCGGTTACCGTAACCGTCACTGTTTTCGCAGCGCGGTCGAAGGTAAGGCCTTCCGTGCCGTCATCGGGCAAGGCGCCGCCATCCCAGTGTGTTTCGCTCACGTTGAACGTATAGGTGCCCGGTTTGGCAAAGGTCATATCCCCGAAAGCAAAGCCTTCCGCCTTGCCGTCCTTGCCGCCCGAAACCGTAGCCGTGTTGGCAGGAATGGTTATCGCCCCGGCTGCAACCGCATCCTGCGTTGCCTTATCGGCAGCAGAAAGCGTGAAGCCGAAGGTTTCCCCATCGGCCATATCGCGGCTGGTCAGCGTCTTGGTACCGTTGATGGTTGCCGTTGCGGGAGCAGGACTGTAGCTGTTGGCGAACGCGAAGGCTGCGCCCTGCTGTTCTGCGCCATCTTTCAGGTACTTAACGTCAAGCACCAGCACATTGTCCGTGCTTTTCTGAAGCGTTACCTGCGCCGTCCAAACGGAAGGATCGTACGTCATGCCGTCACGCACATAGCTCGAATCGGCCAGCGCATCCTTCACCGCAACCCACTTGCCGGTGGAATCCTTCACCACTTCAACGATCTTGTACTCGAACGTTTTGTACGCATCGAGCCATTCATACTCTGCCTGCGGGAACGCGATATCGCCGCTTTCCTCTGCCGAGGAAATCACACCATGCCACGTTTCGCCATCGATTGCGCACTCAACGGTTTCGGCGCTCGTGCCCTTGGGCATCGGGGTGCCATCCTTGGCGCAAAGGGCGAAGTTGAACATGCCTGCTTTCAGGGGATTAACGCCCGTTGAATCCGAATAGGCTTTCTTGCCCATCGGCGCCCAGCTTACTGTCTGCGTGTCGTAGGTATTGGTGAAATCAGCGTGGGAAGCTTCGCCCGCCTTGATAGCGCCAGTTGCCGCCGCTGCTGCACCAGCTTCGTCTACAGGTGCTGTCTGCGTAAAGCCCGCCTTCGCCGATTCGCTTACGGTGTACTCCGTGCCGGCAGCAAGGCCGTACACATACAACGTTTCGCCGCTCTTCAGCGAATGGGTTGCAGTTCCGTTCTCGTCGAACGCAATATCGAACGCGCTGCCCACGACTTCGCCTGCAGCGTTCTTCACCTGCGCTTTCAGCGTAGCGCCCTTCGCGTCGGGAACCATAATGGTGAATTCGAAGCTTTCATCGGCAAAATCGCCTGCGTTGTACCCTTCAGGAACTTGGAGCGTTTTCGAAACCGCTAAGGTACCAGGCTGGCTAACGGAAAGTTTGCCATTGTTGCCAAGGTGCATGTTCACCGCCACGCCCGCCCATTTAGGGTTGATGAAGGTTTCGGCCGTGTTCGTGTTGTTCGCGCTTACCCGAGATTTATCTTCGCCCTTCTTCGTATTCAACTCGTTGAGATACGTCATGCGCGGAGTGCCGGCCTTGAAGTATGCCTTCCCGGCATCGGAAGAAATGTACCCGTCGATGTTTTCCACGACACCACTGTCGAAGCTCACGGTCTTGGTCTTCTGAACAGCGTTTCCGCCTTCAAGGTCGTACCAGGTGCGCTGATAGTAGTAGGTTTTGCCCTTTTCAAGCGGCGCAGCGGCACGCTGAGTGCATGCTTCGTCCTGGTAGATGGGCGTGTCTTCGGTTATGTAGTAGTAGCTGTTGCCCTTCGAAGGGGTGAAGTCGGCAATGGTATCGCCATCGACGCCGCCGCACCACTTGTTAGCCAGGAAGCTTACCTTGCCGTCGGCGGAATTGTTTGCCAGGTAGGCCGCAAGCGCGCTATCGGGGTTTGCCAACGCTTCGGCTACGCCGTCTTTCAGGCTCGACCCGTAGAACGCGCGAATGGGGAACGTCAGATCAACGCTGCCGGTGCCGTCCGCGTTTACCGTGAAGTTGCGCAACGGGATAAGCGCAGCAGGAATCTTCACTTCAACCTTGTCGCCCGTCTGCAAATCTTCAGAACGGGTAACGGTAATGTCGATGGCGTTAAGATTGCCCTTCGGATACAGCGCGTTGCCCGCTTCGCCCGTGAACGTGTAGGTGTCAACCAGGCCGTTTGTTGCTTTAGTGGGATTTTCGAACACCTGGTTTGCGAACACGATGGAAGTGAACCCATCGACCTTCATGTAGTCGCCCAGCTGATCAGTGAAGGTAATGAAGCCAGAATCAGCCTCGAAGCCTTCTTTCGTATCGGTTGGGTAGCCCGCTCCCTGCACGATTTCCTGGGAGATGTCGTCGAAGACTTTCTTAAGCTCATCGGCATTGGTGGCCGACTTGTAGTAATCAGCGTTATCGGCGCGGGTGCCAAAATTCCAGCGCGCCCCATTGTACGTTGCGGAAGGGTAGTTGCTGGAAACCGCCTGCATGAATTTGTTTTCCGTGCTGGTACCCCAGCCGTCAACGCTCGCACTCGGATTGGCACCGTCGAAGATGCCAATAGTATAGATCGAGGCGCTGGAATCCTTCATAGATTTGGCAGCACTCACGGCATTGCTGGCCACATCGGAATCGAACTTATCCCACGAAGTGGGCGTGCCATCGGTAAAGAAGATCACGATCTTCTTAGCATCGTCGCGGCCAGAAGTCTGTCCTTGAGCCAATTCCATGCCATAGTCGGCACGCGTTGCACCAGCGGGAACAATGCTGTCGATCGTGCTCTTGAAACTCGCCTTTGAATCATCAGTGCAAGCAGACATCGTTTTCATAACCTGGCTGTAGTTGAAGGTGTATCGGTTCTCATTGCGCCAACCGTAGTAGGTTTGGTTCCCAACCTCGTCAGTTTTATTTCCCGCAAACTTCACGATGGAAACATGATGCTGCTTGGCCGAATCGCTAATGCTGGCATTCTGTGCGGCAACATTGTCGATGAACGAATTAGCTGCTTTCTGCAATGCCACTATCCGCTTAGTGTCGTCGGTACTCCCCATAGGACCGTCCATCGAACCAGATGCATCGAGCACCAGCACGATATCAAGCGGGGTGGTTGCCGTTGACTTCAGGTTCGATGTCGAAGAGATGGCCGAAAGGGCCGTGAGGAACGTTGAATCGCCCTTCGCTATCGTCTTTTCACCACCGGCACCAGTAAGCGTGATGTCGCCCGCCTGCACGGTTTTGTCGGTCCAGATACGCCCCACGTTTTCCGTCGAGTTCTCCAAGCCCCAGTCGCGCCAGGTTGATGCGGTGTTGCCGTCGGCAACCGCTTCCGCATTACCCGAAGAAGCGCCTGATGCGTTGTCGGCATAGGCCAGCGCGCCGCCCCAGCAGGCAAGGGCTAGCGAAGCCAGCAGCACCAACATCGGTCGTATTCGCTTCATTGGTATCCCCTCTCTTAGGCCGAATGTCTGTTCGTTCGAAGACCATCTTGCGCTGCGCACGAGGCGCAGCGCGTTGGATAGGCCCCCAGTAAAACAATCGCAGACCTGGGGTTTTGCCGGTAGGTCGTATATACGTACCTCTGCGTTGCCGCAGGTCAAATGGCGTGCATACCAATTTTTCAGGGGGGCAGGGGGGCACCGGGAAGGCGGCGTCGAGACCGGAAGCAGCAAGCTCCCGTCATCACCAACAGCGCAAGCCCCCGGAAGCTGATGCGGGTCGAATCCTTCCACACATAAGAAAAGCCGCCTGGCTCATCCAAGAACCAGGCGGCTTATTCGTCACTGAAGGCACATCCCCGGCCGGCTTCCCAGCCAAGGAATCACGGCGGCTACCTGCATAGGGCACTGCGAACGGAAAGGGGCCTTATCGATTCTCCCCTTCCGCAGGGAGTTGGGCCTTGTGGCTTTTCTGCTGCGCTCGGTTGTCCAAGAAATGCTTGATCGCATAACCCGCAACGAATATCGAGCTTATCGTGGGCACCACGAAGAACAGATACGGCACATAGCAAACCGCCGTAAGGATAAGCGCACCCAGCACACCCGCGCCGGCTGCCTTCATGTTCTTGAACAGGCGACGGCCAAGCACGTACCCGGCAACCGGAATGGAAAACATCCACAACACCACGATGCAGATAACGATCAGCACGGAAATCGGCGCCGTGGCCAACGGGAACAGCAGCAGAACTGCAACCAGAGGCAAGGCGAAGAACGCCGCCAAGCCCCACAGGAACATACGGGCAAGCTTCGTCTTCGAAAGCTCCACCGCAGCTTCCAGCGTTCCCTTGAGCAGGAACACGAACAGCAGCACCAGCAACGCATGGGCAATGCAGGAAAACAGCAGCGGCCCAACCGTGGCCAAGGGGCTTATCTGCCCTTCGGAATCAGAGGAAACCAGCGGGTCGTCGGCATAGCTTACGTTGGGAACGTTGGCACCGTCTTCAATCACCACGTTCGCATTGCTTGGCACCCGCAACGTTCCGCCAACCGTGGTTGCCTTCGAAACGTTTACCGTACCGGCAGAAACCGAAACATCGCCTGCATACGTACCGGCAAGGTTCACCGTACCGGCAGCAAAAGCGGCGCCATGATACGTGCCCGAAACGCTTACCTCGGAACCGGCAGCGTACACGCCGCGCGCGGAAACGTCCGACGAAATGGCAATATCGGCACCGGCAACCGTGATGTTGTTTCCTATGCTGGTAGAAGAAATGTTGATGGTCTGACCTGCTGCACGCAAACTCCCCTGAACGGAAGAGGAAGCGACATTCAACGTGTTGCCGGCAAGCAAAGCGCTGCCACCGGTGCCACTGCCGACATCAAGGCCGCTGGCATTCAGCGTTTCGCCCGCCCAGTACAAGTCGCACTCCACCGCCAGGTTCAGCGCATCGCGCTCCGTCAGAAACGCGTTGCCTGTATAGGCATCGACATAGCTGGTGCTATCGGCGGTTCCTTTGTCGAACGCCGAGTTTGAGGCAAACGCTGTCGCAGGCAGGCAGAGCGCCAAAGCCAATGCGGCAACAACAACCAAAAGCTTCTTTTTCATCGCAGCCTACCCTTCAGTGGTAACGGTAACCTCGTCAACGGCAATAGAGCGCACGTAGTCCTTGTCAAGGATGCAGCCCAGGCCAACAGGGTGCTTCGGCGTGTTCAAGACCAATTCGCCGTTGGTCAGCTGCATGGCGGGAATCGCCGTATCGTGCGCGAAGTATTCGGAGTAGTCGGACACATCGGGTTGCAGGTCCATGCCGGGCAGCGTTGCAAAAGCCGCGTGCATGCGCTTGGAAATGCCTGTATCGAACATGCCGCCCATCCATGCCGTTTTGCCCTGGCTACGCACCCAACGGTAGAAGTCGAGCGCCGGCTGAATGCCGCCGAACTTCGATATCTTCAGTGCATAGCAACGAAGGTTGTCCAGCTCCATAGCGGCTTCCATATCGTTTGCCGTAACCACCGATTCGTCCAGGCACACCATGGTTTTCAGTTCGTCCTGCAGAAGCGAAAGACGCACGAACAGGTTGCGCTCGCCGCTGGTGGGAATGTACTTGGGGTTGTACGGTTCCTCGATGCACACAGGATTGAAGGCGTCGAGCTTGCACAGCACATCCAAATGTGATTCGTCGAACGACTGGTTCGCATCGAGCATCAGCGTAAGGTCGGGATGGTCGGCACGCACCGCCGACACGCACTCGAGCGCGGTTTCCGGCTCGATCTTCATCTTCACGCGCGTGTATCCCTCGGCCACCAGGGCGTTCACCTTTTCGCGGACTTCTTCTACCGGCGCGATGCCCACCACGGCACCGCCCAAAATCTTTTCGGCGTTGGAGCCGCCGATGAGCTTCGAAAGCGGCTGGCCGGTGATTTTGCCGTACAAGTCCCAGAAAGCAGGTTCCACAGCGGCCTTTGCCATAGGATACTTCGCCAACGCGGGGAACGTTGCCAACGATGCCGACACCTCGCTGGGATGCAGGTAGCGCTCGCCCAGCACCACCGGTGCAATGGAGTCGCGCACCACTGCGTAATCTTCGCCGATGGTTTCCGGCAGGTACCAGTTGGTGGCAAACGAAACGCATTCGGAAATGCCCGTGCGTCCCGCCCAGTCCTCAATCTCGACAAAGAACGATTCGCGTGTTTCCACCTTGCCCTTGGCGGTTTTCACCGGATGGGTGAAGGGCTGCTTCACGCGATGCAAGGTAACCGACTTGATGTCGATGCGCTTGTCGTAGCGCTGCTTCAGCGCGCGGCGGTCGGTCTTGCCGGCAACGGTGCGGGGGAACTCGCTCATAACCAGGATATGCTTCGGATGATGCAGCTTCGACATACGACCGTTCAGGTAATCGTGCACCATATGCGCGTACTCCTGCGGGCATGTTGCCGCATGGATACAGCTCTGAGCAGGGTCGATGCCCCATTCCTCTTCGTCGCGCGCGATGGCTGCGGCCGAATAATCGGCCTCGATGAACGCAACAGGGCGGTATCCCCAGGTTTCATCGGCGGTGCCGAACACGTAGGCATCGCGCACGCCAGGGATGCCCAGCAGCACATCGCGGATTTCAGCGGGGTAGATGTTTTCCCCGCCGGAAATAATAAGGTCTTCCGTGCGCGCATACACACGAAGCAGGCCATCGCGATCGATGGAAGCGCGGTCACCCGTAACGAAATAGCCGTCCGAGCTCATGGCCTTGCGGGCATTCAGATAGCCCTCGAATATGCCGGGGCCCATGACGTGCAGCTGACCAATGCCGTCGGCATCGGGGCTTACCACGCGGGCATCGTATCCGGGAAGAAGCTCAAGCCCGCCATCGAATCCGCGGGTAACGGGAGCAGTGGCAATAAGGCTCGATGTTTCGGTCATGCCGTAGCTGGCGTAGAGGTTCGCCTTGGCGCGCAAGGCCATGCGCAAGGTTTTCTGGTTCAGCGCAGCGCCGCCCAGCAAGATGCAGGCGTACTGGCCGATGACCTTGTCGCGGTCGTTTTCCAGCAGGTCGGCCAAAATCTTGTCCACCACGGAAATATGGGTAACGCGGAAGCTCAGCACATCGTTCAGCACGCGCGCTGGGTCGTAGTGCTCGTACACGATGAATGCGCTGCCGCTCAGAAGCGAACGCACCATGATCTGGAAGCCGCCGATGTGGCACATAGGCAAAACCGTCTGCCATACCCCACGGCCTTCCAAGCCAAGCACCTCGTTCGCTGCCGCAGCGGCACCCGTGATGCAGCCCCAGGGCAAAAGGGTTGCCTTCGGCGTGCCCGAAGAACCCGATGTGAACATGACGATGCCCGCCTCTTCAGCGTCCCATGCCGCCTCGCATTCGCGCGCATAGGCTTCAAGCTGAGCGGCATGGGGCACCGAACCTTCCGGCAAGGAAGCAAAATCGGCCAGGCCATAGCCCGTGGCATCGATCATCAAGCGCTCTACCGTGGGCTGCTCCAACACGTCGATGCCGGCTTCACCTGTAGCGTTTTCCAATTCAACGATGCGCAGCTTGCGCTCGTCGTAGGAAAGGCGCGGGGTCCGCAGCGCCAACGTGAAGCCGCCGTACGCAGCCGCCAGGGAAAGCACCACGATTTCGGCGCCGTTGTACAGGTTGCACGCCAGCGTGGTCCCGCGGCCATAGCCATGCTTGGCCAGCTGATGCGCCAAAGCCGCCGCCGCAAAGCGGGTGCGACGGTAGCTGAACGTCACCGAACGCGTATCCTTCTGCACGCAGAAGAACATCTGACCGGCCTTGCGATAGGCCATTTCCGCCAATTGGGCAATCATTGCCGTCACTTCCTTTGCAGGGGTTTATCAGGGGAATTTCGGGAACTTGTCGAAGTCGGGCTTGCGCTTTTCCTTGAACGCATCACGGCCTTCCTTCGCCTCGTCGGAGGTGTAGTACAAAAGCGTTGCGTCGCCCGCAAGCTGCTGCAAGCCCGCATAGCCGTCGGTGGCAGCGTTGAACGATGCCTTCAGGAAACGCAGAGCCGTAGGCGAAAGCTGCAGCATTTCCTTTGCCCAGGAAACGCATTCGGCTTCCAGCTCGTCGAAGGGAACCACCTTGTTTACCAGGCCCATTTCCAGTGCTTCGGCAGCCGTGTACTGACGGCACAGATACCAGATCTCGCGTGCCTTCTTCTGACCAACGATGGCAGCCAGATACGATGCGCCGTAGCCGCCGTCGAAGCTGCCCACGCGCGGGCCGGTCTGGCCGAACTTGGCCGTTTCCGCGGCAATGGAAAGGCCGCACAGGATGTGCAGCTTTCGAAGGGCCCACGGGGGGGTGACCCCGGTGGCCCCCGCCGATAGCGTAGCCGTTCACCATAGCAATAACGGGCTTGGGCACCACGCGGATAAGGCGCTGCAGGTCAAGCACGTTCAGGCGGGGAATGTTGTCTTCGCCCACGTAGCCGCCGTTGCCGCGCACCTTCTGGTCGCCGCCCGAGCAGAAGGCCTGGTCTTCAGGCTTGCCGTCGTGATTGGCGCCCGTAAGGATGATCACGCCCACTTCCTGGTCGTCACGCGCAAGCGAGAACGCGTCGAACAGCTCGACGTTCGTCTTCGGCGTGAACGCATTGCGGCGCTCGGGGCGGTTGATGGTGATCTTGGCGATGCCATCGTACTTTTCGTAGATGATCTCGTCATAGTCTTTGACGTTTTCCCAAGGGAAGTCGCTCATAGGTTGTCCTTCCTTTATCGTTGCGGTCCGGCAAGCCCTAGGCCAGGCCTTTTGGCTCGATGCCGGACAAAAACTCTTGTACTACGGTACCGTACAGCATCGGCGCTTCCAAATGCACGTTGTGCCCCGTGCCGAACGAGGTGACGTCAATGCCGTCGTGCTCCAGCCGATGCGCCACCGGTTCGGTTTTCGCATCGTCGTAGCCCCACAGGTACTTAACCGGAATCCACGTGCTGGCAATAACCGCATGCGTTTTCGCAGAATCGGGCATGGCATGTTTGCCCGCGCCCTCCAAGCACAGCGCCATCGCTTCAGCGTCGTTGGCCACGCGCTCAGGGCGAAGCACCTCGTCGAAGCCTGTTTCGCGCTGTGATTCGAACAGGGGCAGCGCCTCCCAGTGCTCCACGAACTTTTCAATGCCGGCGCTTCTTAGCTGCTGCGCCCAGGCACGGTTGCGCTCACGCGCGGCAATGCGCTCTTCATTGTTCGCAGGACCGAAGTTGCAGCTTTCCAGAACCAGCGAATACAGCAGATCCTTTTCGGAAAAGGCAAGCCCTAAGGCGATACGACCGCCCATCGAATAGCCGACGACATGGGCGCGACGCTTGGAGCCTTGCGCATCAACGCAGGCAACCTGTTCCAAGAACGCTTCGACCATACGCACATGCGCCTCGAACGAATACAGGCTGGCATCATGGGGTTTGCTGCTTTTTCCGTGACCCAGGAAGTCGAGCGCATACACGCAATGGGTCTCGGAAAGGCGGCTGGCAAGGTTTTCCCAGCTCATTCCCGTTTGCATGAAGCCATGCAGCAACACCACCGGGATGTTGTCCCTGCTGCCCCACTGGTATACGTGAATGTTCTGCCCTTCCCAGGAAAAGTCGAACTCGCTATCGGGTTCGGCTACCTCGGTTGCAGGCCCTTTGCCCAACATGCTCCATGCCGGAGCCAAAGGTGCAGGCGGCATGCGGTCGTGCCCGCAGCAGCACGCACCATCATGGTGGCCAGCGTGGGAATGGCCTTCGTGTTCTGCATGGTTTCCGCAGGTGCAGGTGTGATTGTGCATCGAAGAGCCCCCTCAAGCACGCGCGCTTATACGCTTACCAATACCGATCGTAGCGTTCCCGCACGCCCGTCAAGGGCAGGGGAACCTCTACTAAGGATATACCCGCCGTGCCTTGTAGCTCGTTAAATGCCTCGGCGAATTCTGCAACCGTATGCACCGTACGGGCAGGTACCCCAAACGCACGGGCGGCTGCCGTAAAATCGACGTTCTGCGGCGTCAGGAACAAGCGCTCGAAGTACGGATCCTCCGACTTCTGGGGAAGCATGTCGAAAATGGCGCCGCCGTTGTTGTTCAGAAGCACGATGACAACGCTCGGGCGTGGCGATCCGTCGCGTTCACGCAACAGCATTTCGCCCTGCAGCGCCAGCGAGTTCAAATCATGCAGCATGGTTAAATCGCCCGTGACCAGCACCGTCTGCTTGAAGTTCTGCGCAGCGCCCAATGCGGTGGAAACAGTGCCGTCGATGCCGTTCAAGCCTCGGTTCGCCAGCACGGTAAGGTGCTTTGCCTGGTTCACGTAGAAAGCATCCAGTGCACGCACCGACATGCTGTTCGCGGTGAACAGCAGCGAATCGGCAGCGATGTTTTCCAGCACCGCACGAACATACGAACCTTCGAAATCGTTTTCCTCTTCGAAGCGGGTGCCCACGATTCGCTCGGTTCGGGCACGATCAAGCAAGCCCCATTCATGGATGCTCTGGGGAAGCGGCGCCTCGATACCGTCCTGGGCAGCAGGACCGGCAGCTTCAAGCAAGGCAACCACGAAATCGAGGGGATCAGCCGCTACGAACGTGGTGGTCTGTGCGTTGAAATCGCGCGTGGCAAGCGGGTCTACCACGATCTGAGCAGGGCGCAGCCGTTCTACCGTTTGCGTGGCGCGCTTCGAAACCGGGTAGCGCCCAAAGCGCACCACTACATCGAATGCCGGCATTTCGCTGCTTCCCATTATGCGATCGTACCCGCAGATAACCGCAGGATGCCCGTAGGTGCGCAGCTGCGAAAGAGGGTCGGCAAGAAGCGGCGCGTCAAAGCGCTCGGCAAACGCAATGAGCGCCTGCGCTTCCCGGTCCCTGCGGGCGGCGCTTGTCACTGCCTGGGCGGAAAACGTCCCTTCACCAGCCATTACCACCACCCGATGGACATCAAGGTACTCGGCCAGAAGGGAAGCGTCGCGGGCGGAAAGCTCCGAATCGGTACGCACAACCGCGGGCAGGGCATCAGCCGAGGCAACACGGCACGCATCGAACAAATCGGGAGCCGCAACATCGGGCACCAAGGGTTCGTCGAAGGGGAAATTCACATGCACCGGCGCGGCGATATGGGTACCAGGAGCTGCGGCAATAACCGCTTCGCGGGCAACCTGGCGTGCATGGGCAACCTTTGCCGGTTCATTTCCCGGCTCCGGCATAGCGAAGAAGCGGCGCACGTGGTTGGAAAACGCCTTCGCTTGGTCGCACGTTTGCGGAGCGCCCAGCCCTTGCAAACGAGCAGGCCTGTCACCTGAAAGCACGATAAGCGGCACACGGGACGTTTCCGCCTCCATGACCGCAGGGTAATAGTTTGCCAGCGCCGTGCCCGACGTGCAGATAACGCACACCGCCCGAGCCGTTGCCTTCGCCATGCCCAAGGCGAAAAACGCCGCGCCGCGCTCGTCAACGTCCACATACAGGTTGAAAGCCGAGCCGAATCGGGCATGCGCCTCATGCGCCACCATCGAAAGCGGGGTAGAACGCGAACCCGGGCTTATCACCACATCGCGCACGCCGGCGCGCATCAACTCGTCGAAGAACGCCGCCACATACGTGCCCAAAGCGCGCTTCTTCCGAACCGTTTCGGAAACGGCATCACCTTCGCCTGCCCCAACGGGCAACCCTGCTTCGTTTTCAGCCATTGTGCTTATTCCCCTTCGCATCCCGGCGCCTCAAAGGCGCTCAGGATGGTTTGCAGCTTCAAATCAATCTCGTTGAATTCGGAGGCGGCGTTGCTTCCCTCAACGATGCCGCACCCCGCATAAAGCCAGCCGCGTTCGCCATCGAACACGCCCGAACGAATGGCAACGGAAAACTCCCCGTTGCCGCTGGCATCCACATAGCCCACAGCACCGCCGAAGAAGCCGCGGTTGTAGCCCTCGGCTTCGCGCAGCGTCATAAGCGCTTCGCCAACCGGCGTGCCGGAAAGGGCGGGCGTGGGATGAAGCTGGCTGGCAAGCGCCATGAGCGTGGTGCCTTCCATTACCTGCGCTGCAACGGGAGTATGCAGATGCTGCACGTGCTTCAGCACTTTGATCTGCGGCGTTGCGGGGATGTCGACGTTGTAGCAATTGCGGGCGAACACCTCGCGCATGAAACGGACCACGTATTCGTGCTCGCGGCGGTTCTTTTCGCTGCCCAGCAGCTCTGCGGCAAGCGCCTTCTGCTCTTCGGGCGTTTTGCCATGCGGGCAGGTACCGGCAAGGCACATGCTTTCCACGTTTGTGCCTGCTTTGCGCAGCAGCAATTCCGGCGTGCATCCGCAGAAGAACACGTCACCGTAACGGTACAGGAACACCGTGCCGCGGGCGCTGCCGTCAATCAGGTTCACCAGCACGTCTTTGGAAGAAACCGGCTCGGCGGCAACCAGCTCGATGCGGCGGGAGGGCACCAGCTTCTCGATCTTCCCCGACGCAATGCGCCCCAGCCCCAAGTCCATGATGCGCTGCCATTCCTCAAAGGAATCACGATGCAACTGGTAGCTCATGGTGCGGTAAGTGCGCGGTCTGGCTTCCTTGGCATGGCGCACAAAGCGGTCGACCCTGCCTTGGTACACCGGACCCAAGCTGTTCACCTGCAGAAACGTTCCTTGCTCGTTTTCGATGAGCACCAATTCGGGCAGCATCAAACGCAAGCGGGGGAACGCCGCCATCATATCGTCGGCAGGCTTGGGATTTTCCGCATCGAAGCGGTTGAACGAAAAGAACACCGGGGCAAAGCTGCCGGTTTGGCTTACCACATCGGCCTCGCCAAGCGTTGCCAAGGCAATGCAGCGCCCCAGGCCCAAATAGCGCACGGGATGCTCTTTGTCGTAGTACACGAATTGGTCGGTGAAGCCCTTCTGCAAAACGCAGAAGGCATCGACGATGTCCGTGCTAAGCGGCACGGTGCGCGAATAGAGCTTAGTCATGGGCGCCTTCACCCACGTGAAGCATCTTGGCTTGGTCCCACAGCTGCTGGAGCTCTTCCATGCCCATATCCTCTATGCGCATGCCCTGGCCCCATGCCGCACCTTCCATGAACGCCCAGCGCTCACGGAACTTGCGGCAGCTGGCGCGCAGCGCGGTTTCGGCGTCGATGCCTTCCTTTCGCGCCACGTTCACCAGGGAAAACAGCACGTCACCGAACTCGAGCTCCTTTTCCTGGGCGCTGCCTTCGCGGCATGCCTGCTTGAATTCGGCAATTTCCTCTTCCACCTTGGCCCATACGTCTTCAACGCTTTCCCATTCGAAACCGGCGGCAACCGCCTTACGGGAGATCTTGTAGGCCTGCAGCAGGGCAGGAAAACTTACCGGCACGCCGTCAAGCAGGCCCTTCGGGGCATCTGCCTGTGCATCGGCGGCGCTTTTCTCGGCGAGTTTCACGTTGTCCCAAATGGAGAGCACCTCTTCGGCGGAAGCAGCCGCCTCGTCACCGAACACATGGGGGTGGCGCCGAATCATCTTCTGGTTAACGTCGCGGCACACATCGGCCACGGTGAACTCGCCGGCATCGGCGGCAATCTGGCTTTGCAGTACCACCTGCAAAAGAACATCGCCCAGCTCTTCACGAAGATGGGCAGCATCGTGCTGCTCGATGGCATCGACAGCCTCGTACGCCTCTTCGATCATGTTGCGGGCGATGGATTCGTGAGTCTGCTCGCGGTCCCATGGGCATCCGCCGGGGGCACGCAGGGCAGCTATGGTATCAACGAAAGCGGCAAACTCTTCTCCTGCCGCTGGCGCACATGAAATGCCTTGCTCGATTTCCCCTGCGCTCGTCTGACAGCTTTCGCTCACCAGTCTTTCGCCTCCTTGTTAGATCTTGTACATAAGCTGGAACACGTCTTCGCGCTGGATAACAACCTGAACGCCCAGCTCTTCGGCCTTTGCGGTAAGGGCATCCTGCACATCGTTGAAGCCGGCAGTGTCGGCATCCAAGCGAACCAGCATGGTCATGCTGAAGATGCTATCCAAAATGGTCTGGTTGATGTCGTCGATAGTGGCGCCCTTTTCAGCCAGCACGCCGGAAATTCCCGCAACGATACCGGCACGGTCTTTGCCCAAAACCGAGATAACACAACGCATGAAAGATTCCTTTCGCTTCAAGTGCGCCGAAGCGCACCGGCCCGTTAGAGGCTAGTGCCCCGTCAAAAGCGACAGCGCTTCTGCGCGCGTTGCCGCATCTTCCTTGAATATACCACGCATGGCATTCGTAACCGTTTTGGCCCCCGGCTTCTTAACACCGCGCATGCTCATGCACAGATGCTCCGCTTCCATCACCACGGCAACGCCGCGGGGCTTCAGCTGCTCTACCAGGGTATCGGCAACCTGAGAGGTAAGACGTTCCTGCACCTGCGGGCGACGAGCGAACACTTCCACCAGGCGAGCCAGCTTGGAAATGCCGCAGATCTTGCCCGATTCCGAAGGCAGATACGCAATGTGCGCCTTGCCGAAAAACGGCACCAAATGATGTTCGCACATCGAGAAGAAGGGGATGTCGTGGACAATCACCATTTCCTCGTGATGCTCGTCGAACAGCGTTTCGAAGTGCACGGCAGGATCTTGATGAAGGCCGGCAAAGCACTCCTCGTACATACGCGCCACGCGCGCAGGAGTTTCAAGCAGCCCTTCACGATCCGGGTCTTCGCCCACACCTTCAAGAATCAGGCGCACGCCCTGCTCGATCTTTGCCAAGTCCATATCGTTATTCGCCATTATTGCCTTCCAGCCAATAGGAAATGTATCGGTCTATTGTAACGCGTATACGCAATTTCATGCCAACTGCGCCGCGCACAAGCTGCGGGGTAGCGGGTGCCCCGGCCAAGCGCCAAGAGCGGCGTCACAAATCCAGTTCGACCGATACGGGACAGTGGTCGGAGCCCGTAATCTCGGAGTAGATGTTGGCCATCTGCACTCGGTCGCGCAGGGCATCGCTCACCAAGAAGTAGTCAATACGCCACCCGGCGTTGTTGGCTCGGGCATGGAAGCGATAACTCCACCAGGAATAAGCGCCCTCAGTGGTGGGGTTCAGGTAGCGGAACGTGTCGGTGAAACCCGCGTCCAGAAGCTCAGTGAACTTTCCGCGCTCTTCATCGGAAAAGCCCGGGTTGCCACGGTTGGAACGCGGATTCTTCAGGTCGATTTCCTGGTGCGCCACGTTGAAGTCGCCGCACATCACCACTGGCTTAGCGTTGCCCGTGCTGCCATCGGGCAAGATGCCCGCTTCCAGGTTCTTGCATACTTCACGGAACGTATCGTCCCAGCTCATGCGATGATCGATGCGGGCAAGCTCGTTTTGGGCATTGGGCGTGTACACGCATACGAACCAGTACTTCTCGAATTCGCAGATAACCACACGGCCTTCGGTATCAAGCTCGGGAGCTCCTACGGCGTGAAGCACCTGCAACGGTTCTTCCTTGCAGAACACTGCCGTACCGGAATAGCCCTTGCGTTCGGCATAGCTCCAATATTGGTGGTATCCGGGAAGGTCCATTTCTATCTGGCCTTCCTGCAGCTTCGTTTCCTGCAACGCGAACACATCGGCGTCCAGCTCGTTGAAGGCATCCATGAAGCCCTTCTTCATAACGGCACGCAAGCCGTTGACGTTCCAAGAAACCAATCGCACGGGAGTCACCTTTCTCGAAAAGATAACAAAAAGGGGACAGTCCCCTTTTTGTTAAAACCTGGGCATGCGCCAGCAAAACAACGAGCGGGGCCCTGGTGAGTGCAGGTAGCGGGAAAGCGGGCGCCAGGCGTGCTTCGCACGTCCAGCCCGCTTTGACCGCCAGCTGTGCCATCAGAGCCCCGCGCAGCGTCGTAACGTTTGTTGCGGACGTTACGCTGACCGTAGGTCGGCGTAACTACTTCTTTTTCTTCTTGTTCGCCTTCTTCTGCGCCTGCTTCAGGGCCTTTTCGTAGCCCTGTTCACGCAGGGGGCGCAGCTGGTTGGTGTCGATGCGCATACCGAAGAAGAAGAACAGCCATGCGGCGATCATCAGACCGATGGAAATGAAGGGCTGCTGGGGAACCAGCAGGGAAAGCACGATGGCAATGAGCATGCCCACAAAGCCGACGCCGGAGTACACCATGCGCTTGCGGTTCAAGCGCCTGAATTCTTCCGTGTTGGGAACAAAGCGGTTGATTTCCTTGTTGCGCTCGCGACGCGCCTCGCGGTCTTCGCGCTTCACCTGCTTGTTGTGCTTTTCGATCTCCCTTTTCTCTTCCTTGGTAAGGGGAGTGGAATCCTTCGGCTCTGCTTCCTTTGCCTTCTTCGGCTGGGCCTTAGCCGGCTTGGGAGCAGCCTTCGGGGCCGGCGTAGACTTCTTCGAACCCCCGAACAAACCCTTCTTCTCGGGCTTCGCCGATGCGGTGCGCACCGAAGCGCCAGCCTTCGAAACCGGCTTCGCGGAAGCAGCGCTCTTACGGGTAGAGCCGTGCGGCTTGTCGGTGGTATAGCGTTCGTTCATGGGGTTTCGTTGAGACATCCCTGGGTTCTCCTTGTTGTGTTTTCGCTTAAATGGGGCCTACTGGGCTACAAACGTCTTGCCCGTGATCTTCTCGTAAGCCTGAATGTACTTTTCGCTGGTCTTCTTGATGATGTCCTCGGGCAGGCGCGGCGGATTGCCGGTGCGGTCCCAGTTGGCGTTCAGCCAGTTGCGTACGAACTGCTTGTCGAAGCTCGGCTGCTCTTCGCCAACCTTGTAGGTGTCGGCTGCCCAGAAACGGGAAGAATCGGGGGTCAGAACCTCATCGCCCAGGATGATCTTGCCGTCGTACACGCCGAACTCGAACTTGGTGTCGGCAATGATGATGCCGCGTTCCTTGGCATGGTTTGCAGCCGTTTCGTACACCTTGATGGTAAGGTCGCGAATGGCAGCGGCGTCTTCTGCGCCGATGATCTTCTCGCACTGCTCGAAGCTGATGTTCTCGTCGTGATCGCCGATTTCAGCCTTCGTGGAAGGCGTGAAAATGGTTTCGGGAAGCTTGGAGGAATTTACCAGGCCTTCGGGAAGCTTGATACCGCATACGGCACCCGTCTTCTGATAGTCCTTCAAGCCAGAGCCGGTAAGGTACCCGCGCACAATGCACTCGATGGGGAACATGTTGGCCTTCTTCACCAGCATGAAGCGGCCTGCAAGCTTGTCGGCGTAGGGCTTGAACTTCTCGGGCAAGTCGGCAACGTCGGCAGAGATAAGGTGGTTGTCCACCACGTCGGAAAGAAGGTCGAACCAGAAGCACGAAAGCTGCGTGAGCACCTGACCCTTATAGGGGATTTCGTCTTCCAAGATGTAGTCGAAAGCAGAAATGCGATCGGACGCCACCAGCAGCAGCTTGTCGCCCAAATCGTACAGATCGCGCACCTTTCCCTGTGCATCGGGTTTGATGTCGATTACAGACATGTCGGTCCTTCCGTCTGGCATTAATGACAGAACTCTATTATGGAACATCTTGCGCGCACGCGGGTAAAAAAGAAGAAATGCACAGCGCCTGGCTCTGAGCCTCGGCAAAAGGAAAGGCGCCCCGCAGGGTGCCTTTTCCGTTAGTTCGCTCCGAAGCGGGAACGGTTGTTCTTCTTCTTTTCCGATTCTTCGGTGTACAGCGGCACGTAGATGGTGAAGCACGAGCCTTCGTTGGGACGGCCCTCCACGCGCACCCAGCCGTTGTGCTGGTCGACGATTTCCTTTACCACCGAAAGGCCAACGCCCAAGCCGCCCGTTGCACGGGCGCGGCCGGAATCGGCGCGCCAGAAACGCTGGAACACCATCTTAGCTTCTTCAGGCGTAAGGCCGATACCCGTATCACGCACGCTGATCTGGCCCATCAGGTCGCCCTTGCGCGCCGAGATGGCAATGGTACCGCCTTCAGGGGTGTAGCGCACCGCGTTCGAGATCAGATTTGCCGTGGCCTGGCGAAGCAGGTCGGCATCGCCGTACACGTACACGTGCGGGTCGTACTCGAATTCCAGGTTCAGACCCTCTTCGTTGATGTAGGCCTGATGCGTTGCCACAACCGCGGAAAGCATCTCGGTCAAATCGACCTTCTTGCGCTCAATGGGTTTGGTGCGGCTTTCCAAGCGCGAAAGCTTCAACAGCGCGTCTACCAGGCGGGAAAGACGGCGAACCTCGGAATTGAGCGTTTCCAAGCGCTCGGCATCGGGCTCGAACACGCCGTCGATCATCGCTTCCACCGTCGACTGGATGGCCATCAGCGGCGTGCGCAGCTCGTGGGCAACGTCGGTAACCAGGCGCCGTTCAAGCTTGCGGTTCTGCTCCACCGAATCGGCCATGGCGTCGAACATGTTGCCCAAGCGGGCAATCTCGTCGTTGCCCTTCATGCCGGTACGCGCCGAGTAGTCGCCTTCCTTCAGCGCCTTGGCGGTATTGGTGATGCGACGGATCGGCGCCGCCAGGGCACGCGAGAACAACACGCCCACAACGATCGAGATGACCACCGCAATCACCGCGGCAAAGATCATGGCCTGGTACGACTTCTCGCGGAAGTCGGCATCCTGCTGGGTTAGCAGCGTATCGGATCCGTGCACGCGCACGAACACCGTGCCAACCTGCTTGCCGTCGACGAAAATGGGGGCCTTCGCCACATTGCCGTTCGATTCCTTCGCCGCCGCAGAGCCTAGGGCCTTGTCGGTGCTGTCGTCGTAGACGATATTGCCGTTGCCGTCGCATACCTGCACGTTGATGGAATCGTAGATCGAGCTTGCCGAGGAAGCCGCATTCAGGGCACCGTTGTACCAGTCACCCTTGGCGTTCTTGTATCCCTGCGCCACCGCTTCAGCCGTGGAATCGGCTACGCGCTGCACGTTTTCGCGCGAAAAGCTTTGGAAGTGCTGCTCCCACACCACCGAGAGCACCACGATGGAAGAGAACACGGTGATAAGGGAAACGGCCAAGGTCACCAACACAATGCGCTTGGTGAACGAAAGGTTCAGGCCCTTCTTCTTGCCCGAGTCGCTGTGAAGCGTTTCTTCCTCTGCCTGGCTCCAGGTAGAGTCGTTCGAATTTGCAGCCATAAGCCACTCCTTCCTGCGGCGTTCGCCCCAATAAAAAAGCGCGCCCTACCCGAAGGCAGAACGCGCTGCAAACCAAAAAAGAACTAGTTGGCCTTCGTAGGATCCTCAAAACGATATCCTACGCCATGCACCGTGTGAAGCCACTTGGGGTTACGCGGGTTGTCGCCGATCTTGGCGCGCAGGTTCTTCACATGCGAGTCGATAGTGCGCTCATAGCCCTCGAAGTCGTAACCGAGTACCTTTTCCACCAACTCCATACGCGAGTACACACGGCCGGGGTAGCGGCACAACGTGGTAAGCAGCTTGAATTCGCTGGCGGTAAGGTCTACCTCTTCGCCGCTTACCAAAATCTTGTGGCCCGAGATGTCGATGGTGAGCTCGCCGAATTCCAAAACCTCACGCTGGGGCTCGGAATCGGAATGCACGCGGCGCAGCAGGGCACGCACACGGGCAACCAGCTCGCGTGGGCTGAAGGGCTTGATAAGGTAGTCGTCAGCACCCAGCTCAAGACCAATGATGCGGTCTTCCACTTCGCCCTTCGCGGTAAGCATGATGATGGGGGTGTCGGAGTTGTCACGGATAACGCGGCATACGCGCTCACCCGGGACGCGGGGGAGCATCAGGTCGAGCACAACCAGATCGAAATGATGCTTGGAGAATTCCTCCAGCGCTTCCTGGCCATCGCCTACGGCGGTTACCCAGTAGTTCTCGCGCTCAAGATATGCAGCCACGGCGTCACGAATGGCCTTTTCGTCTTCAACGAGAAGGATGCGACGGGTGTTTTCGTTCATAGAAGTCATAAATGCCTCCTGCCATGTATTGAATAGCCCGATAGGGGCTTTATCTGCGCAATGCAGCACCGCCTTGAAACCATTGGGCGGCCGGCACCGAAAGCCGCCACCGCGTTTTTTGGCGCAGCAAACGGTAAGCACGCTTGTGCCGTTTGCAATTATTGTAACAATTGCCCGAATGGGAGCCATAAGCAGACACCCAAATGTCACAATACCCCTCAGCAATGCCCATGCAGCCGTTGCATGGGAAAGCGCCATTTCAGGAGAATACGTGCCCACCAAACGCAGACAGAATATACCTGGTAAAACCCCTCGCCCGTCCCGCAATTCGCACAATCGAAATGCAGGCATGCGCGGCGGCAGCACACGCGGCGCGCACAGCGCGCGTCACTCGGCCCCCCAAGGGTTTTCCACGTCTGCCCCACGGAGCAATTCCAGCTTCAGGCCCTCTATGAAGACCAAGGGCACGGCAGGGTTCTCGAACGCTTCCACCCATGGGTTCGGACCGGCATTCAGCGAGGTTGCCAGCGGCGTTTCCGCCAAGAAAACCGGACCCGAGGTTCTGCTCACCCGCAGGAACCTGCTTATCGGCGCCGGAGCCATTGCCGGCATCGCTGCGTTGGGCGGCAGCATTTCACTTGCCACCAGTTCGCTCGGCGGCAGCAAGGAGGCAACCGTTAACAGCATCAGCGTTCCCGAAGACGCCGTTGAGTCGCTCTCCGATTACAACCAGGTTGACTACACCCAGCATGTGAAGCTGGCTGGCAGCTACAAGCTGGCCTACGGCACCCTGGTATGGGCCGACAACGACACGCTGGCCGCCTGCCTTGTTCCCGGCGAATCGGCAAGCCCGCTTAACACGGTAAGCCTGCTGAACCTTTCTTCCGGCAAAACCACCTCGGTCCTTTCGGCAGCGCAGGGCGCCGGCGACGGATACGAGATCATCGACGTGCGCTGCAGCGAAAACGGCCTGGTATGGACGGAGTCGAGCGCGTATGAATCGGCATGGCGCGTGTACACGGCAAAGCTTTCCAACGGCAGTGCAACGGCCGTCACCCAGGTCGACCAAGGCGATGGCAACTGGCTTATCCCTTCTTTGGCGGCCGTAGGCAATACGGCGTTCTGGCAAGTGTGCCCCAACACCTCGGGCGATGCAGCAACGGAACGAAGCGCGCTCAAAAGCGCCCGTTTCGGCTCAGCCGACGTGGCTGTTCCATACACGTCGAAGAAGGCCTTCGCCACCCGCGTTACCGCCGCCGACGATGGCGTGATTATCACGCCGCGCGCTGAGGCTACCGGCACGTATTATCAGCTCACCAAGATTTCCGCCGACAACAATGCAACAGCCGACCAGATGACGCTGCCTTCTTCCATGACGCCCGATTTGGCAAGCTATGGACGCAGCGGCTTTTCTTTCGGGTTCAGCAGCATCTACAACTTCGGCGGCGGCATCGCGAACCTGGGCACCTACACGCCCCGCAGCGCCGCAAACGCCTACCAGTACAACAACCTGCAATGGTTCCGCTTCACACGCACGCCCATCACCGCACCCTGCTGGTCGGGTGAATGGTACGTGGTGAAATCGACCACCGCACTGTGCGGCGTGAACTTCAGCAGCAAGAGCTATTTCGCCATCGACACGGCAAGCGGCTGCGACACCTATGGCGAGCACCTGGTTTCCACGGGTACCCGCTCGTCGTTTGTGGGACTCTCGCAAATCACCGACGACAACGACAGCAAGAACAACCACGCCCTGGTGCGCGTGTTCACCCCCATCAAAGGCAGCATCCAAAGCGCGTTCTAGCCCTGGGGGGTGGAGGGGCGTTGCCTGCCGGGCTTCGTTTTCGCTCTACTCGGTTTTCAAGAAATTGATTTTCGAATATGGCGTTCGAAATCGCGGATATGGTTCGACGCGTGGTACAGGACATTCCAATCTCGTCGGTCGAATACCCGGGGCGATTTCTTTTCGTCAATTTCTTTCAAACCGCGCTCCAGAGAAGCCCGGCAGGCAACGCCCCTCCACCTCGAAAATCGAACATGCACCAGCAAAGCCCCTAAGGATGCCTTTGCTGGTGGTTCTCTTAAACTGTTTAACAAAAACAAGAAGGCACCCATTGCTGGGTGCCTTCTTGTTTTATCGGGGTTGAAACCGCTTTTAGAATTCGAGTTCCTTCAGGCGGTCGAACACGATGTCCTTGCGGGTAAGGAAGTCCCACGGATCGAAGATCTCGTCTAGGGTTTCCTTCGAAAGCTTTGCCTCAGGGTCGGCTTCCAGGTTCTCACGATACGTGGGGCCATCCACCGCGTTCTGGATGTCGGCCCACACCTTCATGGCGTTGCGCTGAACGATCACGTACGCATCTTCGCGCGTGATGCCGGTCTGAACCAAGGCAAGCAGAACCTTCGAAGAGAAGATCAGACCCTTGGTGCGCCACAGGTTGTGCTCCATCTTGGCGGGGTAGGTCTGCAGGCCGTCGAGCATCCACTGCATCTTGCCGAACATGTAGTCAAGCGCGGTGAAGCTGTCGGCCAGGGCAACGCGCTCGGCACCGGAATGGCTGATGTCGCGCTCGTACCACAGGGCAACGTCGTCAAGCGCCACCTGGGAGTTTGCCTTAACAACGCGGGAAAGGCCGCATACGCGCTCTGCCGTGATGGGGTTGCGTTTGTGAGGCATTGCCGAAGAGCCCTTCTGACCCTTGGCAAACGGCTCTTCAGCCTCGATGACATCGGACTGCTGAAGCAGGCGTACCTGCATGGCGATGGATTCCAGCGTGGAAGCGGTAACCGCCAGGGCCGTCATAACCTGGGCGTGACGGTCGCGCGCCAGCACCTGGGTGGAAAGCGGGTCGGGAGTAAGGCCCAGCTTTTCGCATACGTACTTCTCAACGAACGGATCGATGCTGGAATACGTGCCAACGGCACCGCTGATGGCGCCTGTTGCCGCAACCTTGCGAGCCTCCTGCAAACGCGTCTGCGCACGTTTCAGGGCCCACGCCCAGCTGCCGAACTTCATGCCGAACGTCATAGGCTCGGCATGGATGCCATGGGTGCGGCCCACGCACAGGGTTTCCTGGAACTCGAACGCGCGGCGCTTGCAGGTTTCGCCCAGCTGAGCCACGTCCTTCAAGATGATGTCCATTGCCTGGGTGATCTGATACGAAAGAGCCGTATCGCCCAAGTCGGAAGAAGTCATGCCGTAATGAACCCAGCGGCTGGGAGGCTCGGTGCCTTCGGGAACGTCGGCGTCGATGTACTCGGCCATGTTGGTGGTGAAGGCGATAACGTCGTGGTTGGTTACCTTTTCGATCTCGTCGATGCGCTCAACGGTGAAATCGGCATGCTCGCGAATCCAAGCAGCTTCTTCCTTGGTAATGCCCGACTTGCCCAGTTCCGCCTGAGCCTCGCATGCCAGAACTTCGATTTCCTTCCAGATCTCGAACTTGTTCTGGAGCTCCCAGATAGCACCCATCTCGGGGCGCGTGTAGCGACCGATCATCCGATTCCTCCCTTTGTGCATGCCTTACGGCACATGGTTTTGATCGTTATTTTATCAACATAAAACACGAAAACGGGTACGGCAACCTCTACAACGAGCGCACGATTTCGCGGGCACGCGCCAAAAGGTCGGTATCAGCCGCAACAATAACCTGGTCACCTGGGAAAATGCGCGTTTCACTGTTCACGACCTCTACCTCGTCGGCATGCGAAACCGCAATCAGGCGAATGCCGTCGTCGAATTCGATGTCCAACGCGCGCACGCCCTTGTAGTTGTCGTGGTAGCGCATGGTGGGAACCTTGATGTCTAAAAGGCCAACCTGGTCGCTGGTAAGGGAAACCGCAACGCTCATGGAGCCCAGCATGGCTTCTTCTTGAATCAGGTTGGCGATCATCACCGTGGAAGAAATGCTCTCGATGCCCAAACGGCGGAAGATGCGCAGGTTCTTCGGGCTGTTAACGCGGGCAATGCAGCGCGGAACGTCAAACACGCGGGAAGCGATTTCGCAGGCTGCAAGGTTGTCTTCATCCTGACCGGTTGCCGCTACGAACACGTCGGCCGACTGGGTTACCGCATCTTCCTGCACCGATGCCGAGCAGCCATCGCCGCTGATAACCATGCACGACCCATCGATCGATTCAGCAAGGCGACGGGCTTGGGCATCGCACTTTTCGATAAGGGCTACCTGGTTTCCTTCGCGCAACAGCGTACCTGCCAAATAAGCACCCAGCTTGCCGCCGCCAACGATAACGATATACACCGTTTCCTCCTAATCCCGCGCGTACTTCGCGATTTCGGGAATCATGGCATGGGACACCACCGCAAGCACCGCGTCTCCGTGATACAGAATGCTTGAAGGGGACGGAATCGAGCTTACCGTACCATCCGCACGCTCGAACGCGCACACGCGAATGCCATGGCGGCTTTCCAAGTCGGCAACCTTGATCGACTTCTGGCCCACGCCGGAAAGGTCCAGGGCAAACTGCAGCACCTCGAAATCGCCGAAGGTGGCAATATGGTCGCCAATGCCCGATATCGCCTTCGAGAAAATCTCCTCGGCCACCAGCGTAGTGCCGCATACATAGTCGATGCCCAGCTGCAGGTACGTGCGTTCGTGGCTGCTGTCGTACAAGCGCGCAACGGCATGGGGGACATCGTACAAACGGCGGGCGATTTCCACGACCATCAGGTTCGCATTGTCGCTTTGCGTTACGGCAGCAACGAAATCGCATTCTTCAATGCCGGCATTGACCAGAATTTCCTCATCGTAGCCAACGCCTAGGAACGTGGAACCGTTGAAATCACGGCCCAACGCCGCGAATGCCGAAGCATCACGGTCGATAACACACACATTGTTGTCATGCTCGGAAAGCATCAAGGCCAGGCGCGACCCGACACGCCCGCAACCCACGATAATGATATTGCTCACTTTTTGTTGCGCTGTTCTACGAACAGCGCCTCCTCCGCCTTAAACGTAATAACGCTGCGCGCAGTTCTGGTGGCATAGCTGCCGCTCCAAGCCTGCTTGACGTGCAAAGCACGCCTAGCGCAGGCTTTCACGGCATCTGCACCCACCAGAACCACGCTCGCTGTTTTTACCAATACTCTTGGTTTCTTTTTTCCAGTGCTGCTGGATTCCAATTCACCTTAGCAAGGCAAATTGGAATATCCCGCTCGGCCTGTTTCACGTGGAACATGTGCTGCTGCACGCAAAAACATACCTTGTTTTGGATAGTTTAGAAGAATCATTGGAACAACTCAAAACAAGAGGGTCAGATACCGCTCGTTGCGAGGGTTTCGGCAATGCAGCAAGAGGCAGAACAAGCGGCATTTGCAACGTTCGGAAAACAAAAAACGAGGCTCGGCATGTGCCGAAGCCTCGTTTTTGAAAGCTCTTGCTTGCACGGGTGCAAACGCCAACCCGCATACATTCCGCTATTAGATGAAGCGATAGTACACGTCGCGCGTACCCCAGTCGTAATAGCCGGTAGCACCGAATGCCTTGTACACGCCAGGTGCCAGGTCGAGCGCGCGACCGTACTTGGCAAAACCGCCGGTATCGGTAACGGTGGCAATAACAACCTTGCCGTTGTAGCAAATCTCACAGATGCTTCCCACCAGATAAGACTTATCTTCAGGCACGGCAACGGTAATGCTGGAATGGGTAAGGGCAACGCCGGAAGCGGTATCCGTTACCCCGAAATTGCCCTGACCATCGTCGTTCGTTTCGATGGAGTAGGCAGAAGCGATGCCGCTTTGCCAGGTGCCGTCGTTCACGTCAGGTGCAACACGAGGGGCAGTGGGCAACGGGTCAAGGGTGCAAACCTCGTTTGCTTTCTGCTTCGCCAATTCGTTGGTGTTGTCAACCGCGATAGGAACAACAACGGGGTCGGGATCTTTCACCGTGATAGAACGCTGGGTTGCCTCGGTAGCATCAACCGCTTCCGAAACGGTTACGCCGTCGACGCTCGAAGAGGCATCGGCAACGCCCGAAGCGCGCTGAGCCGAGGAAAGCTGCTGGGTTTCGGCGGACTGGGCGCGAGACGAACCCAAACCAAGCGTGGTTGGGTCTTCCTGACCAGAGCCCTGAGCCTGACCAACAGAGAAGAACGCAACTACCGTCAGTGCCATGATTGCCACAAGGCACACCATCAAGGCAGGTGCGAACCTCTTTTTCGTATGTGCTCTGGCTTTAGCCAAAAAACTCCAATGCCGCAACTTCGCCCGCTTCCTGTGCATCCAAGCAACCAGGAGTTGGGCCCTACCTGCAGCGCCCAAGCGGGACACATGCAGTTAAGCGCATAAAAATGCAGGGCTTATTATACCTGCCTATCGAAAACCCTCCAAATCAAGGCATCGGCAAACGGCACGAAGCCTCAAGGAAACTGCGGGTAAAAAGACGTGCTTCTACCCTCTGAACAGGGGTAACGCAACATTGTGGCGAGAATATGACGAGAACATCATCAGGCGGTCGAACACACCCAGATCGAAGTACGAAACCGCCAGCGCCACCGCAATGAGCCCCACGCCCAACGCCAAGAAATCAACGCGGTCGAAGGCAAATGCGATAACAAGGCATGCCACCACGGAAAGCCACATCAGCGCCGAAAGATCGCTCAAACGCTCAAGGCAACGCAACGGGCAGATGCCCAGGGTGAAAGGCAGCAGGGCAATGCACAGCTCGATGCACGCAACCAGGCCACACAAGCGCAGGGCAAGGGGCGCTTTGTCGGCAAAGCACACCAACGCGGTGGTGCCCGCAACCACCAACAGCAGCGGCCAAAAGCCCCAGACGTTAACGCCGGGAATACGGGAAACCCAGTAATTCGCGGCAAACGCGAACAAGAGCGTGGTGAGTACCACCAGCGCCAACACCACAGGGGTGCGACGACGGACCTTCGTTTCTTCGGGCACTGTCACGCTTTGGACCGACTCCGTGCGTACCGGCCGCTGAACATCGGAAGCACTCGGCGGCATGGGCGGCATATGGCCCGCATCGGCGTGAATGCCGTAGCCACGCAACGTTTCACCACGACGGGCAGCGGAGCTCACCACGCGATGATAGCGATCGGAGCATACATCAAGGGGGTTGACGTTCAAAGGCTTGCCTCCCTCGCACGACGAGGGTAAACAGGCAGCCAAAGCGATATAGGGGATAATGACCAGCCCGAAGGTGCAGATAAGCAGTACAACGGCCGTCACGCGCACCACAACCGCATCGGCGTCGAGGCGTTCCGCCAAGCCGGAGCACACGCCCGCGATAAGGCAGTCTTCTCCACGCGTTATGGCCGGCCTTGCCTTCGGCTGGTTGAACAGCGAGTACTTATTTTGCTCTTCCTTGGCCACGAAGCCCCTTTCGTTTCCCTCCCATTAAACCGCTTGCGCGGCATGCCTGCACGCTTCGTCAGGAAAACGTTGCTGGAGAGGTCTACAGAACAAACAGGAAAATGGAAAGGAACTGACACACCGAGCCGGCCAAAATCCACAGGTGAAACACCGAATGCATATAGGGGATCTTCTTCAGTACGTAGAAAATGCAGCCGATCGAGTAGCACAGCCCACCGGCAAGCAGAAGCCAGAAGCCGGCAGCAGGCAAAAGCGCCCACAGATGGGGAATGAACCACACAACCGACCAGCCAAGCAACAGATACAGCACCGCCGAAATCCAGCGCGGACGAAATACCCAGAACGATTCGGCAACCACGCCGGCAATGGCAACGACCCATACGAACACGAACAGGGCAACGCCCGAGTAATCGACCAACGTGACCAGGCAATACGGACTGTATGAAGCCGCGATGAACAGGTAGATGAAACTATGATCGAGCACCTTGAACACTCGCTTGGCCTTTTCAGCGCTTATAGCGTGGTACAGCGTGGACATCACGTATTCCAACAGCATGAAGATGCTGTACACCAGGGCTGCCGCCAAATGCAACCCGCCGCCCGAATGAACCGCGGCAACAATGCACAAGGGAATGGCGGCAATGGCAAGAAGCGCGCCAATGCCATGGGTGACCGAATTCGCTATTTCCTCGCCAACCGAATAGGCACGAATCGCCTTGGCTGAATCGCGATTTTGCCGTGGCTCCTTCTGCCTCTTTTCCCGCTTAGGGCGCTTCGGCTTTTCAGAAGCGCTTTTCTTGAATTGGCGTGGCACCCATTCCGACTGCCCTACCTGTGACTGAGCCATGCTATCCCCTCCAGCGCTGCACCAAAGCAGCCTGTTTCTTCTCTTCCGAAAACCAAGAAGGACGCGCCTTCTGGATGCTGCGATTATACTCGCCCCGATGCACCGGGTTCCGCCCACGAAAGCCAGGAGACGGCTTGTGTAACGGGAACGTCAATCAAGCGTTCGGTGCGGCCCTGAACGCCGGCAGCAGTGCGCAGGCATACCGTGGCAACGTGCGCATGGCGCTGCAAAGGGTTTGTGCGGATAGCAGCGTACCGCATCTTCTTACGGGGAATTATCACCGTATCGGTCGAATAGCCGCCGTTCACCACCGTAGTGCCTGCAGTATCGAAGCCGAAAGCGCTACGACGATGCCACAGCACCGCGCCCACCGCTTCAGCAACCATTATAACGAGACAGAGCACCAGCCCCGGCACTACTGCAACCGTCAACAGGCCATGGAGCTGGGCAACCGTTATGCTCCCGAAGCTCGAGGCAACGGAAATCGCCAAAGAAACAACCAGCAGGCATACAGCCAGCCAAAAGCCAACGCCTTGCAAAACAGCGCGACGGGTAAGGGCACGCCGCAGGGCAACCCTTGGCGGCTTGACGGAAGCCGCAGGGATAACAGCATATTCGGGAGTAAGCCCGGCAACCAAACGCTGCGCTTCTGAAAGCGGCAGGAAGGGGTGCACTACCAGCTTTTCAACCTCCTGCTGCGGGGAAGAGCCCCCGGAAGCTTCCTCACCCGATGCAGCTCCCACCCTTCCATAGGAAACGGAGCAGCTTTTCAGCAGCCGTTGGAAAAGCGTCTGGTGGATATGCACCGACTGAATGCGGTCGACGTCGATGCCGCTGAACACATGGGTGATAAGCCCCCGCTCCACTTCGATGCGGCTCCCCCTTCGGCGCGCGCGGAACCCACCGTACGACAAACAGGTAGCCAGCAGGCACAGTGCCCACGCCGCTATC
>OGRR01000564.1_pt1 | contig 30583 bp, 35 predicted proteins | sample 1553511 | NCBI WGS metagenome assembly OGRR01 (sample SAMEA2580040, study PRJEB22360) | human gut metagenome | biome: human gut; feature: human-associated habitat; material: faeces | place: Denmark | collected 2008/2010 | reverse complement strand
ATCTAAGTAATACGCATCAGGATTGGCCGCGGTTTTACGCGCCATTATGATAATTGTTGGATATAATAATTCTTCATTTGATATGTGTGTTCTGTATGATTACATATTAAAATTAAGAGGCGTTTTTTTCTCAAACAATTATGAAGATGTGTTGCATGTGGCAAGACGAAGTATTAAAGAAATCTCACATTATAGTCTTGAAACGTTATGTAACTTTTGGGGCTTTGATAATGAGGGTGAGCATAGGGCGTTGATAGATTGTTATTTAACAAAAAAATGTTACGACAAATTGTATCATGAATATGGCAATGAAGTTTTTAAAAATGTAAGAAAAACAAGTGAAGGCAAAATTGAGTATGCGTCTAAGACACTTGCATTAAAAGAGCTGGAAATAATTATAAAATATTTATTAGATGAAAGCTTTGATAGTGATTCTATTAAAATTATGAAATTTTGGCTTAATAAACATATTGACTTAGAAAATAAATATCCTTTTGAGGAGTTACACAACACGATTAATGAATATGAGAGTAACTTAGATTTATGTTGGGCTAAGAACACTATTCAAAAAATTATGAATCCAGTAGAAAGTAATTGTATAAAAAAAGAAGATAATAAAAATATGAGCCTTGACGGAAAACATATATGTTTAACTGGAAATTTTGAATATGGAACAAAATTAGATGTAGAAAAATTCATTGTAAACAAAGGCGGAATTATAGATAAAACAGTTAAAAAGGGGACGGATTATTTAATTGTTGGCGGAGATGGTAATAAAAATTGGACAGCCGAAAATTACGGAAATAAAGTAAAAAAGGCGTTAGAGTTTAATAAAAGGGGAGGCAATATTATGCTTATTAATGAAGCTGACATATTACATGAACCTATAAGAGGCAGACCAGGAGAAATGGCAATATTTTTGGGAATATAGTACATAATATGAGTATTTGCCGGTAAGCGCCAAAGATTAGAAAGAAGATAGAATTAGAAAACATGTCGTAAAAAATGACCATATGGATATGACTGTTATGCTACCGGCCAGTAATGGCCAGCAAACGGCTTTTTATTTGATTTCTTGTATCTCTTAAGATATAATTAAATATATATACAAGATAAGAGGAAAAAATATATGGAAATCATCAAGAAAGCAAATAGAGTAATATATAAGGTATGTGGTGAAACAATCAGTATTCCTTCCAGAATGTATCCGCTGGAATCTGATTCGTTTAAATGTTTTGATTCTGATAATACAAGCGAAATTGTGGATGAGAGGATTATAGCAATCTTTGATTCAATCAAGCCAGAGGTGGGAAGATGCTTTACAAATGCTGAAACCATTTGCGTGGCTTTAAATAAAGCAGGGTACCCGGCAGAGCAATATGTCGGATGGCTATTTATGGAAGATGAACTTCCGATACACCATAGCTTTGTTGTGCTTTATGGCCATATATTAGATTTGTCAATTTCTATGAAATCTGAGGATTTTGCAAAACTGGATTCTATGACGAAAATATATAAAACAAAAGATGAAGCAAGAGAGTATATTGCAGAATATATACTGCAAAAAGAGCAGTTGCCGAATCATCAGCGCTGTATTTTTGGCGTGGTTGATAAAATGTATCATTATATCGGAGCACCAGGGACAAGAGAAGACGGAATAAAAAGAAATAAAGAATTAAGAAAAATATATCCGCAGCATCCATGTTTTCAGGATGTAAAGAATGGTATAACAAGAGGACAGGAAATTCTGTTAAGAAAAAAATGAAAAAAATAAGAAGATTAATAACAAATCCATATACAAAAGAAATTAAGATGACAACCTTGTACGAATATCCGGCAAAAGTTGGAACTACTGGTTCGACGGTTGTATGGCTGCTGGAAGAGGCAGAAAAAGGAAAACAAATATTCGGGTTTTGTCTGGAAGATAGGTATTCACCGTATATGAGGGGACAAGCGTTCCGGTATGCCGAAGCACAACGCTTTCTTGTAACTGATATTCAGAATCGTCCAAGTGGGGAATTCCTGGTAATCAGTAGATGAAGAAGATATGGAAATATGATATGGTTGGAGTAGATATGAAAAATAATCTTAAAATTTGCAGAGAAAATAAGAGCATGACTGCCAAAGAAGTCAGCGAAAAAATCGGTGTTAGCAAACAGGCTATCTATAACATGGAGGCTGGTGCGAGTAATCCATCAGTAGATACATTGATAAAATTGGCAGAATTGTATAGTGCCAGCACTGATTATTTGCTTGGATTAACACGCTTTGAAAATTTCAAAGCACAATATGAATATCTGCAATCATTAGAAGGTGATGAGTTGTTTGCCGCGTTAGATGCGCTAAGTATTAACAAATGGACAAAAAATGGTGAAGAATATTCAAAATTGGATGATGGATGGTATGTGACTATTAGAGCCATGTAAAAATGATAATACAGAAAAACTCTCGCGTATACAAAAGACAGGACTAAAATAAATTCGTCCTGTCTTTTGTATATATATTAGTCAAATCGTTCCATTCTGGATTTCCATTTGTTTATTTCGTCCATTTCATGCGAAAAATTCAGTTTTTTTGCAAAGCCTCCATATTTGACGATTAGCTTGTATGCAAGTGATTCTTCGGAAGTGACTTCGCGTACAGTGAACCACTCGCCAGTTTTTTCATTGAAGAAGAGCCAGTAGTCAGTGCCATCTTTGGCTAATAGAATGCCACCATTTTTCATGCCTTCTTTAATAGGGTAGTCTGGATTAATGACTTTTCCAACGTCGAAAACATTTCGTTCGTTAAAGGTATAGGTTTTTCCGTGAATTTCCATGGTATGCTTGAAATACTTGGAATTTCCTTTTTCGCCTTGCTCATAACGTTCAGATGTATCCCAGCTTGTTACATCTTGTGAATCAATGTCTTTTTGTTTCTGATATTCAAAAATTTGTTCCTGGATTCTCTGCCAATATTCTTGTTTTCTCTGAAATGAGGCCTTCATCTCTTCAAGGCTGTAATTTGTAAAGGCTGGGGCTAATAGCACTCCGCCGTATTCTATTGGTGAATTAATAGACTCGGCCATTAAATCAAGAATAACATCGCCACTAATACCAATGGCAATAGCACATTTTTGGGATGAATGCCCTACGGCTCTTTTGATTATCTGCATCGGCTTTCTGCCAGAAAAAATAGCATCATATTCTTCTTTGTATCTTTTTTTGTATTCTTGTTTGTTGTCGTATTTTAGATGGAATAACATATCTGTGTATGCTTTTTTTACAACCGCAATATTGTGTAAGGATAATCCATCTTCTACGACATCTTTACCGTGAACTGTTATGCGAATTTGTTGCTCAGTAATAATACAATCATCGGTAAATCCTAAAACGAGCATAGGTCCATGCCCATCCATTGAAATTGTGGTCTTTACGGTTAACATATCTTCAGATGGAGCCATTAGTAAAGTAAAATCATGTCCTTCAATGGTGTAAGTCCAGTTTTTCGAGATTATAGTCATAAAATATTTCTCCTTTCCAAGGAAATATATAAAAACTTTGTTCTCTTTCTATATGAATAATGATAACAAAATCTAATAATATCGTCAACTTGCATGCACATTTTTTTTTGCTTGCAAATTCATCATATTATTCTTGCAAAACTAAAAAAAATAACAAAGAAAAGGAGAGGTAAAAATGAGTTATGCAGATTTAGTATTCAAAAATATGTGTCAGGATATTCTGGAGAATGGAACCGATACTCGCGGAGAAAAGGTTAGACCGCATTGGCCGGATGGCGCATCGGCATACACAATCAAAAAATTTGGAGTATGTAACCGGTATGACCTGCGAAAGGAATTTCCGGCACTGACGCTGAGAAAGACGGCGCTGAAGAGTGCGATGGATGAGATTTTGTGGATTTGGCAGAAAAAGTCAAATAACATTGCCGATTTAAACAGCCACATTTGGGACAGCTGGGCTGATGAGGATGGCAGCATTGGTGAGGCATATGGCTATCAGCTTGAGAAGAAATTCCAATGTAAAGATGTAACACTTGAAGGACTGCGGACCGCATTTCCGGATGGCGAATACGAGCTGGTTGGTTTTGGTACTGAAATGTTTGCTGCGCTTGATGATGACGGCAATGTTGCCAGATGGTATGCAGTTAAAACACCAGGCGAGCCGTGGAGCATGGACCAGGTGGACAAGGCCATCTACGACCTGAAAAATACACCGTTCAGTCGCAGAATTATGACGAATATTTATAATTTTGCAGACCTTCACGCAATGAACTTGTATCCATGTGCTTACAGTGTGACGTTTAATGTCACTCAGGATAAGGACTCTGACCGATTGGTTTTAAATGCTATTCTGAATCAGCGTTCTAACGATATTCTGGCAGCTGGCAACTGGAATGTATGCCAGTATGCATTGCTGGTAATGATGATTGCTCAGGTTTGTGACATGATTCCTGGTGAACTGGTACATATGATTGCTGATGCACACATCTATGACAGGCATGTTGATATTATTAAGGAGTTGCTGACGCGAGAGCCACTGCCGGCTCCGGTAGTGAAACTGAATCCGGATGTGAAGAATTTCTATGACTTCACGGTTGATGATTTGATTGTTGAAGACTACCAGGCGCATCCACAGATTAAAAATATCCCGGTGGCAATTTAACACGTGCTTTGCATAATGCGGCAGTGAAAACCATAGGCTGCCGCAAAAATCACAAAATCAGAAAGGAAAAATAATATGAAAATTGTTCGAGACGGAAAAGAATATGAGTTAACATCTGAAGAGCTGGCTGCAGCAAGTGCAGAGTTTGTGACAAATTTCATGAAAAGTGAGATGATGGGGCGTTGCGAAATTTCTGATGAAGAACTTGCCGAAGAGCTTGCTGAAAAAGCATATGATAGATATTGCGAAGGAAACGGCGAGACAGAAGGAGAGTGTATCGACTGGGCTTATTACTCATGGCTTGAATCTGCAAAAGAAGAATAATCCTGCTGCTTAATTGGCAGCCCTGCTTTGGGCAGGGCTGTTTTTTTGCGGCAGAAAAATCAGAGAAAGAAAAAAAGCATGCAAAAAAAAGAGAAAACGAATACTCAAAAAAATCTTAAAAAAGAACAAAAAAAGAGAAAAAAAGAACCAGCTGTCTATGCGACAGCTGGTTTAATGTTGAAAAAGTGTTTCGTTAAAGCGTGAATTTGGAACTCGGTTTGTCCTGCGTCTGTGTCAGCAAATATGCTACAATTGAGGGTTTATCTGCCTCATTTGCGACCTGCAAAAGCTGTTTGATTGCTGCTTTTGACAACAACTTAAAGCCGATAAATTCGGCGAACTCATCATCCTTGTTTTCTTTAATATATCGCAGCGCAATCTGTTTTGCACAGCGTCTTAAGTACTTTTCAAGTTTAGCATCTGCTCCCGGACTCTGTTTGTAAATATAATATGCAGTGTCCTGTTTTAATTCGGTGCTTATCGCACCGTAATACAAATCATGCAAATCGGATTTGCAAAAATAGCCACTACTGCATTGCTGATTTAACCTATACAAAGTCTTGTAACTTAAAGATGCCGGTACAATAAACTCATTATCTCCAACAATAAGTTTTTTTACGGGGGATACGCTTATATCCGACAGAAATGCATACGGCAGACCTGAAAAAAGATGCGGAGTACGTAGTTCTTGTACGCAACTAAAACTTAATTCTCCGGCGTATTTGATACTTTTTGGAAGAGTTACGTTTTTCAGTTTTTCACACCAGTCAAATGCACGCCGTCCAATGGTTGAAATCCCTTCGTGCATTATAACAGATTTAAGGCTACGGCAGTTTAAAAATGCACTATGTCCGATGTCTGTAACCTGAGGAGGAAACTCAACATGAGTTAAATTATGACAATCGGCAAAAATATTGCTCGCATAGCCTCCGATTTTTTCAATTCCGGGGCCGAAATCTATTTTGCGGATTTTAGACTGCCGAAATGCCTCTTTTCTAATACTCTTTAGTGAAGACGGAAATGTAACGGAATCTATTCCTGTTCCATAAAATGCAAAATCATTAATACAAGTTACACCTTCAGGAACGATAATATCTCCGGTTTTCTTGATTGGGCATAAAATCAGGCAACTCATATCTCCGGAGTACAGAATCCCATCTTTTGATACAAACCCGCTGCTTGGGGATGCTTCAATACATGATACATTTGTTGTGTTAAGATATCTGTATATTCCAAACATATTATTCTTTGAGAATTCAGTGTCTGCAACCACAATTGTTTCTGGCAATTTATTGATTCCATTAACATTTTTGATATTTCTGATGACTGCCCGTTTGACATTTTTGTAATCTATATCTGTCGGCAGAACACATTTGGTGCCTTCCGGAAATTCAATTTCTTCAGCATCATCATCTACACCAAAGACAATATTTCCGACCCTTTTGAGACCATTTTTTGACGGAATATCAAAAAATGATGAACCATCAAAAGCATGATGGTTGATGGTATGAATAGTATTAAAAGAAGTATCGTTATTGAAGAAGGAGGCTAACTGACATCCTTCAAACGCATAATCATCAATTATATTAATGTCATACAATGGCTGAATTTGTTCATCCGGCTTAATGCAAAAGACATTCTTCAATATCTTATTCACGACTATCAACCGAACGAGATATTGACAGCTAAGGAAATATGGATTATTGGAGTCCACGTTTCTTACATTCGGAAACATGAAGTTGGAAATATCAATATCCATGATATCTTCCTGAATAACCAATTCTTCTACATCAGGAAACTGCTTAAAGATGTTTCTTAATTTGACATTGCGACTTAATCTATTTCTATTTGCGTTAGGTCCGGACAAAACGATACTTCGAATTCCAGGCTCAACATCGATATCAATAATATCAGTCATCTTACTGTCTGCAAAGTATAAATATACGCCTTTCTCAGGAGAAAACGAAACTAAATTTTGATTATTTTTCATTTTTCTTTTTCCTTTCTTTGTTGCAAAATTTTTATTTCAAAAATAATATGCAGGAAAGGATGGGGAAGAAAAAAGGCTAAAAATTAACTCGACAACTTAAGCCCTGCAGGATTTCTGCAGGGCCGGTTTTGCATACGACTATTTGTTTTCTTTGAATTTTTCGATAATCGACATTTCTTCGAATTCCAATGGGTAGATTCCAGCTTCGCATGGTACGGACAATCCGCGTTCAATACGAATTGGATTTGTTGCATCAGTTCCAAGTTCTCGGTTTTCTGTTCTGTATAGTTTTTTAACATTCCTGCTGCCATCTAAAATATAGTCGCCTTCAAAAAGTTCTTCTCCATTTTTGTCAAAATATCTGATATTTTTGCCATTTCCATTTCGTAAAATTGTCGCTCTTAATTCCATATATATCCTCCTTAATTTAGTTCTTTTGCCATTTGTTTTTTGTATGTTTGGAGTATATATGATTCAGCATCGAAAGTCAATGTTCTTACAAAAGTTGTAAGATTCGGCGAATTATACAAAAATAGCAGTGAAAAATCATTCAATATTACCACTTGTACATATAATCTTATTTTTTTACTTTTCAATCATATTAAAAATGAATCTTAAAAGTATATAAAATATATAAAAAAAGAAAGGAATCTATACATATGAACACAACAGAAAAAACAATCCAAGACCTTATCGTAACCCGCAATGCCTGCGGCAGCAGGATTGTATTGGACGGAAAATCATGTATCGCTCCGATAGATGATAAAGCATTTTTCGATAAATGCCTGATGTACAGCGATAGCAAGAATCTGCATGCAAAAAATACTGTTGCCTGGCGGCCGATGTCTGACGATTGGAAAGAACAATGCCGAAGCAATTCGTTCTGGTTTCAGGATACTGTCGCTGAGGCGAAAAAAATGTTCCCAGGAATGGATGAACGTCTGTTTGAGTTAAAAGCTCGACTTCTTGATTTTGCCGGTGAGGCAGTCTGCCTGCCTCCGCATGAAGAAGACCTGGAAAATATTTTGGAATATGGCCAGTTCTGGCTTGGATATAATGCTGAGATGGTGAAAGGTGAGGCATGCCAATGCCACAAAAATTCGGCAAGAGTATGGCAGAAGAATAAGGATAAAACAGTAATCTGCACCGGATATGCATTATCTGCTGATGGCATGTGGAGACAGCATAGCTGGTTGATACACCGCAAGCCAAGGTCAAATAGAATCGTAGAGACGACAAGACCGAGGGTTTTGTATTACGGCTTTGCGATGCCGCCGGAGTTGTCAGAAAGATTTGCTGACGAAGTTTTGGATAGTATTATGTTCTAGAATACACAAAGACCTGCGAACTTTTCGCAGGTCTTGTTTTTTTTTGGTGCTATATTCTTTTTTAGCCCGGAAGTTCTTCTTTAATTTGGTCAAGATAAGCGCTCATTATCGGAGCCACCTGTTTAAAAGATATACGATACAGACGCCAAGAAAAACTTTTTCAGCATATTAAATCAGAGCAGAAAAAATACTCTGAGCTAATAAGAACATAGAAAAAAGGAGAGATTATTTAATGCTAAAAGAAAAGAAAAAAAATAAGGTTAAATCAGTTTGGAAGAATGGCGAGTTGAAAATTGTATTCGCAGAGCCGTCTATACAGGCACACGGAGGCGTTGTTTTTGCTGAAAGTGCAAGAGATATTTTATATTATTATTATACTGTTGAGGTATTCAAAAAGGTGAAAAGTAACTGGAAAAAGGAGTTTGATGTAAGCACATATGACTTTCCGGCACTTCTGGCAGCAGTAAAGATTATTGAATGCATTTTGGAGGATGATTTTACTGACGAGAGCTGGCAGGTCGATATGCGGGAAGGCGTGAATGGAAATATGAATATCACCTGGTATACAAAGACTTACGATACGTCGAGTTTTGCTAACGAGGATTATTATAAATTTGAACGTGTCGTACGGGTAATTGAAGGCGAGGATACGTCAGAACATTTCGTTTTCTCAGTCGGAAGTGGCCTTGATAATTGCAATTTTACGAAAGTACTGAAGTGTATAACTGCTACATATCTTAACCGTGCTGAGATTGAAGCTCTGCGTGATGTGATGAATGATTTTATTCAGAAAACGATTGATGACTTTAACAAAAAAGAGCGTAAAAGAATTGAATTGGAAAGAAAATCCTTAAAGATTGAAAACGGCAAGGTGTATGAATACAGAACCGTATATTTCGATGACCCTGACAATCTTGATTCAGTATATATCCCCGGGGATGTCATTGACTTCACAACGATTGAAAAGTACGACGATAAAGATATTTACATTGATTATCATAACTGTATCATCAAGTCAGTTGAAAAGAGTAACGCCGGTTCGGCGGGATATATTACAGTGACAGGAGGTTACAAAAATGGAGAGAATGGATTAAAAATCCGGCATCTTGAAGATAAGTCAATCAAAATTCCGCTTGAAATCATCACTCATGTTTTTAACGACATGTGTGATTCAGAAAAATTAAAATATACAAAAGAGCAGTGCCTTGAAGACTTCTGGCAGCTATTAACACCAGAAGAGAAAAAAGAATTTGTAAAAACACCTTTAAAAAAATTGGTCAAGAAGTGGAAGTATCCGGTCATTGATAGAACCTGGATGTGCAGAGATGAGCATGGGTTTGATGAGCCAGAGAAAGTTGCGAAATGGGTGGTAAAAAAGATGAAGAAGAGGTCTGAACGGGAAAAAGAAGAAAAGTTGGGTTAACGAAGGGCAGAAATCTCCGCCAGAAACACGCTTAGCTCAGACTAACGACTTCACTTATCAGCCTCTACGAGGCTTGGGTACACGCGAGCGCAGCTCGCGGTATCATATTCTGTACTTTAGCATATTCAGCATATTAAATGTGAAAAATAAAAATTTCACTTAAAGAAAGGAATGAAAGATATGACTAATATGAAGATGATGAGCAAAGAGGATTTTCTGAAAGTGCTGATGGGTTTGTTGGAAAATCAGGGGATTAAGACAAGCGTATTCATAATGAAGAAAGAGCATGGAAGTTATACCGGTATCCATAGGGTCTCCGATAATGATGGCGAAACTATCGCAGCAATTGTAAATGTCGATGATTTATATGATAAATTCATTCATGGAAAAGCAGGTGTGCCAGAAATGGTGGATATCGCAATGGAAGCTATGGATATATTGTCTATGTATCCATCTCAGTCGTCGCCTGATTCTTTAAAATGGTTATCGGATTGGAGCGTTGTTAAAAACCGGCTGTTTTTATCATTGTGCAATAAAAATGCAGTAGAATACCTAAACTCTGTAATTCACAAAGATATTCCCGGAACAGACCTCGCGTTAGTACCGAGGATATTTGCTTTTAATGATGGAGAATCATTTGCAACGTTACCATTAAGTCACAAGAACCTGAAATCTTATGGAGTTTCTGAAGAGGAACTGTGGAAGCATGTTGCAGCATCAACGGTAAAACTTCAGCCTGCAAAAATCGATATCGCAGCAGCAAGACATGAACAGACAAACGAAATAGACGTAACTAATTCAATTATCAGTATTTCTTCTGGTTTTGGTTCATTTGGTGCAGCTGCTTGTTTCTATGATGGAGTGTTGGCGGGCATAGAAAATGTAATAAGAGAGAAGTTTTATATACTACCAATGTCATCACGAGGAGTATTAATCCTTCCAGAAAAACTTGTCAATGATGCAGGATATCTTAGTTTTGATGGCTGCTTAGACATTACAAGTTTTTGCCAGGATACAGCAGTGTATCGTATGCCAAAGTCGCACGAAGATTACCTGACAGATTCAGCATATTTGTATGATTCTGGCAAGCTTTCAGTCGTTAACACAAAATGATATACATATTAAAAGGACAGTAGCTATTACTGTCCTTTTTTGGTAAGATAACTTTATTTTTTAACTTCGTGCGAGGGTTCGAATCCCCACACGAAGCACTGCACTCAGCCTTATCGACGGGCGGGAAACCCGCCCTCGTCTGGTACACGCGAGCATAGCTCGCGGTATCACGGCTTCGCTTGTCAGCCTCTGTGGGGCTTGGTAACAAAGGTGTAAGCCTGAGTTATCAAAAAAACACAAAATTTCCATAAAAAAATCCTCAAAATTTTTCCACTCATTATTTTTTTAAGCATATTAAATTTGTAAGTGAAGAGACGAAAACACTACAAAAAGTTAAATTAAAACCTAAGGAGAAAAAAGATGAGTGTTTATTTCAATAAAAAAGATGAGTTAAAAGAAAAGGCTGTAAGTCATTATAAAATGATGGAGGCAAGTATGGGTGAAGAGATTGCCAAGTGTGTAAAAAACACAAGGGTTTATGGCGGTGATGGGATTGCGGTAACGTCTACTGCAAAAAAAGAGACAGATGACGTTGTTGCATTTGACAAGTATGATATGCAAATGAACGTTGTCGTGGACAACCTTGATACTGTCAGGTCTATGCTTGCTCATCGAGATGGAAAGACTGCTGTCCTTAACTTTGCAAGTTATAAAAACCCAGGCGGTAAGTTTATGGAAGGTTCCTCCGCACAGGAAGAATGTTTATGCCATACCTCTAACCTGTATAACGTTTTAAAAAGATTCCCAAAATACTACGAGTGGAATAAAAAACATAATAATAAGGCTTTGTATACAAACCGCGCCATGTATTCTGAAAACGTAACCTTCCTGGATGAAAGCGTCTGTGTTTATGGAGCGGACCCAATCCATGTGAAGGCTGATGTCATTACGTGTGCTGCCCCGAATTATTCTGCCGCAGGAAGATACGCAGGAGTTGAACTGGACAAAAACAATGCGGAGTTATATCGGAGAATCAAGTTTGTACTTGACATCGCGGAAGAGAACCATGTAGATACGTTGATTCTCGGAGCCTTTGGCTGTGGAGTTTTTGGTCAGGATGCAGCAGTGGTCGCAAAATATTTCAAAAAATGTCTTAGTACATATGATTATCATTTTAAAAATGTATACTTCTCCGTACTGAACAGAGGAAAAAGTGAAAACTATGAAAAATTTAAGTTGATTTTTGGAGTAGCCAAAAAATAACACTTCGGTTGAGGTCGCACAGTGCGGCCTCGTTTTTTTGGGCGCAAAAATTTGGAGGCTGATTCAAAGTATGGTAAAATACAGCCAAAGGAGGTATAGGTATGCGATATTACAGTACACAAAGGCCACTAGTTCCTGGTGGCTGCCCTAGAGCGGGAGTTCAAAAGGTCCACAACTATGACGAGAAAGAGTTTTGCGAGGAAATCGGCCGTGAGGCTTGGGGATATGTCGATTATGACAGAGAACTGACAAATGAGGAAGTGGAAGATTATGAACTTCTTCCGGCAGGAATTAAGAAATTCTGGGCCGTAACGACGACGTTTTGTGATGACGGTCATGTAGTTTCAGATATTACAGATGTTGTAGAAACGGTCAGAAAGCCAGAAGATAGTTTCCTAGAGACAAAAACGAAGGATATATATGTCGATTGGTTTGAAAATGAAGAAGAAGCAAAAGGGAAGATAAAAGAAGCGTTGAATGCGTAAAACGGAAAAAGCCGCTGAGAAATCAGCGGCTTTTTTGTCATAGGTCAAAAGTATCATCGATTGCTTTGTCAAATACTTCCTGCGTATTATTGGATTTGCCAAGACGTTCCATAAGGTATGCTACAACAATAGTCTTTTCTTTTTTGCTGGCGATGGAAAGCAGTTCAGGAATGATTTTGTTTGATACTGTTCCAAGTTTAAGGAATTCTACGAATTCCTCCTGCGTTTTTTCTTCGATATATCGAATTGCCATATCCCTGCATTTCTTTTTCATGTAAGAAAAAGCATCAGGGTTTCTGGAAAGTCGATATTCCGCAAGTGCAGCAGCCTGTTTCTCGCAGGCATGTGCAGCTTTTAAGAATAGTCTTTTGCGATTGGGACCCATAATTATGCTTTCAAAATCACGATTTAATTTTTTTAATTCTCCCCGTTTTATCACACGTGGAAGCACCGCTGTGTTCCCTTTATATGTAACTTTTACATAGTCATCAGAAAGCACACGTTCTTCATTGTAATACCCATCATCTTCCAAAACAATTGAAAAAATGAAGTTCTTTGGGATGCTATCGCTGATAATAACATGTTCAGCAGAGCAAAAAGCCTGATTCCCTATAGAAATTGAACCAGATGGAATTGTAACTTCTTTCAGTGAAGTGCTACCGAACGCTCCTCTACCGATGACTTTTAAGTTTTTAGAGAACGTAATATTGCGGAGATTTATGCATGGTGAAAATGCAAGCTCTCCAATCTCTTCCAGGGAATCCGGAAAAGTGATTTCGGAAATATTATTACACGAACTAAAACATTCATCTCCGATTTTTCGTATATTTTTTCCGAATTTAACATCGTGAACATCACTACACATAAATGCGCCATATTCAAGCTCAATTATACTATCAGGCATTATAATGGCACTTAATCTTCCGTTTCGGAAAGCATTGACACCAATGCGCTCAACGCCCTCATGAATCCGAATACGCCCGGGCCTGATAGCTGGACATTCCTCAAGAGTCTTTCCATCCTCGGAATAAGCAACACCGGTGTCTCCATATTTCCTATTTTTACGAATTTTATGTTTTGGTGAAAAAAGATTGAATTCACCTGTTCTTGAAATAAATACAGGGTTATCTTCTTCCTGGACAGTTGACATGTCCATAAGTTCTTTTAAGTTATCCATAATACTCATAATATCTCTTCCTTTCTTTGTCTATTATGTCGTTTCAGATTAAATATGCAGGATTAAGAAAAAAAAGAAAAAACACAAAAAGAAATAAAAATTCAGCATACTGTACATGAAGTAAGAAGTAAAAAGAACGGCTGAGGTTTGTCAGCCTTAAAAAATGGAGGAAAAGATATGAGTAAATTAACATTAAGACAGTTTACAGATGTTGTTAAAGCCCTGCTGGAGGCGAGTTTAACGAAAGAGTATGGAATCAGACTGGAAATCATAGAAGAGCCTGACGAAATATTCGATGATGGAGTCAAGGTGACTCTCAAGGTAGAGAGGGAAAGCATAAAAGCATGTACAAAGAGCGGGAAAATGTGTGAAACGTATTCTTGTGACTGTAACAGTAATGCGTATTTTTTCGATATGGATGAGAACTATCACGATTACGAAGAGCGCATGGACAAAGGGGAAGAACCTGAATCTGATATCCTAAGAGATATTACGGATAAAATGCTAAAAAGTATTACAAAAGAGATGGAGGAAAATCCAGAACCAGCTAAAGAGGAGCATAACGAGCGAGAGGAAAGCATCTGTTCGGATGATATGGATTCATATTCCTACTCTGAAGATGATGCTGAGACTGACGCCGAAGAAACAGCGTTTGTGTGCAAATGCATTATGAAAGCGGCCCTGGTATGCGCAGCTATTCCAATTGGAATCTTCATTGCAAAACGTTATTTCTCTGACAAAAAGTAAGGAAGAAAAGATTAAAAAAACAGCTGAATTTTTTTCGGCTGTTTTTTTTGTTCATGCAAAAATTCTGCATATTAATTTTGTATCAAAAAATAAGGCAGGAGGCAAATACTCCTGACCAACAAAGAAAAGGAGAAAAACATGAATAAAATGAATTTAAGAGAATTTGCAGAGGTACTGGTGGCAATGATGAATCAGCAGGGCACAGTGTGCTTTCTGAATAACGACAATCCGGCAAAGCAGCTGGCTGTTGCAATGTCAAAAGGTGACGCATGTGCTTACGCTCCGGTTGCTCCTCTTTGGGACTCTTACGAAAAGGGGGCTGACCTTAATCAGATGGCAGCAGCAGTGTCTATGGCTATGAAAGAGAGCTTAGATAAAGGCTCTGAAATGGCTAAGATGAACGCGGACAGATGTGCACAGCAGTCAGCCCCATCATTTAAGAAGCATGAAGTAAAAGAGACTTCTGACCGTTTTGCAAATATGGGTAGAAACCATGCGGAGTATTCAGCAGAACCAAGCCAGGGACAGCCAAAGGCAGCAAGGAAAGAGTTCTTCCCGAATACTGAAGAAGGAAGACAGAAGGCAATGAAAATGCTGCAGGATATTATGGGGACTTTGCCAGACACTATGGCTGCCTCAAGTGGATGTTCAGACAACAGATTTGTCTCCAACAGTAATGGCCCATGCAGTGGTGATTGCTCTTGCGGAAACAGATGTAAACCAAATCGGACATATCGCCCAGAGCCTGCAAAACAGGGCAATGATGACTATGACCCGACAGATGACCTTCCGGAAAACCTGCGCTCACAGCTTGGAGAGATTCTGAAGAGAATCGGTCTGCAGCCGCAGAACACGCAGAGCAAGCGTTTTGATTCGACCGATAGAGACTTTGTGCTGCAGACAGCATACCCAATGCTGGCGGACGATGAAACCATTGCAGCACACCCGGAGGCTTTATCTAGAAAAGTTCTGGATATGAATATCGTGTATTGTTTTCATGATAACAATAATAGCGTTATGAATGATGGTACCCGTGTGTTAGGGAAAAATTGCCTTGAGAGATTCGACCTTAAGGAAGAAGATGTCTATAATGCCGCAATCAATAACATTGTTGACAGCATTGTTGTTGGGGAGGCAAAAGATATTATTCCAAATACATTTGTAAATTTTGTGATTTTATCAACAGAAAAGTACAAATATGGTGCTGCGGCTTTTCTTGGCGCTGACGTGCTCAAGAATGTAGCAGATAAAATGGGTGAGTCTGCTCTTATGGTAATGCCAGTTTCCGAGGAATTTGTAGCTGTTTTCCCGGCATCAGATACAACGTCAATTAACGGGACAGTTTTAAAAAATGTCATTAAAGCATTAAAGAATCTGGCTCCTGATGAGGTATTATCTAACAATGTATATCTCTATGATAGGGAGCATAACCTGTTGGCAATGGAATCATACCAGCTCTAAATTCAAATAATTCAAATAAGCATCAGCAGAGTAATCTGCTGGTGTTTTTTTTGATAAAAAAATGCGCTAAAAATGTTAAAAAAAATGTTTTTTCATCATATTAAATATAGAAAAACAGGAGGTAATCACTGGCAAAGGGCCAGTTGCATATAGAAGACAATGTTAAAAGAAAGAGCAAAAGAATCTATAAAGTTCAAGGCAAAAGCCGTCATATATGAGAACGAAACTGGCTTTAAGATTATTGCCGGTGTGGCTTTGAATGCGAAGACAGGGGAAAGAATATGCAAATGCAGTATGAAAGGTCAGATGTTTGATGTCACTGATGGAGATGAAGTATTTGCAACGGGAGACTGGGATGAACATCCTAAATATGGAATCGGCTTTAAAATGGATGCTTATGTTAAGATTATTCCACAGGACAAAAAAAGTATCTTGTGGTATTTAAAACAAGGTAATATTGATGGCATATCACAAAAAAGGGCAGAGGCTATTGTCAATAAATTCGGTGACAATACTTTTGATGTGCTCATATATCAGACCGAGCTATTACAGCAGATAAAAGGGATTGGAAAGAAAAGCATTGAGAAGATAAAGAAATGTGCAAAGGAAAAGCTCGAAGAACAGAACATGATTCAGACTATCATGATGTATATTCAAGGCTTCGGCATCAGTCCTGCATATGCAAATCGTATTTATAAGCGTTACGGTCTTGATAGCATTAAGGTGATTAACGAAAACCCGTATAGACTGGCTGACGAAGTGAAAGGAATTGGCTTTTTAAAAGCAGACGAGATTGCGCTGAAGAATGGTATGCCAAAGGATAGTCCGTTCCGTGTTGAAAGTGCTGTTATGTATGTATTAAAGCAGATGAGCGAAGATGGCGACGTGTTTGGGCATAGAGAAAAAGTGGAGAAGGACTGCCGCGATTTCTTGCAGCTGGATGTTTCTTATGTAGAAAACGCAGTGAAAAGTCTGATTCAGAAAAAGAAAATTATATGCGAAGATGATGCACTCTATCTGATTCCTCTGTATAAAGCAGAAACATATGCTGCCAAAAAAATAGTAGAATTGCTTCAGAGCAAAACAAAAAGGGTGAATGTAACAAAAAAAGAAGTAAAAGCAATGGGAAAAGAACTGGATAGGGATTACGCACCGGAACAGGTACAGGCTATTATAGAATCATGTCGGTCAAATGTACTAATCTTGACAGGGGGACCTGGTACAGGAAAAACCACAACAGTTAACGGAATCATCCATATGCTGAAAAAACATGGGATGGATGCGATTTTGTGTGCAGCACCGACAGGTAAGGCTTCAAAGAGGATGAAAGAAACAACCGGAGAGAAAGCTCAAACAATACATCGTACCCTGGAAGTAAAAAGTGAAGGGGCATACGGCTTCAAATTTGGAAAAAATGAAAAAACACCATTGGAAGGCGATGCCATCATTATTGACGAAAGTTCAATGATTGATATGGAATTGATGGCATCAGTATTAAAGGCTATTCCAGAAGGAATGAAACTGATTTTGGTTGGTGATATCGACCAGTTGCCAAGTGTTGGCTGTGGAAACGTATTGCATGAAATGATTGATTCTAATGTTGTTCCAATCGTAAGGTTGAAGACCATATTCCGCCAGGCAGCAGAAAGCCAGATTATAAAAAATGCGCATCTGATTAATGAAGGTGTTGTTCCAAGTTTCAAAAATAACAGAAATGGAGATTATTTTTTCATGGACGTTGACGGAATGGAACAGGAACGAATCAGAGACTATATCGTAACGTATGTGTGTGACAATTTGCCGAGATATTATAACGTGGGTGCTGATGAGATACAGGTTCTGGCACCAATGAAGAAAGGGCCGACTGGTGTCTGGGAGCTTAACGACTATATCCAGAACAGGATTAACCCGCCAAGTGCAACAAAACAAATTATACCATGTAATGACCACCTGCTGAGGGTTGGAGACAAGGTAATGTACACATGTAATGATTACGATAAAAAGATATTCAATGGTGATGTAGGCAAGATTGTTTCAATCTGTCTGACGCAGAATGAAGCAGACGATGCTGATGAAGACAATGCCGATGAAAGCGCAAAAAGAGGATTTGTTGTTGATTTTGATGGAAACAGAGTCCATTTTGATTTAAGCAAAGCGCAGGATTTTATCCTTGCTTATGCAACAACGATACATAAGAGCCAGGGAAGCGAGTATGATATCGTTGTGATGCCGCTTACAACCGCAAATTATATCATGCTGCAGAGAAACCTGTTGTACACAGCCGTGACGCGAGCAAAAAAAGTATTCGTGTTATTTGGACAGAAAAATGCAGTGGCCAGAGCAGTTAAGAACCTCACTGTTGTCAATAGAAATACAAGGCTGGGGTCTAGGATATCAGAGGATGCAGGATTCCTGCTTGAAAAACAAAATACAAAAAAACATGAGCGCAAAACAGCTTAAGGCGGCTGTTTTGCGTTTTTGTATCAACAAAAATTCTTCATTATGAAGATATAAGAAATACGTAAAAGAAGAATGGGAATAAAAGCAATTTTTTACACAAAAGAGAAGGGAGGCCGGTTTGTATGGCATCAGAGAACGACAGACACGAAGCGTATAAAAATTACATCGCTGCAAACGAGAGCACTGTTTTAAAAGGATTGAAAAATTGGCTTCTGTTTGGAAGGCCGATAGCAGAGGCAAGCATTTTATATGAAATAAGAAAATGCTTGGACCCATGGCCAACACATTTTATATTAGAAAATTCGCAGAGCAGGAAGGTTCGAGACGGTGATTTATTGGAAAACGGTTATATTTGCAAAAACCTTACAATAAAAGATTTCTTGAACGAATTTTCAGGAAAAGTTTTCTTATGCGAGGGCGAAAATGGATATGACGAATATTATACGACTTACGGGGAAGAGTTAGACATCTCCATTGGAAGTGTAATGGAAAAAATGGCTAAAAAAGGGATGGAAGCTATTTTGAAAGACAAATTCAAATCGTATGATGCAGCGAGCTTATGCTCGCTTGCACCAGACGCGAACGGGGCTTCCGACTCCCACGTACGCATCCAATTGCCTTCAGACCGATGGGCAAACAAGTTTGACCGCGGTTTCCCGTCCGTCGATGAAAACATGCAAGATGAAGGTGTATTCATGGAATGTCTGTTCAAGGTTGTTGATATATATTCAGCCTTATCGGTTATCCGGTTTTATCGAATGGAAGAAATAACATTAAATGATATAAGATGATATGCATAAGAAAGTTGTTTTAAGGCCTGCTTTAGCGGTAGGCCTTTTGTAATGCAAAAAAAATAAAAAAGCTCGCAAAAAAAACAACAAAAATAAAAAAATCAAGCATATTAATTACGTCAAGAAATAAACAGTTCGAAGCGAAGGAACTGCGAAAAATATACGTAGTGCCCCAAAAACATATTGAGGGCCGACTGGCAATGTGAGATTGACCGCGGCCTTCCGCCTAATAACAAAAAAAATTAGAAAAGGAGATTACAAGATTATATGGGAAGAAAATTTAAAATTGAAAGAGACTATTACGATGAGAAGGACTATTTATATAGAAAAATGCATGTAGAGTTTGAACCTGGACTTACGGTCCTGATTGGATGCAATGGGTGCGGAAAAACCACATTGATGCGACAGGTTCGGTTACAGGTGGAGAAGGAGCTTAAAAATCCGTGTGTTATCAATTACGACAACTATATTCATGGCGGAGCATCTTCAATAAGCGAATCCATACTTTGCGGAGATATGACATTTGTTGCGGATAGTGTGATGTCAAGCGAAGGAGAGAAGATTGCATTAAATATGCAGAAACTATCCATGAAAATTGGTTCTCTTATGAAAAAATATCCGGACGAAAAAGAGTTTTGGATTTTTCTTGATGGAGTGGATAGCGGATTCAGTGTTGATGCGATTGAGGACTTGAAACGCGGCCTGTTTGATACTATATTTGATTGTTATCCGGATAAAGATATCTACATCATTGCAAGTGCAAATGAATATGAGATGGCCAGAGGAGAGAAATGTTTCGATACAGTCAACTGCAGATATGTGAATATTAAGTCGTATGAACGTTATAGAAGTCTTGTGTTAAAATCAAGGGAGTACAAAGATGAAAGGATTAAAAAGGCGGTTAAAAGAGCGGAAAGCCAGAAAGAAAAGGCTGCCGAAAAAGACTCTGATAATGTGAAGGAAAGCAGTTTCCAGGCTCGAGAGTGGAAGAAGGAGAGATAGGAAGGAGCAGGGGATAAAGCCCCTGCCTATTTCGGATTGGTGGAAGAGCCGCCAGACATCAAGCAAACAATAATTATTCGCAAATATTTTCAGCTTGGCCGAAAATTCGTCATATTAATTCCACAAAAAAAAGAGGAGGAATTGATATGGCAATTTATGTGACTGGAGATACTCACGGTGCTAAACAATATGGATTTTGCAGTGTTGATGGATTTATGCACAGATTAAATATAGATTCTTTCCCGGAACAAAAAATGATGACGAAAGATGACTATGTAGTAATCTGTGGAGATTTTGGTGGCGTCTGGGATTTTAAAGGAGAGTCTCCGGAAGAAAAATATAACCTAGACTGGCTTGAATCGCGTAATTTTACAACATTATTTGTGCCAGGAAATCATGAAAATTACGACCGTCTGGTTGGTATAAATGACAAAAAAGCGCTAGACTCCTGGATTTTTAAAGGACTGAGCGATGTAAAGAAAAATAGAATACTGAATGGATACCCACAAAAAGAATGGCACGGCGGAATTGTAAGAGAGATTCGCCCATCTGTTCTTATGCTTGAACGGGGATATGTTTTCGATATTGATGGGTGCAAGTGCTTTGCCTTTGGAGGTGCAAGAAGCCATGACATCAGCGGTGGAATCCTTAAAGCAGAAGAATTTGAAAGCAAAAAACTGGCTAATAAAGAGGCTGAAAGATGGAATCTTGAAGGAAAAACGTTTCGTGTAAATCATATTTCATGGTGGGAACAGGAAATGCCAGAGCAGATGGAGATGGAACGCGGCTGGGCCATGCTTGAAGATGAAAAATATAAAGTAGATTTCATTTTTTCGCATGACTGCCCGGCTTCTGATAGGTTCTTTGTACTTCGGGAAAACTGTCCTGATGAACTGAACAAGTATCTTGAACAGGTAAAACAGAAGGTAAACTACAAAAAATGGTTCTTTGGACACTATCATGAGAACATGATGATGCCTGGAGGAAAAGACCTGTTGCTGTATGAGCAGATTGTACAGATTAACTGATAGGCGGTGGTCGTATGGCAATCCGGAAAGAAAAAGAAGAGATTTGCGGAAGACTCTCTACGAGAGTTGTCTACATTACAGAAGACGGAAAGCGGTTCTCTCAGGAGAGCGAAGCTTTCCTGCATGACGAGTACCTTAAATGGCAGCAGACGGCCAGAAAAATGGGCGTCAGATGTGTTGATGGCGGGTATTACTGCAAAAGCGAGCAGGCATTGGCGGCCGTCGTGATAATGATGTCGTATAAGACAGGCCGGTATGACGGAAATCAGAAGAGATTTGTCAAATTTGATAACTATCAGAATTATAGATTTTCCGGCCCGGACTGGTATTTCTTCGAGCACGATGCATGTAAACCGTACCCTTACGGATACAGCGTTAAGTCCCTGACTCAGAAGAAACAGGAATTCGCTGAATGGCTGAAAAAATACGAGGAGAAAGCATAGTGGCTTTCTCTTTTTTTGTTTTTTTTTCTCGCTTTCTTTTTTTTGCATATTGGATATGTAAATGTTGCCAAAAAATCGGCAAAGAAAGAGAGGAATTTGTAATGGAAATGTATTTTAAACTTTCTGAGTTGACAAAGTTAGAACAGCAGATGTATTACAACTGCATATATCTGTTTCTTATGGAAGCAAATATACAGCACCCGGAATTTTCTGCTTGGTATAGCGGCTTGTTTACTGACGACCTGCGCTTAAAGCCGGAGTACGAAATCGTAATCTGTGAAAAGGAATATGAGATTGCCGGGGTCACAATACTGAAATCAACAAAAGAAGAGGCAAAAATATGCACGGTGTATGTTGCAGAACAGTATCGCCATAATGGTCTCGGCAGAAGGCTCATGGAGTTAAGCCTAGAATGGCTACATAATAGTAAATCAGTGATAACGCTTGACAAGAGCAAAGAACCTGATTTTGCCGGACTATTAAAATGTTTTGGGTTTGTGCTTCAGGAAGAAAAAATGGGAATGTATAGTCCTGGAAAAACAGAATTGATATACAACAGAGGCTGAGTTCTTAACTCGGCTTTTTTTTGTGAAAATGTTGTAAAAACATCCAGTGTTCGGCTACTTTTTCTACATGCATGGATAATGTTAAAACCTTGCATATTTGGCATATTGTATTTGTAATTCATCAAATGTAATCCACAAAAAGGAGTGAGAAAATGATTACAAGAAAAGTTAAAGTAGACACCATTGAAAAAGTCAAGGATTTCACAAACGAAATCGGAAAATTTGAGGCAAGTGCTGACCTTGGAAGCATTGATAGACGGTATACTGTTGACGCAAAGTCTATTCTCGGTGTGTTTAGCTTGGACTTGTCACGACCGATGCGTCTGGTGATTTATGATGACGAAAAAAATATTGGTGAATACGAAGAATTACTCAAAAAATATGAGTGCAAAAAATAACTAGAAAGTAATGACAGCGGGCGGCAGAAGGCCGCTTTTTTTGTTGCTGGAAAATTTAAGAAGAGTCAAAACCATCTCGGTTTTGACTCTTCTTTGTGGCTGCGGCGCGGATGTAAACAAAAAAAACATAAAAAAATTGTAAAAAATAATTGCGGTTATGGAAAAATCTGGCATTTTGTATGTGTAAAAAAAATAAAAAAGAAGGAAAGCATATGACATATAAAACTGAAGATAATGTGCGGGATGAAGCCAATGTGCCAATACATAAATTAATGTTTCAAAAGATGAAAGATATATGTAAGTCTGGAAATCCTGGCTGGATTATGTTGAATGAGTCTGAGAATGGATTAACGTCATGTTTTACAGAAGATTTTGGCCTGATTGAAAAGCACCTTGATTTCGCTAATTCGCATATGGCATCAAGTGGTGAGCGGTCGCCTTCAGTTTCTGTTGAGGTACGACCTTCCAAAATGATTACCTTGATTCTTTTTAAAAATTACCTTTCAATAAAAACATACAAAGATATTGAAAAGGTGTATTTTAATTTGAATTCCAGCAAAAATGAGTATGAGATAAGATATCCTGGCAGTAAGGATATTACGATTCTCATATATCCGGATGGAACAGTAACGACAACAAAGCCGAATTTTAACCACAAATATTATCAGACAACTGTTAAAAATGTAATACAAAGATTGCCAGGTGATATCCAAAAAGCATTGTTTGAAGAGTTTGCGGGAAATAGTCTGTTGTATAAAGACTTCATTGTTGATAAGTTTTTGGCTACAATGAGGGTGACGGATTTGGATAAGAAATTCAATAAACTTGACTATTTCAAGAGCGTATTCCAGGATGTTGATTTTCCAAAAACAGCAAACAAAATGAACTGCTATGAACTTGTATGCCATTGGATGCGCTGCGAAATATATTGAGCCAGAACAGGTGGAATTATTATTTGAAAAAGAATATCGGGTTGATAAAGTGCAGGATTTTATACCATCAAAGAGAAGATGCAAAGAAATTGGAAAAAATTATATAAAAAGTATATTAAAGCAAAAAGTAATTGAAGAGGTTTCTTGTGAGTTCGGTCTTCTTATTGATGATTACGTTGAAATGGCAGTTGGGTTAAAAGAAAAAATAGATATTAAAGCAGAAAAGAAAAAGATACGATTGCTGCATGGTGAGTATGTGGAGCGGCTATCAAAGAAAAGGAGCAGAGGGAAACAACAACGTCGCTGAAGTATCTGAAAAATATCTTCTAATGATGCATCGAATTTATGCTTGCTTGTCAGCCTTTGCGAGGCTTGGTAACGACTCCGGCAAAGCCGTGGAGTTATCAGTTGCCTCCAGACCGACAGGTAAACAAGTTTGACCGCGGTTTCCCGTCAGTCGATGATGGTTGATTTTCTGACAGAAAATTGTTAAAAAATAGTCGTAATATTGTATGATGAAAATAAGTCAGGGAAAGACCTCCCTGGCTTATTTTTTTTGTAATATGCAAAGCAAAGAAGCAAAAAGGGGCAGAAAAAAAGAGTAAATGGCCTTTGGACGAGGCGTTAGTTTTTTCTGAAATTCGGCATATTAAAACAAATCCAAAAAATGGAGGCGTTTTAATAGATGAAGAAAGATTTTGTGTCGCTGGCAGAAGCGAGGCCGGATTTGGCGAAGGAATGGAATTATGAAAAGAACGGGGATTTGAAACCGGAAGATGTGAGTTGTGGAAGTCATAAAAAAGTATGGTGGAAGTTGCCTTATGATGTTCCGAATGGTTATCCGGTTGAACATTTGAGAGGGAAACATTTTGATTTTGAGTGGGAAGCCTATATATATAACCGTATACACAATCGTAATAAAAGTGTAGCATGTCTATATTTAGCAGGGAAGGCGATATGGCCTGGCTTTAATGACCTTGCTACAGTAAGTCCAGAACTTGTAGCACAATGGCATCCAACCAAAAATGGAGAGCTAAAGCCAACACAGGTAACAGCTAATACAGATAAAAAAGTATGGTGGCTGTATCCGTATGATGACCCGAATACAGGAAAGCATTTTGATTTTGAATGGGAAGCCTCTATAGGTAACCGCAGTCGAGGTAGCGATTGTCCATATTTAGCAGGAAATGCAGTATGGCCTGGTTTTAATGACCTCGCAACAGTAAATCCAGAACTTGCAGCTCAGTGGCATTTTAGTAGAAATGGTGATTTAAAACCAATACAATTTACTGCTAATTCGAATAAAAAAGTGTGGTGGCTATTACCATACGATGACCCAAACACTGGAAGACATTTTGATTTTGAATGGGAAGCGACAATTGCACATCGTAACGATGAAAGAAACTGCCCATATTTAAGTGGACGAGCAGTATGGACTGGATTTAACGACCTTGCCACGATAAATCACGACATTGCCGTTCAATGGCATCCTACTAAAAATGGAAATTTAAAACCAACGCAAGTAACAGCAAATTCAAATAAAAAAGTATGGTGGTTATTACCATACAATGACCCGAATACAGGAAAGCATTTTGATTTTGAATGGAGAGCTAGTGTTGCAGATAGAAATAATGGTAATGGTTGTCCATATTTAAGTGGACAAGCAGTATGGGTCGGCTTTAATGACCTCGCAACAGTAAATCCAGAACTTGCAGCTCAATGGCATCCTACCAAGAATGGAGAGCTAAAACCAACACAGGTAACAGCTAATACAGATAAAAAAGTATGGTGGCTGTATCCGTATGATGACCCGAATACAGGAAAGCATTTTGATTTTGAATGGGAAGCCTCTATAGGTAACCGCAGTCGAGGTAGCGATTGTCCATATTTAGCAGGAAATGCAGTATGGCCTGGTTTTAATGACCTCGCAACAGTAAATCCAGAACTTGCAGCTCAGTGGCATTTTAGTAGAAATGGTGATTTAAAACCAATACAATTTACTGCTAATTCGAATAAAAAAGTGTGGTGGTTATATCCATACGATGACCCTGTAACTGGGAAACACTTTGATTTTGAATGGAAATCTGATATTACACATAGAAATTCTGGACTTGGATGCCCATATCTAAGTGGACGAGCAGTATGGCCTGGCTTTAACGACCTTACCACAATAAATCACGACATTGCTGCTCAATGGCATCCTACTAAAAATGGAAATTTAAAGCCTAACCAAGTTATATCAGGCTCGGCTAAAAAAGTATGGTGGTTATTACGCTACAACGATATAAAGACAGGAAGACATTTTGAATTTGAATGGAAAGCGGAGATTCGCAACCGTAATAATGGAAGTGGATGTCCATATTTGATAACATACAAAGGTGAAGAATATATAAAACAATATCTTCAAAACAATAATATTTTCTTTAATGTCCAGCAAAAATTTTCCGATTTGTTCGGCACTGGAAATGGCCAATTATCATATGATTTTTCAATACCTAACGAAAAATATGGATATGTATTAATAGAATATAACGGCATTCAGCATTATGAAGCGAATGACTATTTCGGCGGCGAAGAAAAGTTTAAAATTCAAAAAGAACACGACAAAAGAAAACGCGACTACGCCAAAAAGCATGGATATAAGCTGATTACTGTTAAGTATACATATGACACATATGAAAGTATTGCAGAATATCTGGATAAAGAACTTAAAAAGCTTGGCGTTATAAATGATACTAAAAAAGAAGAGTCCGTAAATGATGCAGCATAAAGAGAACGTCTTATCGCAGCCGGCGAAGCCGGCTGCTTTTTGCTGTATAAAAAATAAAAAGAAAATCAAAGGAATCTCAAAAATTCAGCATACTGATATAATAACAAAAAAAAGGAGCCAAAAAAAAGAGCCAAAAAGGAGCCGAACCGAAAAAAGAGGGGAGGCTTGGAAGCAAAAAAAGAAGAGGTGAAAAATGAGAGATATCCAAAATGATTTATTCGACGTCAAAGAGACTTGCTGCGAAAGCTGCCAATATAATATGCCAGGAAAGATTTGGTGTTCAAAATATAAAAGGATGAAGCCTGTTAGAGTCATGATAGGAAGGATTAAATGTGAAAAATATTGCATGCTAAACAATGTAATCATGGCCTCAATTGTCGGTTTTGCAGTAGGCGATGCGTTAGGAGTTCCTGTTGAGTTTGCTTCAAGAGAAGAATTAAGTAAGAATCCAGTTAAAGACATGAGGGGTAAGGGAACGCATAATCAGAAAGCTGGAACCTGGTCGGACGATACGTCATTAACAATTGCCTTAATTAAAGCCTTGGGGGATAAAGAGTTTAATGTGGACAGCATAGCCCGCAGGATGATGGATTGGCTATATAAGGGTAAGTATACAGCGAGCGGGAAAGTGTTTGACGTGGGAAATACGACGAGAGAGGCTATATGGAGAATACATAAGGGAGTACCTCCGATTGAAGCCGGAGGGAAAGATGAATACAGTAATGGAAACGGCTCCCTGATGCGTATACATCCACTTGCTTTTTACTTGCTTGATGTTGATGATTTTGAAAAAAAGAAGAATATGATATATCAGGTATCATCCTTGACGCATGCAAATATTATTTCAAAAGTTGCCTGCCATTTTCTCGTGGAACTGATAATCCGCCTACTAAAAACAAATAGCATTAGAACTGCATATGATGCCGTATGTCGTGAATTTGCTGAATATTACACAGAAGACAAGATACAATCTGTGTTTGCAAATGTTTTTTCAGGAAAAATACTTTCCATGCCGGTATCAGGTATTAAGTCATCTGGGTATGTAATAGATACATTAGAAGCCGTTTTGTGGTGTATTTTCCATACAACAACATATAAGGATGCTGTCTTAACAGCGGTGAATCTTGGTGATGATACTGATACTGTCGGCGCTATAACAGGCGGAATTGCTGGCATTATTTACGGCCTTAATGCTATTCCTGAAGAGTGGATTTCAAAATTGGTTAATAAGATGATTGTGCTTAATGCTGCAAGCGATTTGTATAAGAAATGCAATAAGGACAATATCATCGATAACCTTGATTTTTCCGTCTAAAATGAGTCAAAAAAATAATCAAGCCAGGAGGTAAAAACACATGCGGCAATTAATAATTGTAAGAAAAGACTTAAACATGTTTGCCGGTAAACTGGCGGCACAGGTATCTCATGCGTCCATGGCGTTTCTGACAGCGCCGCTCAGAGATGCGAAATGTAATAAAAATAAAATAAGTGAAAAATAAAAAAGATAAAAAGAAAAACAAGCAGAAAAACAAAACGAACAGGCCGATTAATCGGCCTGTTCGTTTGTGCTTGATAAAATACAGAAAAAATAAAAAGTTAGTGGTCCTCTCCATATCCACGAAGAACGACTTTGCCGGCCTCGTCTACAACCTCAATCAGACATCCTGGCTGCCAGCCTTTGTATCTGAGTGGCTTGACTTTTCCGAATTCAGACATACAGTCAAAAATTTCGTATGACTCACCGTGGCAATCGTCCATATTGATATAATCGATAAGCCTCTGTGGTGTCATTAACGAAGAAAATAATTCGTCGTCAATCATATGCTGCACCAAAAACATAGAGCATTCGCTCATTGTTGCCGGTTTTGCATCTTCATCACTTAAATCTGGTTTATAGTCTTCAATCAGGAGTTCGTCATCAAGCATCTCTCCATAAAATTCTTCCTCAGCTTTGTGTTTTGGACCTTCGCCATTATAATCATCAAACATCTCTCGCTCAATAGCATCAATGTCGCTTAAGCTTCCTGATATCCCTGCCATGTTATATGTCCCCCTTCTTGCTGTTTACTGCAATTCATCATAATCAAAAATCATAGGTATTACTTTTTCTTGATACCATTTTTGTTCTGATTCAAAAAAATCAATAAGCGGCGCATAATCGTGCTTGTTCTGCGCGGCACTAAGATACCGGTAATACTTGATTTTGTTTTCGTCTCTGATTACGACAGGTGTAATGTCTGCGTCAAGACACTGCTTTAACAGAATCATGCGTCCAACGCGGCCATTCCCATCCTGGAACGGGTGGATATTTTCAAAGATAGCGTGGAATTTTGCAATATCTCGCAGCTCAATTTTCTTTTTGCCGGTATACTTGGCAAGTAGAGCTTCAACCATTGCCGGTACTTCCTGTGGAGGAGCAGTGGTAATATTCCCTACAAGGTTTGCACGCTTTTTCCAGTCTCCGACTGCGTATCCGTTTGCCATATCTTCGAAGACACCCTCTTTGAGATTTTTATGCATGCCTTTGATAATATCGGCAGTAAGCGGTTCGCCTGCGTGCTTCATCATGTAGTTAAACATCTTAAAATGACCGTTCATTTCTTCCACGTCTTTTGCTCTGAAGATTGTGTCTTCGTCATCTGCGAAAAATGTACCTGTATCAAATAATGATGCGGTCTGCCTTTCCGTCAATGTACTTCCTTCAATCTTATTGGAGTTGTAAGCCATGCTGCGCTGTGTAAAGCCATATGCTCCACTGCGGTCCTGGTTTTGAAACTCAATCGTGAGGCGCTGTTTCAGTCTTTCTGTAAATTTTTTGTCCTGCATTTTGCATTCCCCTTTCTTGTTTGCTATGTATATGCAATATGCAAAATGTAGCATCTGTTAACAAATTGCGGATGTATTCAGTATATCATACAATGAGGCAAAAGAAAAACGAAAAAAAAGGCGCCAAAAGCGCCTTTTCTGTTGCTCTGGATGTTTGGCCAGGATAGACAATCATTCTTCTTTCCATTGTGTCTCCTCTGCAATATCCGTAATTTTCTTCCCATTATACGTGAAAACAGAAGCTCCCTGGATGGCTGATACATTTCGGAGTTTTTCAGCAAGTGGTGAAAGAGAAGTAACCGCACCGTTGTACTCAACTTTATTTTTCTCCGCGTCCACGACCGTCGCCCTGACGGAATCGTCGTCGATAAACACAAGTTCTGCACCGACTGGTATGCCGCATTTTTGAAAGTTGATTGCCGGTCTTTGTTTTCGTCCGCTGCTGCCTGAACAATGAGACTGCTTTCTTGTGCTGCTTACTACGTCTTCGCCTTGCATTGGAGCCACGCGCTTCAATTTGTCAGCGCTGCCTGATATGATGGCGATGGCCTCAAGCAATCGATAAGCCTTTTCTGCTGACATAGCAAAGAATTCACGGTTCTTGGCGAGACGCAGCTTTGGGTTCAGTGTGTCTATCAGCTCGTGCAGTTTCTTATCCTCCAGTTGCCCTGATGTCTCGTATGTTGCATATATCTCATATTCGAAAGGAAGTGCAGTAGTGCTTAACTGTTTTCGGCGAGCCTCCACATCGGAGGCATAGCCGATTTTGACCATGTCATGTAGACATGGGTTTGTCATTATGTAAATATATCCTTCAGCCATCCAGGTCACTTCGCTTTCTGTTTTGGAAGAATTGCTTTTACCCTGCCAACGAGGCGGTAATCTGGATTTTCTTTTCTGATTTCTTTTTCTTCCTCTGTCTCATTTTCCGGCTTGATTTTCACTTTAATTCCCCTGTAATGTGTTTCTGTTTTTGTTAAAATTTCATCTACGATTCCGTATGTAAGATTTCCATTTTCGTAGTCTTCTTTTAAAAGAACAGCGACATGCTGTTTTGGGTGAATTTTTTTTCTAATTTGATAGTTCTGCATAAATTTTCCTCCTGAAATAAGTTGATTGTTTATTTTAGTATGCAGGATTTTTAAAAAAAGAAAAAAGGTTTGCGAGTGAATTACCGAAAATTTTCATTTGCTACCACAAAAGCAAAATGTTTTTCCGCAAATTTTCACAGAAATACGAAAAAGCAGCATATTTAAGATATGAAACGCAAGGAGGATTAAACGTCAATAACCCGCGCCCGAGATAAATCTCGGACGGGGCTTGTAAAAACATGCATATTTTTATTCTGTATTTTTTATTAGTCCTGTCCATATTTATTAGAGGCGTTGGCCGCAAGGCCTTATTGATAGCGCCGGGGTTCCCCCGTCGTTATCACATAAGCCTTGCAGTCTT
>OGRR01000554.1_pt1 | contig 30851 bp, 22 predicted proteins | sample 1553511 | NCBI WGS metagenome assembly OGRR01 (sample SAMEA2580040, study PRJEB22360) | human gut metagenome | biome: human gut; feature: human-associated habitat; material: faeces | place: Denmark | collected 2008/2010 | reverse complement strand
TTCAACTTCGAGGGTGGATGCTATGCAAAGGTTATCAACCTTGATAAGGATTCTGAGCCGGATATCTACAATGCAATCAAGAGAAACGCTCTTCTTGAGAACGTTACTGTTGATGAGAATGGCAAGATCGATTTCACAGATAAGAGCGTAACCGAGAATACTCGTGTATCTTATCCGATCACTCACATTGAGAAGATCGTTCGTCCGATCTCCGCTGCACCGGCTGCAAAGAACGTAATCTTCCTGTCTGCAGATGCATTCGGCGTACTGCCGCCAGTATCTATTCTGACTCCAGAGCAGACTAAGTACTACTTCCTGTCTGGTTTCACAGCTAAGTTAGCAGGTACCGAGCGTGGTATCACTGAGCCGACTCCAACCTTCTCCGCTTGCTTCGGACAGGCATTCCTTGAGCTGCATCCGACCAAGTACGCAGAAGAGCTGGTTAAGAAGATGGAGAAGAGCGGTGCAAAGGCATATCTGGTAAATACCGGATGGAATGGTACCGGAAAGCGTATCTCCATTAAGGATACTCGTGGTATCATCGATGCAATCCTGGATGGTTCCATCACAACTGCACCTACCAAGAAGATCCCGATGTTCAACTTCGAGGTTCCGACTGAGCTTCCAGGTGTAGATCCGAAGATTCTTGATCCTCGCGATACCTACGCTGATGCTTCTGAGTGGGAGGCAAAGGCAAAGGATCTTGCTAGCCGTTTCGTAAAGAACTTCAAGAAATATGAGGGCAACGAGAGTGGTAAGGCTTTAGTAGCTGCAGGTCCGAAGGCTGAGTAATTCAAGTTTCGAATTTAAAATTCAGAATTCAACTGATTAAAAAAATGAAGGCGGGTCATGCGAAAGCATGGCCCGTTTTTTCTGTCAAAAAGAGTCTTGTCAAAGCTAATATGATTGGGTAGAATATCAGGTACTGATTGGTGAATCATCAGTTGGAATTGTGATAGAGATGAAATATACAGAAGAGGGACGAATCGTGGAAAATGACTGTAAAGCCGCATTAAAGCAGATTGAGGAGAAAAATTATACGCAAAGTCTGTATCAGGCGAGAATAAAAACAATTTTTAAATATGGAATTGCCTGCAGAATAAAAGAATACAGAGTAATGGTCGAGAAAGATTAAGTAACTTTGCTGGAGGGAAAATTAAGAAAATGAAACAATTGAAAAAGCGTTATCCTGTAGTAGCCGCGATCATTCTGCTGCTTGCAGGGTACTTTGGCTGGTATGAAAACGATCAGAGGCAAGATAACCTATTTGGACAAATAGGACAAGTTGTTCGGTCAACACAGCCATCCCAAACAGAGCAATCTGGTCATTCTATACTCACATTTCGAAGTAAGTCGCTTCGAGAGGAGCATTATCAAAAACATGGGATTGAGATGGGCTTTGCATCAGCCAAAGAGTATGAAAAGGCCGCAGTTGCCGTTGTATCCGACAGCAGAGCACTCCATAAGCTGGAAAAAGAAGATAATGATGATGTTTATTATATAGAAGAGACAAATGAATTTGTAATTGTCTCTACAGATGGATATATCCGCACATATTTTTATCCAAGAGATGGGATTGAGTATTTTGAGAGGCAGTAGAAAAATAGGAGGCAAAAAATATTTAGGAACATCATGTAATTTATTTTGGTAAATTTTTACAGAATAATAACAAACGATAGTGCACATATTAAATATGAAATAAGCACGTTAGTCTAGTTTTGGCTTGACTATCGTGCTTATTTCATTTACAATATAAGCACGAAAGGATGGTGATTCTATGAATGAGATGACAAAATTAGTTCAAAATCATGATTACCTTACGCCGAGAATTGCGGGAAAATCTGGAATTTCAAAATTTAAGTTTTACAAATATGTCCGAGAGAACGGATTAGAGACGGTCAGCCGTGGTATTTATTCTACGGTATCGGATTGGGTAGATGAACTGTATGTACTTCATCAGAGATGCCCGAATGCTGTTTTTTCACATGACGAGGCTTTTTACTATCATGGTCTGACAGATAGGGAACCTTTTGTCCATACACTTACAATATACAGCGGCTACAATGCACATCGGCTTACAAAGGATGGAAGTTGTAAGGTATATACAGTAAAACGGGAATTATTGGACATCGGAAAAATTATTGTAAAGGACAATGATGGAAATATGATTCCGATGTATGATCTGGAACGAACGATTTGTGATCTAATCAGAAGTCGGAGTAGTATTGAAGCACAAGATTTCAATTCTGTTTTGAAAACGTATGTTACTAGAAGAGACAAGGATCTGAATCGGCTTATGGAGTATGCAAAGATGTTTAGAGTTGATAAGGTGATCCGCAGATATATGGGGGTATTATTATAAAATGCAGCTGACACCAGAACAGGTTAAAGGAAAAATTAAAAATGTGGCAAAGGAAAACAAGGCAGATGCTAGAACACTCATGAGACTTCATATGATGGAGCGTTTTCTTGAGAGAGTTGCCAGTTCAAAGTATAAGGATAATTTTATCATTAAAGGTGGAATACTGGTGACTGCGATGGTAGGTGTGGCACTTCGCTCAACAATGGATATTGACACAAGTATCAAGAATCAAAATTTGTCAGGTGAGGATGCCAGACGGATCGTGGATGAGATCAAGGATATTGACCTTGATGATGGCGTGACTTTTGAAATCAAAGAGGTTTCTAATATTATGGATGAGATGGAATATCCGGGTATCCGCTTTACTATGAATGCTATAATGGGAAAACTTGTAACACCGATGAAAATTGACATTTCCACAGGAGATGTCATTACTCCTGGAGCGGTTGAATATCAGTATAAGTTACTTTTGGACGATCGCTCTATCAGTCTCTGGTCATATAATCTGGAGACAATTCTTGCAGAAAAGTTTCAGACAGTTTTGGCAAGAGGTCTTTTGAATACTAGAATGAGAGATTTTTACGATATCAGAACCCTTCTTTTCATCTACGAACAGGAGATTGATATTGAAGTATTAAAAAGGGCATTTGATGTGACGTGTAAAAAGAGAAGTACTGAAAATCTGAAAGAGGAGGCACCAAGGATTATGACTATCGTCAGGGATGACGAACAGTTACATATGCTGTGGAAATCCTACCAGAAGAAATATCCGTATGCAGCTGATATCAGCTATGAGGATATAATGGAGAGCATAAAGCTCTTATGGAGCAAACTTCAATAATCGGCATCATACATGAGAAATCTGAAAATGTATTTTATAAAAAAGACACTTTCAGAAGATGAAAGAGAGACAAAAACATGGCTAACACATACGAAAACTATTTAGAAACACCAAAGAGTCTGACATTTGATCAGATGAGAGAGCTGCATCAAAAATTACTTAAGGAAATCGAAAATGATCCAGTAGGTCAGGAACTGTACGATGAATTGATAGGAGAAGCAACAACATATGCTGAAATCCGTGCAAAATGGCTGAGCTTAGATCGCAGCCAGAAGATGGAGCAGGACTCTTTTCGCACAGCCTGCCACAATAGTGTCATCACTCATTTTAATATGATGGCGCGCTATTTAAAGATGCAGGGAAAAAATATTGAGTGGAGAGATGCACTAGGATATGAAGAAGACGATAAATATTTTCGAAAAACGATAGGTGATTTTGGTTGTTATATTGTCTTCATCAATAGCCTTTGCGCCAGATAACTTATAGAGAGGCAGTTACAGTTCACGGAATCAGATTACGAAAGCCCTTCGAAGCAATGGTTTCGTCGCCGGACCAAACTCCGCAGGCTCCTGTTATACTCTTTCTTATTATAAATTACTTTGAAAGACCTGCTCCAAGTGTCCGTCTCGTGAAAACCATTCATCTTTGGGCTTTGCTGTAAATATTGACTTATCCGTGAACTGTAATGGGAGGCATGCACATGCAATGCCTCCTTTTAATTTCCTACTTCCTATTTCCACCCAAATGTGTTATACTTACCCTGTATGGCTTTGTAAAGATCTCAGGACAAGTTCCTGACAAACTTTTTACAAACCTGACACAAAAATCTCCCACATCTCGTAGGTGTGGATTGAAACAACGTTGCCTGCATGACAGGCAGGGGAGAGATGGATATGGAGGAAAAAAATAAGCCGGGTGAAACGGTACCGGAGCCGGGTGAATCTGAGAGAATATCGGCAGAGAGAAAAGCTGCTTTGCAGGATATAGACAGAAAGCGCGAGGAGAAGGAAAAGCTTCGTCAGACGCAAAAGCAGGAGGCTGTGAAAGTACATGGAAGCTTAAGTGCGTATATGAACTGGCCGCTGCTTGTATGTATTTCGCTTTTGATTCTAAGCATCATTATCACTATGATTGACTGGATGGCTGGTGTGGCGGCAAGCGCCTGCTCAATTGTTCTGATCATAGGTCTTATGGCGCTTTCAATCTATTATCACCGCAGAATTAACAGTGACATGGTTGGCTTTGGCGCAGGTTATGCCCAGATTCAAAAGCAGCTGCTACAGGAAATGGAATTTCCATATGGTGTGGCAGATGAGATTGGCCGTCTAATATGGATGAATCAGTCATTTCAGCGAATTGTTCAGCTAAATAACAATGCACATAAAAACTTGGGTACGCTGTTTCCGGGAATCGACAGACAGTTTCCAAAGAATCAAAGAACATCACAGATTCATTCGGAGTATCTGGGAAGAAAATATCAGATCACGATTAAGGCTGTGTCGATTCGTGATATTGTGGAGACGGTTGTTGATGAAGAGGATCAGGGAAAAAAGGCACCAATGATGTATGCAGTGTATTTGTCAGACGAGACACAGATGCTTGAGTGGAAGCAGAAGGTTGAGGATGAAAAGCTTGTTGCGGCGCTGATTTATCTTGATAACTATGATGAAGTCCTAGACTCCATAGAGGAGACGAGACGACCTTTGCTGATAGCGCTGATTGACCGTCAGATTACAAAGTATATCAGTGCCTATCATGGTGTTATTAAAAAGCTAGAGAATGATAAATATTTTGCCATCGTCAGCAACGAGCATTTAAAAGAGATGCAGGCAAATGATTTTTCACTTCTTGAGGATGTGAAGACGATCAGTATCGGAAACACGATAAATGTTACGATTAGTATCGGACTTGGCATAAACGGCGGAACGTATTCGAAAAATTATGACTACGCGCGCATGGCAATTGACATGGCACTTGGACGCGGCGGTGATCAGGTTGTTCTTAAAAACCAGGATGAGATCACCTATTATGGCGGTCGTACACAGAGCCAGGGCAAGAATACGCGTGTTAAGGCGCGTGTCAAGGCACAGGCGTTAAAGGAGCTTATAGAGGCATCTTCTGATGTGCTGATCATGGGTCATTCAATCAGCGATGCAGATTGTATTGGTGCTTCAGTTGGTATTTATCGCGCAGCCAGAACATCTGGTAAGGATGTTCATATTGTGCTGAATACTATTGCAAACAGCATAAAACCTCTTCTAAATCGTCTTGCCGAGGATGAAGAATATGGAAAGAAGCTGTTTATTGATAATGAGACTGCAATTCAGAGGATAACAGAAGGAACGCTTCTTATTGTGGTGGATAATAACAGACCAAGCCGAACAGAGTGTCCGCAGCTTTTGCAGTTAGCACAGCATGTGGTAGTGCTTGACCATCATCGTCAGTCGCGCGATTGTATTGAGGGTGCAGTGCTTAGCTATGTGGAGCCTTACGCATCATCTGCCAGTGAGATGGTGGCAGAGATATTGCAGTATTATTCAGATTCAATCAAGATTCGTCCGACTGATGCAGATGCAATGTATTCTGGAATTGTTGTAGATACAAATAATTTCATGAATAATACAGGTGTCAGAACGTTTGAGGCGGCTGCTTTCTTACGTCGAAATGGTGCCGATATTACAAGAGTGCGAAAGCTTTTTCGTGATGATATGGAGGATTACAAGGCAAAGGCAGAGGCTGTGCGTGAGGTGGAGATGTTCCATGAGCGCTATGCAATCAGTGTATGTCCAAGTGACATGACTGGAAATCCGACAGTTATTGCAGCACAGGCAGCAAATGAGCTTTTGGGTATTCGCGGCATACGTGCATCATTTGTGATGACAGAATATGAAAATCAGATTTATATTAGTGCCCGTTCTATTGATGAGGTAAATGTACAGACCATAATGGAAAAGCTTGGCGGAGGCGGTCATATGAACGTCGCAGGTGCCCAGCTTCGCAATGTCACACTTGGAGAGGCAAGAAGCATGTTGAAGGATGTGCTTATGGCTCAGGAAGAAAAGGGTGACGAAGTGAAGGGCTGATATAGATATTAGAATTGGAGGAGAAAAAAATGGAAATAATTTTATTACAGGACGTAAAATCACTTGGAAAAAAGGGTGAGCGCGTAAAGATTAACGATGGTTATGCAAGAAATTTTGTGCTTCCAAAGAAGCTTGGAATTGAAGCAACAGCAAAGAATTTAAATGATCTGAAGCTACAGAAGGCAAATGAGGATAGAATTGCGGCACAGAAGTTAGAGGAAGCAAAGCAGTTGGCAGCAAAGATTGAGGAAAAGTCAGTTGTACTGAGTGTTAAGACAGGTGAGGGCGGCAAACTGTTCGGCTCTGTATCCACAAAGGAAATCGCTGCTGCATGCGAGAAGCAGTTAGGTCTTGAGATTGATAAGAAGAAGATGGTTCTGCCAGAGCCTATTAAGGCATGTGGAACTACGATTGTTCCGGTTAAGCTTCATAGAGAAGTAACTGCAAAGCTGACCGTTAAAGTTCAGGAAGCATAAAAAACATGGAAGAGGCATTAATAAAACGAGTACTCCCGCACAACACGGAGGCCGAACAGTTAGTAATCGGCTGTATGCTCATGGACAAGGAAGCCATATCGGCAGCCAGTGAGATTATCCATTCGGATGATTTTTACGGACGGCAGTACGGTGCCATGTTTGAGGCTATAACGGAGCTTTACAATGAGGGAAAGCCAACAGATCTAGTAGCCGTTCAAGAGCAGCTAAAGACCAAGGATGTGCCGCCGGAAAGCTACAGCATTGCTGCATTCCGTGAGCTGCTTAATATGGTGCCGACTTCCGTTAATATTCGCTATTATGCCAATCTGGTGTATGAGAAGGCATTGCTTCGCCGCCTGATCCGTATCAATGAAGAGATTGCAAATGATTGCTACATGGAAAAAGAAGACGTAAATACCATTCTGGAATCTACGGAAAAGCGTATTTTTGGTCTTCTGGAAACAAGAGCAACAAGTGACTATGTGCCGATACGTGATGTAGTTATAAATGTTGTAAATAAAATTGAGATTGCATCGCGAAATCACAGCATGGTAACTGGCCTTTCTACTGGATATACTGATTTGGATCGTCAGACCTCAGGTATGCAGCCGTCAGATCTTATTTTGATTGCGGCTCGTCCGTCCATGGGAAAGACGGCATTTGTACTTAACTTAGCACACAATATGACCATAAAAGACAAGAAGACAGTTGCAATTTTTTCTCTTGAGATGTCAAAGGAGCAGTTAGTAAACCGTCTGTTGGCCATGGAGTCGCGTGTTGATTCTCAGACACTTCGTACAGGAAATCTTTCCGACAGTGATTGGGATCAGGTTGTCGAGAGTTCTGGTATCATTGCAAACACAAAGCTTTTGCTTGATGATACGCCAGGTATAACGGTGGCAGAGCTTCGTTCTAAATGCCGTAAGTTTAAGCTTGAGCATGGTCTTGATTGTATCATGATCGACTATCTTCAGCTTATGAGCGGAAGCGGAGCAAGAAAGGGAGACAGCAGACAGCAGGAAATCTCAGATATTTCACGTTCTCTAAAGGCACTTGCAAGAGAGCTAAATGTACCAGTCATCGCACTGTCACAGCTTTCACGTGCCTGTGAGTCAAGAACGGATCATCGTCCTATGCTTTCTGACCTTCGTGAGTCAGGAGCAATTGAGCAGGATGCAGACATTGTAATGTTTTTATACCGAGATGAATATTATAATAAGGATTCGCCGTCAAAGGGAATCACAGAGGTTATCATAGCCAAGCAGCGTAACGGCCCTATTGGAACTGTTGAGCTTGTCTGGATGGGAGATTTGTGCCGCTTTGGAAACAAAGAGTATACATCACAGTGATATTCTGGGATTTAAGATGGCAATATAAAAGATCAGTGACAATGGAAGTAAACTCCATTTTCACTGATCTTTTTAACTATTAGATATGTTCTTAATAAAATGAAAGTCGCACTGCTAAGAGCTGCTGATTGGAAAAATCATAGCTTACAATGTTGCAGCCGGCAGCGTGCATGTTAATGAAGGATTGGACCCAGTCATTATATGATGCAGCAGCATCAGCGTAGTCAGATGCATTTTCAAAACGAATCATTACAAGACCTTCACCGCCGCCTTCCCAGATGCTTTCTGCCTGCGCGACAAAGAGTGCTCTTGCACGGTCAAGTGCGGTACCAGAAGCAGGGTCACTTAACGAAGGGTCATCAGCATAAATCCATAGACCGGCCTGAACATGAAAATTAAAGTCCCAGCGCACAGTGGCAGGGTAGCCTCGTCTTTGGTAAAAATCATCTGCCGGGTATGGATCAGATGAGATAGCTGATTCTGGAATATTAAAATATGCGTAACATAAAGGCTGCTGAATGCCGTCATTTTCATTGTCATCATAAGTCGGATCGACATTGTAGTCATAGTCTCCGATGTGGGCGATGACCCAGGCATGTGTATTTCCTGTTATAACAGAGCTTTTGATGCCGAGACTTCGAAGTCCCCAGACGAGCGCCTTGGCGCGGCCGTCACATTTAGCCTGCCCATCAATCAGAGCACCATAGGCACTCTGGCAATTGTCTGCCTGAGTAGAATATACACAGTTTTCAATGATATAATTGTAAATAGTAAGCTCAGCCTGATAAGCACTTTGTCCCGACAGCGTTGTCTGCCAGCTTTGAATAAGTGTATTAACAGCTGCTGTCTGCGCATCAAAAGTTTCCTTTGATATTGTGTACTCAGGTGATACAGATACAACAAGACCAAGCAGATTTGAATGTTCAACCCATCGTGATGACAGCTGCATCAGCTCAGGACATTCATTTGTCAGAAGATGCATCAAATCGCTGACATTATCAGAACTGACGGCAACAGGGAGTGAAATAGTGCTCTGAAAACCTTGTATGCCAGTGTAAAGAGCCTGAAAGTTTGCTGCTTCATCATCTGCAAGAGAAGGCAGGTAGTAGCTATAATCTGCATAAAGTGGGGCACAAGAGATCGTTTCTGTAACAGATGATACAGGTGCAGATGAATCTGCTGCTGAAGAGAAAAGATCAACCTCGCTTCTTTTACCTAAGACATCGTCAAGAAGCTCATGGTAGGTGCTAAGACCTGCATGAAAGTAGTAGAGCGGTGTCTGGGCAGGGACACATCCACAGACTGCCATAGAAGACAGCATAAAAATAAAGCTAAGTGATAAAAAATGAAATAAGCGTTTCATAAAAACCTCTCAGTGTCAATATAAGACAAAATGTAAGACATTTTTTGCATCAGTTATTATATCACAAAAGAAATTAGAAGCAAGTGGAAGAAAGCACAAAAAAAGAAGATCTTTACGACCTTCTTTAGATAAGAGCGCGAGACGGGATTCGAACCCGCGACCCTCGCCTTGGCAAGGCGATACTCCACCACTGAGCCACTCGCGCATATATGATACAGAATCACTTCTGTAAAGCGGGTGATGGGAATCGAACCCACGTATCTAGCTTGGAAGGCTAGTGTTCTACCATTGAACTACACCCGCACAATGCCCAAAGCTGGAATCGAACCAGCGACACGAGGATTTTCAGTCCTCTGCTCTACCAACTGAGCTATCTGGGCATCTCATCAACATCGAAGTTTTTGTTTCGTTTGTTTCTTACTCGCTGTCGACGATAGTTATTCTACAACAAGACAAGAGAAAAGTCAAGCACTTTTTAAAAAAAAACTTAACTTTTTTTTGAAGGCGTGTTTTTTGCCCCAATTCATACAATTTGAATTCAGCAGCGGAAGCGGATTGCGAATGTCTGCTTTACATTTAATGGTTTGTCTTGCGGTTGATGAACTTTGTTCGATACTTTGAATATACAATTGTTTGATCGGCATAAAGACCATAATAACCAGACATTGCATAGCTGACTGCAATGGCTAAAATCATGTAGTGGGCAGAGTCAAAGCCAAATAATTCAAAAGCAATCAAAATAGATGTAATAGGGCAATTAGTGACACCGCAGAAAACAGCAACCATGCCCATTGCAGCACAAAGGGATGGGGCAAATCCAGCAAGGCTTCCAAAGAAACATCCAAAGGATGCACCTACGCAGAAGGAAGGAACAATTTCGCCTCCCTTAAAGCCGCCGCCAAGTGTGACTGCTGTAAAGAGCATTTTAATAAGAAAGGCTGCTGGGAATATAGTTTCTTCTTGAATAGACTGCTCAATCAGATTGCTTCCGGAACCAAGATAGCTTTTGCCGTCTGGAAGAAGAAATGCAAATACGATAACAATCAGTGCAGAGACAATTGCGCGTAGGTAAACATTTTTTATGTATGTTTTTAAAAGACCTCCAACTTTGTGAAGGATAATACATAAAAGTATGCTGACAGCGGCACATAAGATTCCAAGAAGAACTGTTTTTGCAGCACCGTCAATGGAAAACGAAGGAATACTTACAATTGTAAATTTTTCGGCATGAACACCAAACGTAGAAGCAAGGTGAGCACCAATCAGCGCAGACATTACACAAGGAACTAATGCGGAATAATACATGACGCCGACACTGACCATTTCCATTGAAAAGACAGCAGCAGCCATCGGTGTACCAAACAGAGCAGCAAAAGCAGCACTCATGCCACACATGATTAGAACATGGCGATCTTCATCATCAAGATGAACTATTTTTCCAAGAAGATTTCCAAGGCTGCCGCCGATCTGAAGTGCAGCACCCTCGCGTCCGGCAGATCCGCCGCACAGCTGTGTCAGAATCGTAGAGATAAAAATAAGAGGTGCAACACGTGCTGGTGTCTCTTCATTTGCATGAATTGAGGCAATAACAAAATTTGTACCGCGGTCATTTGACTGTCCGCAAAAATGATAAAGAGCAGTGATTGCCAGACCAGCAATAGGAAGCAGGAATAAAAGCCAGCTGTACGCAGCGCGAATCTGTATAGCTTTTCCAAGCAAAGTAGCGAATAGTGTTGATACGCCGCCGATCAGAAGACCTGACAAAAGTGAAAATCCAGTCCATTTAAGAAGAACCAGAAGATTCTGGCCGATGTTGGTCAGATAGCATTTGCGGGCAAATTCCCGCAGCTTAGGGGAAAACATAGGCATGACCTCCAAAGAAACTGTTTATAGGAAGCAGCAAAGATGCTGTACCGTTCCAATCCTAGCAGAAACAGCAGGGAAAGTCAACGAAACAAAAAGATCATGTTCCATTTTGTCTGTACTGAGCCGGTGTCATTTTAGCTCTTTTTTTAAAAGTTATGCAAAAGGCACTTTCACTTGAAAAGCCACATGAAAAACAGATATCCTTGACAGACATGGCAGTGTTGCGAAGCAGGTAACGTGCATTACTTAGCCTCGTATTTATGACATACTCATGTGGTGTAAAGCCAGTCTCTCGTTTGAATACGCGAATAAAATGATAAGAGCTTAATCCAGCAGCTGATGCGAGCACTTTGTCTGGCAGATCTTCTTTAAAATGTTCATTGATATAGGAAATGACAGTCTCAATCATATCTGTGCTGTCATTTTTTTTATCGGCAGCACTGTAGAGCAGAAAGCTTGTCAAAATATCATTAATATATTTAGAAAGAAGAGCTTCCTTAATCGAAGAACGACAAAAACTGTCAATGATAGCTTCAAGCTTGTTTGTGGCTGGCGCAGGATTTCCAATAGAAAATACAGTGCCAAGATGTGAGACAATAGATTCAAAAAAGTTTTTGGCAAGAGGTCCGTCAAAATGGCACCAGAGACATTCACTGCCTGTTTTTGTGCCATAGCTGTGCGGTTCATAGCAATTAATCAAAATAAACTCATCAGCTTTTGCATCAAAGCTTTCGTCTTTTGTTTGTACATACATGCTTCCTTTTTTGACATAAATAAGAAGAAAGCTGTCAAAAGAAGCGCGGTGCAGATGATAGCCTGGTGCATAGAAAAAATGACCGCATGTAAGCGGATAAAAAAACATGCTTCGTCCCAAGAGACTTGGCGAGTAAACATAATATGTTGATTCAGTTTCAATAAAGGGTTCGTGCGATTTCATAAAAATCTCCTTTTTTATAGTTACAGTTCATGGACAAGCCAATATTGCAGCAAATAGTTTTGCATGGCTCTGAATAATTACATTTTAACTTAGAATACAGGAAAAAACAACAGAGCAATATTTTAAAACACAACCGCAACGAAAGATAATGTATTTCAAGCAAAACAGTAGTATAGTAAAAGTAAATATTGAAAGTAAATAAAACAATATTGAAAATGATAGAAAGATTCAAGTAAATAAATAATAACAGAAAATAATAGCGAAACAGGAGGCAATTATGCAAAAGGCAAGTGTATGGGCAGAAAAAGTCATGATTCCTACATATGAGATTGGAGAGGCGGAGAAGAATCCGATTTTTCTGGAAAAACGTGTGTATCAGGGAAGCTGCGGAAAGGTATACCCGTATCCGACGATTGAAAAAATAAGTGATGAGAAGAAGGATAAGGAATATACGGCAGTATGGCTGGAAAATGAGTACATTAGGGTTATGGTTCTTCCAGAGCTTGGCGGACGAATCCAGAGGGCATATGATAAAACAAATGATTATGACTTTGTTTACTATAACCAGGTGATCAAGCCGGCACTTGTTGGTTTGACGGGACCGTGGATTTCAGGAGGTATTGAATTTAACTGGCCGCAGCATCATCGTCCGACAACATTTCTTCCAGTTGATTATGAAATTCAGGAAAATGAGGATGGAAGCGTTTCTGTTTTATGTCATGACGTGGATCAGATGTATGGAACAAAGGGACTTATGAGAATTAGTGTATACCCGGGAAAAGCTTATATTGAAATCAAGGGACAGTTGTATAACCGCACATCACTTCCGCAGACATTTCTTTGGTGGGCAAATCCAGCAGTTCCTGTTAATGACAACACACAGTCCATTTTCCCGCCAGATGTTCACGCTGTTATGGATCATGGAAAGAGAGATGTTTCTCGTTTCCCAATTGCGACGGGTGTTTATTATAAGAAGGATTACAGCGAAGGCGTAGATATTTCACGTTACAAGAATATTCCAGTCCCGACTTCTTACATGGCAGAAAAGTCAAAGTATGATTTTGTCGGAGGATACGACTATGGAAAGCATGCTGGTATTTTGCATGTGGCAGATCATCATGTTTCACCGGGAAAGAAGCAGTGGACCTGGGGCTGCGGTGATTTTGGAAAGGCATGGGATCGCAATCTGACTGATGAGGATGGTCCATATGTAGAGCTGATGACAGGTATGTTTACAGATAATCAGCCTGACTTTACATGGTTAAAGCCGTTTGAGGAGAAAACATTTACACAGTATTTTATGCCATACAAGGAAGTTGGACAGGTAAAGAACGCATCAAAGGAAGCTGCTGTTTCACTCTCGGCAGTAAATGATGCAGCAACTGGAAAGAAGACTGCAAAGATTATTGTCTATGCAACAGCTGTATATGAAAAAGCAAGAATTATTCTGACAGGAAAAGACGGCGTGCTGTGTGATGAGAGCGCAATGATTTCTCCTGTTGACATTTTTGAAAAGAGTGTAGTACTGCCAGATGATACGCAGGAAGAAGATCTGAAAGTTGAAGTTTGTGCAGATGGCAGAAGCTTAATTGCATACCAGCCAGAGAAGGAAGAAATTCCAAAGCTTCCAGATCCGGCAAAGGCAGCAGATGAACCGTCAAAGATCATGACAAATGAGGAACTGTATTTAACGGGACAGCATATTGAACAGTACCGTCATGCAACATGGAGACCTGATCCTTATTATTTAGAGGGATTAAAGCGTGATCCAGATGATATTCGCATTAACAATGCATATGGTATGCTCTTGATGAGAAGAGGCTTATTTAAGGAGGCAGAACCTTATTTTAGAACAGCTATTAAGCGCCTGACCTGGAAGAATCCTAATCCATACAACAGCGAAGCATATTATCTGTTGGGACTTGATTTGTGCTACCTTGGAAGAGAAGATGAGGCTTATGATGCTTTTTATAAGGCAGCATGGAGCAATGAACAGCAGGAAATGTCATTCTATTATATGGCAGCGCTTGCGGCAAAGAAAGGTCAATTTGAAACTGCGCTTGAGCACATTGATCGCTCACTTGTTAAGAATGCGCATAATATTAAGGCAAGAGGATTACGTGCATGGCTTCTTGCAAAGCTTGGAAAAGAAAAGGCTGCAGCTCGTATGATTGAGGATAATTTAGAACTTGATCCATTTGATTTTGTATCTGGTTTTGAGGCAATAAAGGCAGAGAATGATTCAGAAAAGAAACAGAAAATGCTTGATGACTTGAATGGACTGATGCGTAATTTCCAGGAAAATTATTTGATGACAGCAAGAGATTTTGCGCAGTGGGGCGCATATGAGGACGCTGTTTTAGTTTTAAAGCAGTGCACAAAGAAATATCCGATGCTGTATTATTATGCAGCTTATTATGAAGAAAAAATGGGTGAAGATGAGTCAGCAAAGAAGTCACTTGAGAAGGCAGAAAGTTGTGCTTTCGATTATTGCTTCCCGAATAAGCTTGATGATATTGCTGTACTTACATTTGCGATTGAAAATGGTTGCAAAAAGAAGGCGCCTTATTACCTGGGCAATCTTTTTTATGATAAATTACAGTGGAAGAAATCTGTTGAATTGTGGGAAATGTCTGAGAAGGCAGATGACACATTTTCAATTGTTCATAGAAACCTTGCACTGGCTTATTACAACAAGATGGGTGATTCTAAGGCAGCTAAGTATGAACTAGAGAAAGCATTTTCACTAAATCGCAAGGATGCCCGTATTTTCCTTGAATTAGATCAGCTTTACAAAAAGCTTGGATATAGCTTCAAAGAGCGTTTAGCAAAATATGATGAAGATCCATCTCTTGCAGAGAGCCGTGATGATTTGTATATTGAATATATTACTCTTATGAATATGTGCGGAGAATATGAACGCGCTTATCGTTGCATTATGGGACGCCGTTTCCATCCGTGGGAGGGCGGCGAAGGAAAGATTACAACGCAGTATACTATTTCCTTACTCGAGATGGCAAAACAGTGCTTGGCATCAGAAAAATATGAACAGGCAGAGAAGTTGCTTAAAAAAGCACTTGTATATCCAGAAAATCTTGGAGAAGGCAAGCTAGAGGGAACAAAGGATAATCATCTGTTTTATCATCTTGGACTTGCGCTTGAAGCACAGGGAAAACATGATGAAGCAAAAACATGTTTTGAGACTGCGACGATTGGAACAGATGAACCAGCGGGTGCTATGTACTATAATGATCAGCCGGCTGATATGATTCTCTATCAGGGACTTGCATTTGAAAAATTAGGAAAAACAAGAGAGGCAAAATCACGTTTTTATCGTCTGATTGATTACGGTGAGCAGCATTTAAATGATGAGGGCAAGATTGAATACTTTGCTGTATCACTTCCAGATTTTCTGATTTTTGATGAGGATTATACAAAGAAAAATCGTGCACACTGTTGTTATCTTATGGCACTTGGAAATATTGGATTGCAAAACCGCGAAAAGGCAGCAGAATTTTTAAATGAGGCGCTTGAAATAGAGCCGTCTCATATGATGGCAACACTATATCAGAAACAATAAATGTTAAGCAAAAAGCGAGGAAAATCATGAGACTAGTAGATTTAACAACAAAACCCTGGCAGCTTATGCTGCCGGGAGAGAAGGAAACTTCTCTAAATAAAATGGTATATCTGCCAGGAACACTTGATGAGTTTGGAGTCGGTCATGAAGATCGGCTCGACAACTCATGTCATCCAGATGAGACAACTGCGCAGAGTTTTGATGATGATGTGATAGCAACACGATTTACAAGAAAGCATACGTATGAAGGTCCGGCATATTTTGAGCAGGAAATTACGATTGCACCAGCAGATAAATGCCGCACTTTCTTTGAGATTGAGCGAGCTAGATGTGTGCGTGTTTATTTAGATGGCGAGGAAATATCATCATACGAGGAACAGACAATAAGCACACCGCATGTATTTGAACTTACTGGTCATGAAGGCATTCATAGACTTTGCGTTGAGTCAGATAACAGTTATCCAGGTCTGCCGCACGATGCTATTGTCTATTCATCGGCAGCAACAGATGAGACACAGACAAATTGGAATGGACTTCTTGGTTATATTCGTCTTCGTGAGGAAAATCCGATCTTTTTATCGCAGGTGCGCGTGTACCCTAAGGATGGAGGAAAGCTTCGCGCAGAGATAGATCTTGATACATATGATGAACCATTTGAAGGCGTGCTTGTTTTAAAAAGCAGTGTACTTTTGCAGGACTATGAGCAAAAAATTAGTGTAATGACTTCAAATTCCAGAAAAACAATTGTGGCAGAGGATTTACTTATTTCATCGTCAGCAGCAAACTGGGATGAATATGATGGAAAGTTATATGAACTGACAGCTGCACTATATAAAAATGATTTGCAGTCATCTGAAAGTGAAATAAATCAAAAAGAAGATGAAAAGACTGTTAGCTTTGGCATTCGCACATTTGGTGATGATGGATATGGTCATCTGTCATTAAACGGCAGAAGAATTTTCCTTCGAAGTGAGGCAAACTGTGCAGAATTTCCAGAGACAGGCTATATTCCAATGGAAAAGGAAGCGTGGAAGAATATTTTACAGACATATAAAGATTATGGCATCAATATGGTGCGTTTTCATTCGCATTGTCCGCCAGAGGCAGCATTTTTTGCAGCTGATGAGATGGGCATTTTGATGCAGCCAGAGCTTTCACACTGGGATCCAAAGCATGCATTTGAATTTGATGAAAGTTTCTCGTATTATCAAAAGGAACTGCGCCAAATTATAAAAGCACTTGCCAATCATCCATCTTTTATCATGCTGACATTTGGGAATGAGCTTCATTGCGGAGCGCTTGGCACAAGCAGAATGCATAAGATGCTGCAGGATGCAAAAAAACAGGATCCGACAAGACTCTATGCTAATGCGTCAAATGCGCATTATGGAAATGAAGGATGCGATGAAGAGAGTGATTTCTATGCATCACAAAGCTTTTATAATTACAGAATAAGAGGAACGCTTGCAGGAAATCCAGAGACACCAGAGGAAGCAGCCAAAGTTGATGCTTATGAAAAGGCAAATGGAAAGCTGGCAAAGGTTAACATTAAGGGCTACATCAACAATCAGTATCCAAATGCGAAGACAAACTTTGATGAAACCTTAAGAAAGATTAGAGAGCAGTATAAAAAGCCAGTGTTTAGCTTTGAAGTTGGTCAGTTTGAAGTGCTTCCTGATTTTGATGAGCTTGCACATTTTAAGGGAATTTCTGATCCAGCAAATTATAGACGTATTCAGCGTATGGTTCGCGAAAAGGGATTAGAGCCTGTTTGGAAGAAGTACGTTGAGGCAACTGGAGAACTATCAAGGCTTTGTTACCGAGAGGAGATCGAAGCTGCGATGCGCACAAAAGATCTGTCTGGTATTTCACTTCTTGGACTGCAGGATTTTCCAGGACAGGGAACTGCTCTTGTGGGAATGCTTGATTCACATTTAGAGCCAAAGCCATTTGATTTTGCAAAACCAGAAAAATTTAGAGCTTTCTTTAAAGAACAGCTTGTATTAGTTGGTCTTGAAAAGTATACTTATGAAGAAGGTGAGACACTTTGTGCAGATGTGCAGATAGCCAATTATGGAAAGACAGACTGTGCTGGAGATCTGGAGTGGACATTGTGGGCATATATGCCGAATGAAGAATTAGATAGTGTGAGAAAGGTCGCTGTAAAGAGTGGTCATATGAGCGCTGTTTCATGCCCAAAGGGGACACTTAGCAAAGCTGGAACATTAAAGATTGAACTGAATAATAAAATTACAGCACCAGTTCGCTGTGATCTTACTGTTAAGATTGCAGATGCAGTTAATTCATATCCGATTTGGATTTATAAGAATGAAATGCCAAAATGCCCAGAAAGCGTTTATGAGACAACCAAGTTGGATTTGCAGGCAAAGAATGTGCTTGATAACGGCGGGGTAGTGTATTATTCGCCAAAGTCAGAGGAAAGCTCCTTCCATAATTCAATTCGTGCTCAATTCTCAACAGATTTTTGGTCAGTTGGAACGTTTGGAAGACAGGAAGGTGCAATGGGACAGTTGATTCAAAAAGATCATCCATTGTTTAAAGAGTTTCCAACAGAGAGCTATACAAATTGGCAGTGGTGGCCGATGGCAAATCAAAGAGCTGTCATACTGCCAGATACAGTAAAACAGCCATTTGACGCTATTATTACAGAAATGGACAGCTATGCATTTTTAAGACCAATGGCGCAGCTGTTTGAGTGCCGAGTCGGAAATGGAAAACTTCTCTATTCCACACTTGGACTTCAGGATTTGCAGCAGTATCCAGAAGGAAAAGCGCTTCTTAGATCAATTTATAAGTATCTGGATTTAGAGACATTTGTACCAAAGCAGAGCATAGAGTGGGAGACGTTAGTAAGTATCTAACATTAGACTAGGTGATTTTTGGGAGGAGTGCATATGAGACGAATATTAGTTAAGTCATTAAATGAAGCTTTTGATTTTGTGATGGATCATTATTATCCGGCAGGATGTGAGGAGGACGCAAAAAGAAAAGATACATATGCAGTCATTTCAATTCAGGATACTCACACGGGTGGTTTTGGTGTCACCTTTGCAGAAAATAAATTTTGTAAAGGCGTTCTTACTTTATATTTTGATGATGTGGTGAAGGAAACAAAAGGTGCTGTATTGTTTGATGAAAATATGGCAGATTCTGTTATCGCATTTATTCGCAGTCATATGGATGTAGATACGCTGTTAATTCACTGCTATGCCGGACAGTCAAGATCGCGTGCAATAGGAGCATTTGCGAAAAAAATGATGGGAAAGAGCAATCAAACATATTTTTCGGCAGATAAGCTTTGGGCAGGCACACCAAATGAGCATGTTTATAATATGTTGGAGGATGCTTGGTTTAGAGATATGTTGGGATGAATCCTACAGATAATACTAGAATTTTCTAGTCATATATGGTATTATAGGGACAGTTGAAAAAAATGACAATATATGGAGGGAAAAACAGTGAGTGATTATACGTTAAATACCAAATGTGTACAGGCAGGTTATACGCCGGGAAATGGAGAACCGCGTCAGATTCCGATTATTCAGTCTACGACATTTAAGTATGATACAAGTGAAGACATGGGAAAGTTATTTGATTTGGAAGCATCTGGTTATTTTTACAGCCGTCTGCAGAACCCAACAAATGACTATGTTGCAGCAAAGATTGCAGAACTTGAAGGCGGTGCAGCAGCAATGCTGACTTCATCAGGACAGGCAGCAAACTTTTTTGCTCTGTTTAATATTTGTGAGTGCGGCAGTCATATCGTAGCTTCTTCATCTATTTATGGCGGAACTTATAACCTGATTGCTGTAACACTGGCAAAGATGGGTATTAGTGCTACTTTTGTTTCTCCTGACTGCACAGAGGAAGAATTAAATGCGGCATTTACAGAAGATACCAGAGCTGTATTTGGTGAGACTATCGCAAATCCGGCACTGACAGTTCTTGATATTGAAAAGTTTGCAAAGGCCGCTCATGCACATGGCGTTCCGTTAATTGTGGATAACACCTTCCCGACTCCGGTAAACTGCCGTCCAATCGAGTGGGGTGCAGATATCGTAACACATTCCACAACAAAATATATGGATGGACATGGTGCGGCACTTGGCGGTGCAATTGTAGATGGCGGTCATTTTGACTGGATGGCTCATGCAGACAAATTCCCAGGTCTGTGTACACCTGATGAATCTTATCATGGAGTTACATATGCAGAGAAGTTTGGCATGGGTGGTGCCTTCATCACAAAGTGTACATCTCAGCTGATGCGTGACCTTGGATGTATCCAGTCTCCACAGAATGCATTTATCTTAAATCTTGGTCTGGAGTCACTTCACGTAAGAATGCCGCGTCACGTTGAAAATGGACAGGCCGTAGCAGAGTTTTTACAGGCACAGCCGCAGGTTGCTTATGTAAATTATCCGGGACTGCCTACAGACAAGTACTATGAGCGCGCAAAGAAGTATCTTCCAAATGGAGGATGCGGTGTTGTTTCATTTGAGTTAAAGGGTGGCCGTGCAGCAGCAGAGACATTTATGAAGCACTTAAAGCTTGCAGCAATCGAGACACATGTTGCAGATGCACGTACCTGCTGCTTAAACCCGGCAACATCCACACATCGCCAGATGAATGACGAGCAGTTAGCAGCAGCTGGTGTTCCGGCAGGACTTGTTCGTATTTCTTGCGGACTAGAAGATAAGAAAGATCTGATCGCAGATCTGGCACAGGCATTGGCAGCAATTGAATAAGTAATAAAAACAGTGGGGCAGAGAATTTTTTTAATTCTTGCCCCATTATTATTATTTTGATTTACTTTATGCGCCTAATTAGTTTGTTGGGAATCCAGCCTGTTTTAATGCATCAAGCACAGCTTTTTTGATTCCATTTGAGCTGTAGGTTGCACCGGAAACTGCATCAACATCGGTATTTTGTGCTTCAAGAATTTCAGAAACAACCTTATCTTTGCATTTATCGAAGTACCACAGGTCGCTCTCGGCACTGCTGCAGGAGATATCAGTGATTTTGCCGTCCTTGATTGTGACTGTTGCCTTTACAGCGCCATCATAGCCGTAGGCTTTTCCCTCATAAACGCCATCGGTGAGAGCAGTGTCATCAAAAGACTGAGAATCTTCTTTTGAAATAGGCTCAGATTCGATAGTTGTATTTTCAGCAATTTCTGTCTTTGAATTGCCATCAGCTATAGTATCTTTTGGGCTTGAAACGGCACAGATAATAACCATAACAGCAAGAAATACGCCAAAGCAAATGGATGTAAATTCGCGGCGGTGTTCTGGCTTTTTCTTTAAGAAATACCATTTGCGTATTCGACAGATTGCATATCCAAGGAAAATTGCTGTGTAAATAATTACAGAAAAATAGTAGCCATCCTTGCCATCTTTGGCAAGCGGAATAAATAATAGCATAATGTGGAGGTAGAGCAGCGCGTAAAACAGGTAAGCAAAGCGCTGGATCTGCTTCCACTTTTTTGCTTTCATACGCTTACGAATCTTTGGAAAAGAAAGAATAGTAAGCGGAATCATAATGATAAGAAGAATAATTGTAATGATGCAGGCAGCGAATTGATTGGCAGGAAGTGCGGATGCATTGGTAAAGAAACGCACGAAATAAGTTCTTCCATAGCCAATGTTGTGACCAAGCGTCAGCATGGCGGCAAAGATGGAAAGCTCACCGCGCACTGGCATAAGTCGCTTAATCAGCCAAGAACCGTTAGAGAGAGCGCCTGTCCACATAACAATACACCAGAGTGCGCATGAAAGGGCACCGCGGCGAAATAGATCAAGAAGGAAAGTGACAGCCTCTGGCAGATTCCTTGAAAAAGGAAATAGTGATATAAAAAGTGTAAGCGCAAGTGCACCTATGTACCAGGGATACGGATGACGTTTGATCGTGGATTTTGCAGTCAGTGCAAAGATTGATGCGATGATCAGTGAAAAAATAAATAACATAGATATTTGATTACCTCCGTTTATACGATTTATATGAGATGTTATATGACCAAGAGATCAAAATTATCTTGTAAGCGAGCTTGCATTGGCTTTAAGAGCTTTTGACATTTGTATCATAAATGTAGTGTAACATAAGAAAAAATACATCACAAGCAAACAGGAAGCACAAAAAAGACGAAAAAAAGACATTGAGTTAGTGCAAACTAACAAGAAATAGACAAAAATGAAGAAAGACAGTTCGTATAAAAGGAAAAGCATAATTAAAAATTGTTAGAAATGACTAACTAGAGTTCACAATAAAACATATGAAAAACGTCAAATTGCTGTTTTTATATAAATAGTCTTTTTTTCTCAATAAGGGTGTTGATTTTTATGATTGTGTTAGAATATACTAACTGCCATCGGCAATAAAAAATAAAGGAGATATCATTTATGAGAACAAAAATGGCATTAGCTGTGTTGGCGGCAAGTACCTTGGCAGCAGGAAATATGAGCGCTTTTGGAGGAGTTTTAAAAAGTGAGAGCACACCGGCAACAAGCGAGGTACAGACAGAGGAAGCTTCTGGTGCAGAGGATGAGGCACAAACAGTAAGCATTGAGACAAGTGAATATTACTTTGGTAAGATTAATGTTCCATATGCAGATTTTTATTATGGAGAGATCAATCATGTACAGCCAGAGGCACTTGAGGATGCAGCTGCAGGTCAGTATGATGCAGAGGATAAGGTAACAGCAGCAGGTCTTCGTGAGGAAGGTATTTATGATTCCGTTACTTCTGCGACAAGCCAGAAATCTCAGCGTTTTGAAAAAAGCTATTTTGAGCAGAATGGCGATGGAACCGATATTTTAGGACCATCCAGTGTAAATGTGGCAATTCCAAAGACATTGTATGACGATGTAAAGGCAGCAATCGAAGCTGGTACTGAGTGCAGCAACCCACTTGTTGAGTTAGTATCATCACTCGAAGAAGTTTCAGAAGAAGTTCCGGCTGAATATAAGGTAATCAATTCTGATGGTACATTAAGCCAGACAATTGGAACAACTAATGAGGCAGAAAATGTAACAGTTTCCTTTGCAACAGTTTCGACATGGGGAAATTATCAAATCGACTTTGACGGTCTTGAAATTGAATCTGCTGATATTCAGGGTGCACTCCTTGAAACATCTGACGGAGAAATTTATGGTCTTGAGCATTTGGATAACTTATGGCTGCGCGCAAATGAGATTGCATTTGCAGCAGAAGAGATGACTGAGCCACATGGAAATACACCGTCATGGCAGCGTTTTGCTGACATTCAGGGAAAGACAATCACAAAGGTAACTTACATGCTGGCGGATCAGGATGATATCTCTATTGAGACTGATCTGTACTGCAAGGAGCTTCTTGGAGAAGAATATTCCATTACAACAGATGAGAGTGTTACTTATCAGAAGGATGGCACTGCAATCAACATCACATATACAACACCAGATGATAGTGATTATAGTGTAGAGGCTGTCGCAGCAGGACGTACTGCCGTAGAAGATGGACTTTACAGCGTAGAAGACAACGTAATTACACTGAGCGGTGATTTAAAGCCAGGCAGCTACACAGTTACATTCTCAGATGACAAGTATGCAAGCAAGAAGTCAAGCACACTTGTTGAGTCTGGATTAGAGGAAGGCAGTGTTTCTATCGAAAATAATGCTGTTGTAATCTCAGATAATGAGCAGGGGCTTACTGGCGCAGATTATGCGGCACAGGTAACAAGTGTTGTTGTAAATGGTGAGCCAGTAAATGCAAAGGGCATTGCAGGTATCTTATTCAATGAGGATGGAAGCATAAATATGGATGCTGAAATCGAAGGTCAGGATGGAAATGTTAAGGTATTTGACGGAAGTGATTCCTATGAGATCGAGTTAGAAGCAACTGGATATCCGTCTGTAAAGGGAACTGTAACAGCACAGTAATAAAACAATTTGAAATAGTAGATAGTAAAGCAAAAGGCTGGCTGCCATATGACTCGCGGCCAGCCTTTTGCAGAATATAGAACAGCAACCAATGAGAGAAAGGAAGATTTTCATGAATCGAAAGAAAAGTTTTGCTAATCTTTTGAAAATAACTTGTGTTATGGTCTGTTCATGCATTGGCACACAGCTTGTTTGGGCTGATAAGACTAATAGCGAGAGCATAACAGATACTGCAATGGGAACAGACTGTAGTGTCCGTGTTTTTGGTTCGGATGGAACTGCAAAAGATATTATGGATATGCTTTCTGATATTGAGAATAAGTATTTATCATGGCGCATTGAAGGCAGCGATATTGCCAATATCAATGAAAATGCATCAGAGAACGAGCCTGTTATGCCATCAAAGTGGACATATGGCTATCTGGAAAATGTGCTTGATCTTGCAAGAGAAAGCAGCGGTGCATTTGATCCGACATTAGGCCGCGTATCGCAACTTTGGAATCTGGAAAGTGACAATCCCTATATTCCATCAAAAAGCGAACTGACAGAGCTTCTTTTAGAGACTGGCTGGGAAAAAATAAATCTGGGTGACGGTGAAGTGTTTTTAAAAGATGGTGTGCAGATTGATCTTGGAGCAGTCGGAAAAGGAATCGGATGTGATGAAGCACAAAAAATGTTAGAAGAGGCAGATGCTGATGCAGCAGTGGTATCTGTGGGCGGAAGTATTTTGACGTATGGAAAAAAGCCAGATGGAAAACCATGGAAGATCGGCATTGCAAATCCACGCAATGAAGATGGCGAATCGTATCTTGGTTCACTAACGATTGATGGAACATGCAGTATATCTACATCTGGAGATTATGAAAAATATGTGATTGAAGATGGTGTGCGCTATCATCATATTTTAGATCCGAAAACAGGATATCCGGCAGAGAGTGGGCTGATCTCCGTCACAATTGTCTGCGATGACGGATGGCTAAGCGATGGTCTGTCTACTGCATGCTTTGTGCTTGGCTATGAAGACAGTCTGCCGCTGTTAGAGACTTATCAGGCAGAGGCTGTGTTTGTAACTGAGGATAAAGAGGTGATTGTAACAGATGGATTAAAAGATATGTTTACATTGACAGATTCTTCGTATGAACAGGTGGAAGAATGAGAGAAAAGAAACGAGCAATTATAATCGCTTCAATACTAAGTTTGATATTTATATTGTCTGCGGTTTTGACTGCGCACCAATTTCTGACAAAACAAGAATCGGCAAGCGCAGCAATTTATCAGAATGGCAAATTAATTAAAATTATTTCAACTGATCACGAAGAGACATTTCGCATTGAAGATGGCGAAAATTGGAATGAGATTACTGTAGACAAAGACGGGATTCATGTGAGCGGTGCGAGCTGCCCGGATAAGATTTGTATGCATACCGTGTGGAGAGGAAAAGGTTCTCTTCCAATTGTATGTCTGCCAAATCATCTTGTGATCACGGCGGCACCAGAAGAAACGGATGATGAATTTGATGTGCTGACATACTAGAGTAAATGAAGTCAATATGTGATATGTAACTTCTATCAAATTAGACAGAGTATCACGTCCATAGGAGTTGCGTAGCGCATCGTGTGGAGACTTAATATATGTGGCAGCTGCCTGATTTTATGTAAAATAAGAAAGAATAAACAAAAATGGAAACAAAGAAAAAAGATAAAAGGAATAAAGCAGAGAAAGCAAATAAAATGGATATCAAAAAGATGACAGCGCTTGCAATGTTTTCAGTGATTGCACTTACAATCTTTACGGCAGAATCCATGATCGGACCGATTGTACCAATTCCAGGAATTAAGCTTGGACTAGCCAATATCGTAACACTTCTTGTACTGGTTTTATATGGACCAAAGGAAGCAGTATTTGTGCTGATCGTGCGAATCCTTCTTGGAAGCATGTTTGGCGGACAGATGATTTCATTTTTTTATAGTTTGTCTGGCGGTATTCTGTGTTGGCTTGTCATGAGCCTTATTAGTGCGCTCCTTAAGAAAAAGTTTCTTGTGCTGATAAGCATGTGCGGAGCTGCTGCCCATAATATCGGACAAATTTTGGCTGCCATTGTGATTACACATTCTATAAGCGTAGTAGCATATTTACCTGTTTTGATGCTCAGCGCAATGATCACAGGCTGCTTTACAGGACTGGCTGCCCAGGTGTGTGCAAAGAGACTGCAAAAGATTTTAAAAACTTATTTTGAATAAGAAAAAACTGATTTGTCGGGAAAGCTGGCAGGTCAGTTTTTATTTTACCTAAAATTTACATAAATGCATCGCAGACTTGACGGAGTGCTGTTACACTGCTTTGCGATAGGCAGAATATCAAATAAAAATGTAGCAAGGCACAGAAGGGAAAAGGCGCAAAGATGCAAAAAGAAATTTTTATGAATAGGGAGCTTTCGTGGCTTAAATTTAACGAGCGTGTATTGGAGGAGGCAGAGAATATAAAGGTGCCGCTATGCGAGCGTCTTTCATTCGCGGCAATTTATCAGAGTAATTTGGATGAATTTTTCATGGTTCGTGTAGGATCACTGATTGATCAGGAACTGCTAGGAAAAGGAGAGCGTGAAAATAAGACACAGATGACGGCACAGGAGCAGATCCGTGCAATTTTACCGCGTGTTCAGGAATTAAATACGAGAAAGGATATCGTGTACACACAGATTATGCACAGCTTGGAAAAGCAGGGAGTGCGTCTGGTAGATTTTCATAAGATCACTCAACAGGAGAGTGCACGACTCAGAGCATATTTTCAGGCAGAAATAGAGCCACTTTTATCTCCATCTGTGATTGGAAAACGACAGACCTTTCCATTTTTAAGAAATCGCGAGCTTTATGCGGTGGCAGCGCTTGAGAATAAAAGCGGAAAAAAGCGTCTTGGCATTATTCCGTGTGTTAATACGGGATCAGGAAAAATTTTTTCAAGACTAATTAACGTCAAGGGAAGCGATATGTATATGCTCTCAGAGGATCTTATTCTTCATTATATGCCAAGGATTTTTAAAGGCTATCAGGTAAAGGAAAAGGCCATTATACGAATTACAAGAAATGCAGATATTGACGCAGACGCATTATATGATGAGGATCTTGATTACCGCGATTTTATGGAGAAACTGATCAAGAAAAGAAAGAAGCTGGCGCCGCTTCGTCTTGAAATTGAGGGTGATTTAAGCGGTGAAACAGTAAAGATGCTTTGTGGTCATCTTGATTTAAATTCCTGCTATGTGTATTATGCAAAGTCACCGCTTGATTTATCCTTTGCCTATGAAATTCAGGATCTGCTTCGAAAAAATACACAGTTATTTTTTGAAAAGCGCGTACCGCAGAAGTCTCCTATGTTTAGTCAGGGTCAGCCAATCCTTGATCAAATCAGAAAAGAGGATAAATTACTGTCTTATCCATATGAAAGCATTAAGCCATTTTTACAGATGCTTCATGAGGCGGCAAATGATCCAGATGTGATTTCAATTAAGATGACTCTGTATCGCATGGCAAGGCAGAGTAAGGTGGTAGAATATCTGATTGAAGCTGCAGAAAATGGCAAGGAAGTATTTGTACTTGTTGAATTAAAAGCGCGTTTTGACGAGGAAAATAATATTGAGTGGTCGCGTCTTCTCGAGGATGCAGGCTGTCGCGTTATTTATGGACTGGACGGCTATAAGGTGCATTCAAAGCTTTGTCTGATTACAAAGAGAATCGAAGACAGAATTGAGTATTATACGCAGGTAGGAACTGGAAATTATAATGAGAAGACCTCACGTTTGTATACTGATTTGTCATTTATGACATCAAATGTGCAGATTGGAATGGAAGCAGCAAGGATTTTCCAGGCGCTTGCAATGGGACAGACACCAGATGAACTAAAGCATTTGCTTGCAGCACCAAATTGTCTGCAAAATCGTGTGATAGAGATGATTGATGGTCAGATTGAGCTTGCAAAGAGCGGACAGCCTTCTTATATTGGCCTTAAGATGAATTCTCTGACAGATAAGAAGATTATAGATAAGCTGGTAGAGGCATCACAGGCAGGAGTGAAGATTGACATGGTCATTCGCGGAATATGCTGTCTGATTCCGGGAGTACAGGGATATACAGAAAATATTAGTGTCAGAAGCATTGTAGGTCGATTCCTTGAGCATTCAAGAATTTATATTTTCGGTGTAAAAGAAAATGCACGTGTGTATATAGCATCAGCAGATTTCATGACAAGAAATACGCTTCGCCGTGTAGAGGTAGCTGCTCCAATTGAAAATGAAAAATTAAAAAAGCTTCTACTTGATATGTTTGATGTGATGCTTCATGATAATCAGAAGGCAAGAGTCGAATTGCCAGATACGACATATGCGATGGCTTCTGCGTTGGAGCTTCAAAACGATCCTCCGCTTAATGCACAGGAATATTTTTACGAAAAGGCATATGAGGCTGCAGAGAAAAACAACATCAGAGCATAATAGAATAATCCATTGATTTTACAAGACCGCTGAGGTATACTTCTCTTATATCGCAGCGGTTTGTTTTTTTGTTGTAAACCTATTTTGGAAAGCGGGTGAAACAATGGGAAATATTATGGATTATTTGAAATGGAGGGGTGATCTGACATTTTCGCAGGATGCTTTCAACGAGGTAGATAATTTGCTTTTGTCATATGTGGCATATGTGAATCTTGAGGAACTGTCTGTTGGTGCTGGCGAAGAGCAAGTGACACTTGAGGAGCTTTCAAGACGATTTTTTGTGCTTCACAGCGAAGAAGAACTTGCAGCAGACAAGTCATTTACTAGACTGGCGCCGTATATAGTAAAAATGATGGCACAGTCGAACCGCTACCGTACATCTATCATTTCAAATTATGTCAATATGGTTAATCCACAGTTGGAGCTTCAATTTTCTGCCGTACAGCTTGATCTTTCAGATGGCTCAAAAAATTTTTGCTTCAGGGGAACGGATGACAATATTGTGGCATGGAAAGAGGACTTTAATCTAGGCCTTGGCGAAGTGCCAGCCCAAAAGTTGGCATCAGAATATTTGAACAGATTTGGTGTTGGCACATCCCCTATTCGCGTAAGCGGTCATTCAAAAGGCGGCAATTTGGCAGTATATGCAGCTGCAGCCTGTAAAATAGAGGTGCAGGAACGCATTACAGATGTATATAGTAATGATGGTCCCGGATTTGTGCATGAGTTTGTGGTGAGTGATTCATATAAGAAAATTCAAAATCGAATTCATCGCTATATTCCAGATTCATCCATCATAGGAATGCTTCTTGAAAATCCTGTAGAACCGCAAGTCATAAAAAGTACAGCTAAGGGAATCCTTCAGCACGATGCGATGAGCTGGCAAATAGAGGGTCCGCATTTTGTATCAGCAAGCTTAAGTGAATCAGCGATTTTGTTTCATGAGACGCTTCATAACTGGCTTGAAAATATTGATGAGAATGCAAGGACACAGTTTGTCGATGATCTCTTTTCAATACTGGAATCAACTGGTGTAAATACATTGACGCAGGTGCAGGAAGGCGGATTAAAAAATGCGGCTGCAATGCTTCGTGAGCTTCACCAGATTGTACCAGGAACATGGTCAGAGCTGGAAAATCTGCTGAAGGCAGTTTTGCCATTTTCAGGTTTTCTGATTATGGGAAGACAAAAGACAGTGGACAGACAAAATATACCGCGCGCAGTGACAAGCCATAGAGCTATACACACAAGCAATAAAAATCATAATGAAAACAAAGTGAAACAGGAGGAAAAAAGAAAATGAGTCAGAAAAAACAGGCTGCTTCATCAGCTAGGGCAGGGGGAATCACAGATGGTGTGATATGGGAGCAGCTGCTTGTCTTTTTCTTTCCGATTTTGTTCGGAGCATTTTTTCAACAGCTGTATAATACAGTTGACGCAGTTGTGGTGGGTCGTTTTACAGGTTCGCTTGAGCTGGCAGCCGTAGGCGGTTCTACTGGAACGATTATTAACCTTTTATTTGGTTTCTTTATTGGACTTTCTTCTGGTGCGACTGTTATCATTGCACAGTTTTACGGAGCAGGCGATAAGGAAATGGTAAGCCGAAGTGTTCATACGGCGATTGCGCTTTCCATTGCAGGCGGTGCGATTTTAAGTGCAATTGGATTTATTTTTGCAAGGACAGCACTTGAGTGGATGCAGACACCAGATACAGTGATTGATCTTGCAGAAACATATATCAAGATTTATTTTATCGGTATGATCCCGAATCTGTATTACAATATATGTGCAGCAATCCTTCGAGCTGTCGGAGATTCCAAGCGACCACTCTATATTTTGATTTTCTCTTGTCTTGTAAATATTGTGCTTGACCTTGTATTTGTCGTAGTGTTTCGCATGTCTGTTCAGGGAGTAGGAATTGCAACGATTCTTTCCCAGTTTATCAGTGCAGTACTAATCACATTCTGTCTGATGAGAACCAATGAGTGCTATCGCCTGAAGTGGAGTAAGGTTCGCTTCCATAAGATGCTGCTCATTCGTATCATTCATATCGGTGTACCAGCAGGTTTACAGTCAGTTATGTATAACATAGCTAATATCATCATTCAGTCCAACGTAAATCTGCTTGGAAGCAATACAATGGCAGCATACACAGCATATTCTAAGATCGATGCGGTATTCTGGATGATCATGAATGCATTTGGTGTATCAGTATCCACATTTGCCGGTCAAAACTTCGGTGCAGGAAAGCTAGATCGTGTTCGTAAAAGTATGAAGATTTGCTTAGGTATGGCACTTGGCGCAAGCATCGGATTAAGTGTAATTCTTCATTTCTTTGGACGATACGTCTATATGCTATTCACAACAGATGCACAGGTTATTGAGATTGGAATGCAGATTTTATATTTCTTAACACCAATTTACTTTACATATGTCACAATTGAGGTAATTTCAGGAACAGTGCGTTCCATGGGCTTTGTATTCACACCAATGATTATGACATGCGGCGGTGTATGCGTGCTTCGTCTTTTATGGCTGTTTATTGCAGTTCCGCAGAATCGAACAATCACAAAT
>OGRR01000547.1_pt1 | contig 31209 bp, 23 predicted proteins | sample 1553511 | NCBI WGS metagenome assembly OGRR01 (sample SAMEA2580040, study PRJEB22360) | human gut metagenome | biome: human gut; feature: human-associated habitat; material: faeces | place: Denmark | collected 2008/2010 | reverse complement strand
ATGTGTATTTGGAATTTCTCATTTTGGCTTGTACTATTTATATTCTAGCACCACAACTTATATGGGAGTAGAATGATAAATATAGATTTGGATGTCTACAACACAATATATGAGAATTATGAAGATGATGAACTCTTAATTGAAATGCAGCCTTATTTTGATAAAGTAGGCATACAACCATCTGTTTACATTAATTCTGGAAATGGAAAATATATTTCTTTCATATTAGATAGCAATATTAACTTAAAATTGTCATCTATGAAGGATTTATACCAAAATGTATGTAAAAAAATGATTGACTTACTTTCACCCTTTGGAGCTGATAAGAAGTGTAGTGACCCAACTCATGTATTTAGAGTACCAGGAAGTGTAAATATGAAAACCAATGAGCAAGCATATATAGTTTTTTTAGATGAAAGTAAAACAACAAACATCTCAATGCTTGCAGAAAGATTAGGCATTCCAAAAGTCAAAAAAGAGAAAAAGACACTTAAAAAGTCTAAGAAGAAATACACTACAAGTAAAACAATGGCAAAAAGTAAGTATTCTAAAGTCAATGAGCAAAGACATGAAGACCTATTGGACCTTATAGAAATGAGAAATTATGACATAGAGGGTCATAGAGACTTGTTTTTTCATATAATGTCGGTCAATTGCTTTTATATGGGGATGCCGGAAGAAGAGGTATATGCTGTCATTGATGATTTAAATAATCAATTGAAGAATCCATTAAGCACTATAAAGCCTATTGTAAAGTATGCAAAAGAAAATTTTGACAAGTATTTAGAAGATGAAACCAAAGCAGTGAAATACACTAATAAAGATATTGTAGCCTTATTGGATATTACTCCAAGCGAGCAAAAAGAAATGCAGCAATTCATTGATGAGAAAGAAGCACAAGATAGAAGAAGAGAGTCAAAAAAGCCTTTTAATGATGAGTTTAAAGAAATGTCTAAACAATCTAATAAAGAGAAGAAGAAAAAAATTGTTGAAGAGATGACTGCATATAGACTAAAATATTTAGCTATAAATAAGCAAATAGCACAACATTTTTATTTAGATGAGAGAACAGTAACCAAGTTAATTGGAAAAGAACCAAAATATGTCACGGTTGGTTTAATGACTAAAGAAAAATTGGTTTTGTATTATTCCAATTTACATTACTCGATAAATCAAATTAGTGAGATGCTTGGTATAAGTGAAATATCTGTAAAAAAATATAGAAGTAGAAATAAAAAAATTGATGGGATATACTATTTTTAGGGGTTGAAGAATTTCTTCAATCCTTTTATTATGTGAAAATATTGTGTTAAAAAATTAACAAACACTTTAGACAAATAATAAAAACTATTTTTATACAAAATGAAAATATCCATTTTAATGAATACAAATAAAAAATTTTATTCTAATTTTATTTTTTTATTTAGAGAATTGAAAATAATTAATTCTATCTACCTCTGATTTTCCTTTTTCTTTGTTTTGAAATAAATAACTTCAAAAAATTCCCTTAAAGTATATATTTGGTGTTCTAAAAAAAATGCTGAAAAAGTTACCCCCTTTTAATAAAAAGTATAATAAGTAGGGAGAAAGAGCAACATAATGAATTACATCTAAACTAAAGTTTAGATGTTTCTTAATGCCATAGGAATATGGTCTAAAGACCATAGAAGAAATTTCAAATAATTCATATTTTATATGGTAATTTCTATTATTTACAACTATGCTAAAGCATAGATGTTTGAAATTTCTTATCAATTTAAATATTTAGTATATATAATTTAACATTAAGGTGTAATTCATATTTGAGAAAATAAGCAAATAGTAATATAATTAATTCAAATACAATAAGCTCATTAGACAACAAGGTTGGAGGAAATGCATATGAACTCTATTAAAATAGAAAAAGGTGCAATAGATACTCTAAAAAGAATTATTAGATTACATGACAATATGAATGATTTCTTAAATGATAATGACAAGGAACCTTCTTGGGATGGAAATATTTACTTATATAAGAACGAAGAGTTAAAAGCAGAAGATATTGAATATATGATTCCAGTACAAGTAAAAGGGAAAAATGATGAAACATTATTAAAAAGAAGTAGAATTACTTATCCAGTTGAATATAAACACTTAAGAAATTATTTTAATAATAATGGAGTATTTTATTTTGTGATTGCTATTTCTGATGATGGAGAAAGAACAACTGTATTTTATAATGCTTTAACAACTATCAAATTGCAATCCATATTAAAAGGCACTGATAAGAAGAATCCAGACCAAACAAAAAGTATTCCACTAGTAAGATTGAAAAATAATGATAAAAATGAATTGTATAAAGCCCTATTGCAATTTGGTCATGATAGTAAAGAATTTGGAAGTACAGAGTTAGTTAAAAAATCTATTTCTATGAAAGATATGGAAAAAATAGATTCTATTAGAATGACGACTTTTGCAACAAATCAAGATGAGTTCTTAAAAAATATAAATTCTGGTGAAGCTTGTGCTTTTGGACACATTACAAGTGCTGATATATGGGTACCATTTTCATATGATTTTCAAAAAAAGATAGAATTATTTGCTTGCCAAAAGATACCAGAGACATTTGGAGTAGATGGAATCCCATATTATAAGGAATTTGAAATAAGAAAATCTGCAGAAAAAAACACGATTATTAAACTTAGTGATAACTTGTATATAGATTTTGAAAAAAATAAAATAAATTTTAAAGCCAAAACATATATAGAACAAATAGTGAAAGATATTCAATTTTTAGATGTTTTAAAAAATGGTAAAAGTGTGTATATAGGTGATGAAGAAGTTGGGACATTTGACAATGTTAGTTTTGGAACTGATTTACAATCTGCAATTAGTGATTTTAAAAACATACAGGCCGCATTGATAAAATTTGATTTGAAACTTGATAAAAAATTTGCAGATTTTGAAGATAATGATTGGAAAGCAATGGATAATCTTGTTAAGATATATCAAAAAGGCATAAAACCAAATAAGCAAATGACTTGGTATATGTGGTGGTGGCAAGACAAAGCTGTTCCTTTTTTTGTTGCATTTGATAGGAATGGAAATATAGAAATAGAAAATAGTTTGCATATGAAACATTTTCAAATAGTTGTGACTGATTCTGATTATAAAGTTCCAGCATTTATTTTATTTAAAAGAGATATATGGGAAAAGTTATATGATGTAGATGAAAGCGTTTTATTAGAAGAAATAGAAACTTCGATATTTAATAATGAAACAGAAGGAAATTTTTCTCTTTTATTTGTAGAAATTTTATCTGCATATGATGAAAATAAAGATGAAAAATATTATGATGTTGCAAAATTAATTTCAGATAAACTACTAAATGCAAGTCCAGATAATGTATATTGGAAAATTAATAGATTTCAATTATTAAAAATAAAAAGAGATTTATCTGAAGATGAATTGCAAGAATTAGAAGATTTAGAGAAAACAAATAATGACAAGAAGATATTATGTGCAATAAATATTTTACTTGAAAATAAAAGGAAAGCAAAAAAGTTATTGGATGAAATGGGACAAGAAGATAGGGAATTATTTTTAACATACCCAATTTATAATTTGCTGGTATAAATCTACATTCTTGAGTTAAAAATTAAGGAAGGTTAAGATATGAAAAAAATTAATATTTTACAAATTATTTTATCAATAATTGCATTGTGTTCGATAATTGCATTAGTTACTATCTTTATAATCACATTACCTAATTCTATTTCTAAATATCTTATTCTATTTTATTTAATTGCTTTAGGATTTTTGATATTTTCAATGCAAATATCTTCAATAGTTGAAATAAGAAATTTAGATAATAATGAACATGAAAAGACATTTGCATATTTTAAAGATAATTCATGGCAATCATATATTTATCATATAATAATAACTATTCCACTTATGGTAATGGTTATCATAGCAGTGTTTGCTAAAATTACCCATAAGAATGTTATGCCAGAAGTTATATTGCAATTTATTTATTGGTCTATTGCAATTGGAAATTTTATATGGTTCTATTGGCATTTGAAAAAAGCTGATTCCTTAAATAAAATAAAAAAATTAAATTTAATGTTAAAACTTGCAGTATGTATAGTATCTGGAGTTGGTTTTATGATGGATGTTATTTCTAAAGTGAATTTTACAAGACAATTTATTACAATGGCATGGACGTTTCTTCTTATGTCTTACATAGTAGATAAGAAAATTTCACAAATTTAGTCAAAGGTTAATGCTATGATTTTATAGTTAATCATCTTTTCCAAAAAGAACTCTACTTAAAATGTACATAAATTTGTTGAAACCAGTATATCCATTTTCAATAAGTTCCTTTTTTATGTTTTTGATACCTGATTTTGCTTCATCAAATATAAGATAAATTATGGAAAAAGATATAAATATACATAATATGTATGTTGTGAGATTGTCTAAAATATTTATCAAAATAGTGTACCTCCTTTTATTTATAGGATATGCAGATGAAAAGAAAATCCATAGAAAAAATGGCACTATATTAGAGCACATAGTGTCATTTTTGTAATTTGTGGGATTGCAAAATTTACACCAACTGAAAATGTAAAGCTGTTTGTTTAGCTTTACATTGGAAGGCGGTAGCAGCAGGGTAGGGTACCCTGATGTATGCTAGTAATGAATTTATAATTAAAAAGCAATTATTTTAAGGCTTAAGTAATAATGCAAAAAAATAATAAAAATTATAATGAAAGGGGAATAGGATTAAAAAGAAAAAGGATTCTTATTTTTAATAGAAAAATTTAATGATTAATAGTGCAAAAATCAATAATATTTTTTGAAAAAAGTGAATATATTAAAATATGAAAAAGATAGAGTAATAAAAAACTCCCACATTAAAAAATAACGTGGGAGACACTACTTCAATAGTGTCATATGTTTCGTGTTTTAGCTTGTATACTAAATACTATCTTGCGATAACATTTAATAGAATAAAGATAACTACTTCATAAACTTTGCAGCTTACGAAATATGCTACTCTATCTTTGAGTGAATCAATAGGATGATTTAACTCAAATTCAAGAGCCTTACAATAGACGTAAGAACCTAATAATAACTTAATATTTACATTTTGTAAATCCATAAGTATGGTCTCCCTTCATTAATAAGAATAATGACTATCTATTATTAAAGAAATATATTGACACGATATACTTCAAAATAGGTAGGTCAAATTAATAGTTAGTATAAACTATAAAGTTTGCTCCATTCAGGAGACCATTAATCAGTAAAGCATATGACTACAATCTAGTCCATATGCTTTTCTTTTTTTAGTAATTCATTTTTAAACTTTTATTCAAACTAAAAATCCACCTTAAAAGAGGTCAAAATCAATGTACTTTTGAGCGATTAAAAAATTTTTATATGTTAAGCTAAGGACATAAAAATAAGCAATAAAAAGGAATGATAGAATATGAAGCCGCAAAATTTGGAAGAAGTTCCAATTAAAGACAAATTTATGCTAACAATTTATGAAGCTAATAAATATTTTGGAATTGGTTTAGATAAGTTAAGAGAAATGATAAAAGAACCAAGTTGTAACTTTGCAGTACAAGTGGGAGAAAAGAAACAAATGATTATTCGCACTAAATTAGAAGAATACTTAATAGAGAATAGACTTATCTAAAATTATGACCTAGAAATATGCTTCTAGGTCATTTTATTTACCCTATAGGGTGCTGATTCTTCTTGAATATTAGCACTAGTCATGTTAATATACTATTTGTCATATTGTGGCTTTCTTTATTATTTATAATGAAGGGAGCAAAAAAATATGGGAGTTGATTTAAAAGGAAAAGATTTAGGTCCAAATCTAAGCCAGCGAAAAAAAGATGGTAAATATAGAGCACGTTTTTTGACGGCTAGTGGAAAAAGAGTAGATAGAATATTTGATAATGTAAAAGAAGCCAAACAATGGCTTGCAAATGCAAAATATGAAGATGCAAATTCTATACTAATCCTTAATAATAAAACATCTGTAGATTGCTGGTATAAACAATGGATTGGATTTAAACAAAACAACAAGAGACCCAATACAGTTAGAAATTATAGAAATCGGTATGAAATAAATATTAAACCGGTCATTGGTAGGATGATGATTGGTAATGTAAGAGCAATGGATTGTCAAAAAATACTTGATAACATGGTAAATGATGACTATGCTACAAGTACTATTAAACAAACATTCATTACAATGCAAAGTATGTTTTATGCTGCATATGAAAATGATGTCATTAGAAAGACACCAATTACAAAATCAGGAGTGATTGTTCCTGAAGGTGAAGCTAAGAAAGAAATTGATTTCTTTTCATATGATGAGCAAAAGTTCTTTTTACAAGTGGCAAAGGATTATGCATACTATGAACAATTTGCTTTGATATTATTAACCGGTCTTAGAATTAGTGAGGTTATAGGTCTTACATGGGATTGTGTTGATTTGGAAAACAAGACTTTGAGAGTAGAAAAGACACTTGAATATCGTTATTCAAGAAAAAACGAAAAGTCGCTAGATGGGAAAATAAGAAAAGATGGTTGGGAATGGGGACCACCAAAAACCAAAAAGAGTAATAGAACCATTAGTTTAACAGATAGTGCGGTACAAATTCTTGCAAGACTTAAAGATAAACCTTATTTAAAAGAAAGTACTCCAAAGGAATTTAGAAATTTGGTCTTTCTAAGCAAAAAAGACGGTTTGCCAGTTAAGAACAACACCTATGATAATGCGTTACGAAAACGTATTGATATTATGACTAATGAATGGAATGATGAAAAAAGGGCAAAGGGAGAAGCATTAATCCATCCACATTATTTAAGTTGCCATGATTTAAGACATACATTTGCAACACGATTTCTAGAAAGTGCATCAGGAGAGTATGCAAAAAGCTATAAAATGCTATCACAAATGATGGGACATAGTTCAATAAAAATCACATTAGATTTATATAGTCACTTGACCGAAGAGACAGTGAAAACCGAGATAGATAAGTTTTCCAATTATATGGACAGAATGGTTTTTGCATAAGGTCATGAAAGGTCATAAAAGGAATATATAAAAATGGGGGACAAGATGGGGGACAACCTCATGGAAAGTCCTTGAAACACTAGAAAAATAAGAAAGAAGGAAAATAAAATGAAATTAGGAATCGTCGGACTTCCAAACGTCGGAAAGTCTACATTATTTAATTCCCTGACCAAAGCAGGTGCTTTATCTGCAAACTATCCATTCGCAACGATTGATCCGAACGTCGGAATCGTTTCCGTACCGGATGAGAGAATCGTAAAACTCGGTGAACTTTATCATACCAAGAAGGTAACACCGGCTACCATCGAATTTGTGGATATTGCAGGACTTGTAAAGGGAGCCAGCAAGGGCGAGGGTCTTGGAAACCAGTTTCTTGCAAACATTCGTGAAGTGGATGCTATCGTACATGTAGTACGTTGTTTTGAGGATACCAATATTATCCATGTGGATGGATCTATTGATCCGGCAAGAGATATTGAGACCATCAATCTGGAACTGATCTTTTCTGATATTGAGATTCTTGACAGAAGAATTGCAAAGATTTCCAAACAGGCAAGAATGGACAAGACACTTGCAAAAGAACTGGAGCTTGTAGAGGCAATCAAAGCACATCTGGAAGCCGGTAAGATGGCAAGATCTTTTGAAGTGCCGGATGATGAAGATGCGGAAATCTGGTTCAAAGGCTATAACCTTCTGACTGCAAAACCGACCATTTACGCAGCAAATGTTGCAGAGGATGATCTTGCAGATGACGGAGCATCCAATCCACACGTTGCAAAAGTGAGAGAGATGGCAAAGGAAGAGGGCGCAGAAGTATTTGTGATCTGTGCACAGATTGAACAGGAACTTGCAGAACTCGATGAAGATGAGAAAAAGGAATATTTAGATGACCTTGGAGTGACCTCAAGCGGACTTGATAAACTGGTAGCTGCAAGCTACAGCCTGCTTGGACTGATCAGTTTCCTTACCGCAGGGGAGGATGAGTGCCGTGCATGGACAATCAAGAAAGGCACAAAAGCACCACAGGCAGCAGGTAAGATCCATACAGACTTTGAGCGTGGATTTATCAAGGCTGAGGTTGTAAATTATCAGGATCTTTTAGATAATGGAAGCCTTGCAGCAGCCCGTGAAAAAGGAATTGTCGGCATGGAAGGAAAAGAGTACGTGGTCAAAGACGGAGACGTTATTTTATTCCGCTTTAATGTATAAGAGCTAAAAAAACGCATATCATTTTTCGAGGGAATGTTTCGGAGAATGGTATGCGCTTTTGTGACTTGACAGAAAAAGAAGTGATAAACGTCTGTGACTGCAAATGCCTTGGAAATGTCCATGATCTTGATATTGACGAATGTGATGGAAGGATACGGGCGTTGATCGTTCCGGGACCCGGAAAATGGTTTGGCTGTTTTTGCAGGGAGTTCGAATTGTTTATTCCGTGGTGTAAGATCGTCAGTATCGGACCGGATATTATTTTAGTTGATATTGATGAGAAAGAGGCAAAACACAAGGTTTAAAGAGAAGAAAACAGGAGAGACTATGTTAGATCAGAGTGTATTTACAGAGACAATCCATGAGGTGGCAGAGATTATCCGCACTTCTGCGACACCGTTATCAAAAGAAGAGATCTTAAGCTATTTCAAAGAGATGGAGTTAAACGAACAGCAGGAAAACATGGTTTTAGAGTTTCTGCTGACACCACATGAGGAGGAAGAAGCGGAAGAGGAAACGGAAGAGAACGAAGGCGGAGAGCAGGAAGCAGCAGACTGGCAGGAAACGTCAGATGCATCTGTGCTGGCGCAGAATGATCCTGACAAAAAAGAGGAAAAAAACGCAGAGCCGGATGTTTTACCGGAAACTAAGGTATTTCAGCTGTATCTGGAGGAGATCAGCAGTCTTCCGGTATATTCTGGGAAGAAGCAGGAAGAAATGTATCAGAAACTTTTAGCAGGGGATGAGTCCGTGATCAATCCAATCTCTGACAGCTGGATGATAAAGGTGTTAGAGACCGCCAGAAAGCTTGCAGTGACCTCAGAGGGCTTTGAGGATGTCATTCAGGAAGGAAATATGGCACTTTTTTTAAAACTGACAGAACTTTGCGGATGTGAGGAAAAAACAGATGTTGAGGCAGAATTGCAGGGCGCAGTGGAGACAGCCATGAAATCATCCATTCTTGCGGAAGAAGGCGAGGATGAGGATGAGAAGGCTATGGTCGGCAAGCTGGCGTTAGTCAACGAGGCTAAGAAGTATCTTGCAGAGGAGAAAGGCAGGGAAGCAACTGTACATGAACTTGCAGCATATACACAGTTGACAGAAGAGGAACTTTCTGATATCCTCTTATTGATCCAGAAAGCGGATCAGAAGGACAAATAGCATATAGAATCCAAAACCAATATTGGAGTGGACTTTTCTGGAGCAAAAGGCTCTATTTTTCGCCACACGACTGAATTGAACAGTTGTGTGGCATTTTTTGCGCTAAAACAGATATTTCAGCGTATGTGAGTAAGATTAAATGACAGAAAGAAAACAGAGGAGAAAAAGAGAAGATGGATCAGGAATTTATGAAAGAAAAACCGGTGATGCCGCTGGTGATCTCCATGGCGCTGCCGATGACATTTTCCATGTTGGTGAATGCATTATATAATATCATAGACAGCTACTTTGTAGCGCAGATCAGTGAGGATGCGATGACGGCGTTATCGTTAGTATTTCCGTTACAGAATCTGGTCAATGCAGTGGTCATTGGTTTTGCTATCGGAATGAATGCTGCGATGGCTTATTATCTTGGGGCACAGAAACAGCAAATGGCGGATAAAACAGCATCGATTGGCATGTTATTGAATATGCTGCATGGTCTGGTGCTGGCAGCCATCTGTATTGCAGTTATGCCGGTCTTTTTAGGAATGTTTACAAAACAGGCCGGAATTATCGGAATGGGGGTACAGTACTCGGATATTGTATTTTTATTTGCAGTGCCAAATGCGGCAGCACTTTGTTTTGAAAAAATATTCCAGGCAGTTGGACGCATGAAAACATCTATGTTCTGTATGCTGCTTGGCTGTGTGACCAATATTGTGCTTGATCCACTGCTGATTTTTGGAATTGGGATTTTTCCTGCAATGGGAATCCGGGGAGCGGCACTTGCAACCGGAATCGGACAGATCGTGTCACTGGCAGGGTATCTGACCGCATATTACTGGAAACCGATTCCTGCCAAAGTGAAGGTCAGAAATATGAAGCCGGAGAAGCAGCTTTGCAAAAAAGTGTATTCTATCGGAATCCCTGCAACGTTAAGCCTTGCGCTGCCTTCCGTCCAGGTGTCTGCATTAAATGCGATACTGGCTGTTTATTCTGCAAGTTATGTTCTTGTATTGGGTGCTTATTTCAAATTACAGACATTTTTGTATCTGACTGGAAATGGTGTGGTACAGGGGATGCGTCCATTGATTGGATACAATTATGGAGCAGGAGAGTCAAAGAGAGTGAAAGAGATTTTTCGGTCAGCATTGTTCCTGATCGTAATAGTGATGGTGATCGGTACGATTCTCTGTATGGCAGTGCCACAGGCGCTGATCGGTCTGTTTACAGGAAATCCTGAGACAATCCGGCTAGGCAGGGAGGCACTCAGGCTCATCAGTATAGGTTTTATCGTGTCATCGGTTTCCGTCACGGTATCCGGCGCTTTGGAGGGGCTTGGAAAAGGGAAGGAATCGTTAGTCATTTCATTACTGCGTTATATCGTGGTGATTTTGCCGCTGGCATTTATTTTAAGCCGCCTTTTTCAGGCGGCTGGTGTATGGCACGCGTTCTGGATCACAGAATTTGTTTCAGCAGTGATCTCATGGATCATATGCAAAAAAGAGATTTTTCAGTGAGGCACATCCAGCAATGTTTCAAACTGGTCGATCGGAACAGGTTTGGAATAAAAATAACCCTGATACCAGGTCGCACCAAATTGATGAATGTAGTCGCTTACCTCCTGATTTTCAATTCCCTCGATACAGGTTTCGGTATTGGTACGGTTTGCGTAATCAACGATCGACTGTACCATAGCCTGATTCTGTGGCTTTTGTTCAATATCTTTGATAAAACTCATATCGACTTTCAGCTCATCAATAGGTAATTCCAAAGCAAGGCTTAGGGAGCTGTTACCGGTTCCAAAATCATCCAGTGCAATTTTAATCCCCTTTGAGTGAAAGAAATCGACTTCATTCTTCAGAAAAGTCACATCGAGATCCCGGCAGCGCTCAGTCAGTTCCAGACACAATTCCTCCGGTCTGGCTCCGGTTTCTTTTAAAATCGTCATGACAGAGTCACGAAATTCTTTTCGCGACAATTGAGCGGCAGAGATGTTGACGTTTACGAAAAAGTGTGGGATCTTATCACGGATCCTGCCGATATCCTTTAATGCGGTGCGTAAAATCCAGTTGCCGAGGTCAAAGATACATGGATCTTCCTCTAACCACTCCATAAATATTCCTGGAGAGATGAGACCATAGGGCTCTAATTCCCATCGTATCAGTGCTTCCATGCCACGGATCTTTCCGGTCTTTGTGTCTGCTATCGGCTGGTAGAACAGGCGGAATCCCTCAAAATGGCTGGTCGCACACTGGTGGATCAGACCGATCAGCTCAAACTGTTTTTCGTTGTTGCCACAGATCTCATCGTTAAAAATGACGAGATCGCTATGATGTTCATAGCGTGAATGATTCTGCGCATAGGTCAGACGGCTGCGGACAGCATTCGTTTCTTTCATATAGGGTTCTAAGAAAATGGCTCCTGCAGAGATCTTGATCGGAATCCGTTTTCCATTCACTGCAATGGTGTTTGCCAGTGTATCCTCGATGAAAGCGAAAATGCTATGGAGCTCTGTTTTGGATACTTTGTCGAAAACAAGCACAAATTTCGCACCGGACAGGCGGTAGGCATAACCGATATTGCGTACCATGTGTAAAAGGCTTTGTGCCACTTTGTTCAGAATCTTATCTGCAAAAGCTGCCCCATACATGACATTGATATGGCTGAACTGATCCAGCCCGATCTTTAAGAGTGCGGAAGGACGTGTGTTATCTAGTAATTGTGTGATATGGCGGTTCAGTGCCGGTTCCGTATAGAGACCTGTGACAGAGTCCACTTCATCAGAAATTCCATAATTATCATAGCGGATAATGATGATAAAAGGCTGCTTTTGTTCATCATAAAGTACACGCGCCATGGCGTTGAAACGGTTGTAGGAATCGCCATCCTGAATCCGGTATTCCCATGCGGTATCCAGATTTTTACCGTCAACCCGTTCTTTAAAACCACGTTTGAAAGTGGCAACATCATCAGGATGGATCTTCCGGTTTGCCTTTTCCATGCTGCGGATCGTATAATTTTCTTTCATGCCAAAATAATCCATCGCCCGTTCGGACCACCAGGTGATTCCGGTCCGAAGGTTTGTGATGGAAAGATATGATTTTTTGGAAAGAGAGGCGATCGCTTTTATCATATCTGGAAAAAGCCGGTCGATCTCTTCCCAGAAAATCTGTTCATGATTGTCAGTTTTATCGTTTTTCATTCATTTTCCCCGATTGACATACGCACGCATGTCTGTTCACAATGTACACGTAACCAATAACTAATAAAGCTATTTATGATTATAGCATAAAACAAATTAAATTTCGATTTTTTTCGTATTAATTCAAAGTATCTTTTTTCAGGTTCTTATTTGCAGTTGAGAGCATGAGTTTAATACGGTTCAACTGGTTTACTTCACTTGCACCCGGATCGTAGTCGATCGCAACAATGTTGGAATCCGGATAGCGGTGCCGTAATTCCTTGATAACACCTTTTCCTACAACATGGTTCGGCAGGCAGGCAAATGGCTGCGTGCAGACAATGTTCGGAGTGCCGGTATGGATCAGCTCTAACATCTCACCGGTTAAGAACCATCCCTCACCGGTCTGGTTACCTTCGGATACGATATCCCTTGCGTATTTTGCAAGATCTTCAATGTGCGCTGGTGGAGTAAAATGTTTACTCTTCTTAAATTCATCGACCGCAGCAGAGCGTAACCATTCGAAGAACTTGATACCAAGGTGTCCGATACGTTTGGACTTCTGGCTGAAACCAAGGTTATCTGCTTTAAAGCCTGTGTTGTAGAAGCAGTAGAGCAGGAAGTCGGTAAGGTCAGGAACAACAGCTTCCGCACCTTCGGATTCTAACAGGTCTGCAAGATAGTTGTTGGCAGCCGGATGGAATTTCACCAAAATCTCACCGACTATGCCGACACGCGGCTTTTTAATATCAAGACGCGGGAGATTGTCAAAGTCACGGATGATCTCACGGCACATCTGCTTGTATTTTTTATGGGATAAAATCTTATCTTGTGTAATAAATGCAATGATCTTCTCTTTCCATTTTTCATGGAGTTCGTTGGCAGAACCGGGAACTGCTTCATAAGGTCTTGTGGCGTATAAACAGCGAAGGAAAATATCACCAAATTCCAGAGCGTAAAGTCCGTGCTGGATAAGCTTTGGAGTGAAAGTGAATCCCGGGTTGCTCTCTAAACCGCTCAAGTTGATGGAGATAACCGGAACATTCGGGTAGCCAGCCTTTTCCAGAGCACGGCGGATGAATCCGATGTAGTTACTTGCACGGCATCCGCCACCGGTCTGGGAGATTAAGATCGCAGTCTTATTCATATCGTATTTGCCGGATTTTACGGCAGCCATCAACTGGCCGACAACGATCAGGGACGGATAACAGGCATCGTTATTGACGAATTTTAATCCGACATCGACACATTCCCTTGCAGGAACATCCGGTACGACCAGATTGTATCCGGCAGCATTGAAAGCCGGCTCTAATAATTCAAAATGGATCGGTGACATCTGCGGGCAGAGAATCGTGTAGTTTTCACGCATCTCCTTCGTAAATACCACACGCTCATAACTTGCAGGCACGATCGTTCTTTTGGTCTGCTTTTTCTCGCGGACGCGGATCGCTGCGATCAGTGAACGGATACGGATTCTGGCAGCACCTAAGTTGTTGACCTCATCAATCTTCAGACAGGTGTAGATTTTGCCTGATCTGGTCAGAATATCGTTGACCTGATCGGTGGTAACGGCGTCAAGACCACATCCGAAGGAGTTCAACTGGATCAGGTCTAAGTCATCTCTTGTCTTTACAAAGTTTGCAGCCGCATACAGGCGGGAGTGGTACATCCACTGATCCATAACGATCAACGGACGCTCCGGCTGATGCAGATGGGAGACAGAGTCTTCTGTTAAAACGGCGATTCCATAAGAAGTGATAAGCTCCGGAATACCGTGGTTGATCTCCGGGTCAACGTGGTATGGACGTCCGGCGAGAACGATACCGCGTCTTCCGGTCTCTTCCATATATTTTAATACTTCTTCACCTTTTTTCTGCATTTCCATGCGGATAACAGCTAATTCCTTCCAGCCTTCGGAAACTGCATCACGGATCTCCGCTTCGGAAATGCAGAATTCAGAAGAACCAAATACCTTGATGAGCTGGGAGGATAAGGTGTCCTCATTTGTGAATGCCATAAATGGATTTAAGAACTTCACCTGACCGGAAGTGATCTCATCCACATTGTTTTTAATATTCTCTGCGTAAGAAGTAACGATCGGGCAGTTGTAGTGGTTGTTAGAATCCGGGAACTCATTTCTCTCGTATGGGATACACGGGTAGAAAATGAAATCCACATTCTGATGGATCAGCCAGGTCACATGTCCGTGCGCAAGTTTTGCAGGGTAACATTCGGATTCGGATGGGATCGAATCGATACCAAGCTCGTAAATCTTACGTGTGGAGGACGGAGAGAGTACCACGGAGAAACCTAGTTTTTTGAAGAAAACTGCCCAGAATGGGTAGTTCTCATACATATTTAATACACGTGGGATGCCGACGGTACCGCGGGCTGCTTCCTCTGCACTTAATGGTTCATAGTCAAAAATACGTTTGTTCTTATATTCAAAAAGGTTTGGAATGTTGTCTTTGTTCTTCTCTTTTCCAAGACCACGCTCACAGCGGTTGCCGGTAATATACTGACGGTTGCCGGAGAAACGGTTGATGGTTAAGAGACAGTGGTTCGTACATCCCTGACATCTTGCAAGCTTCGTGTCAAAAGTCAGTGCATTGATTTCGTCGATGGAGAGCATGGAGGTCTGATAACCTTCCTCATGGCGTTCCCTTGCAATCAGGGCAGCACCGAAAGCTCCCATAATACCGGCAATATCCGGACGGATACACTGGACACCGGCAATTTTTTCAAAACTTCGTAAAACGGCATCGTTGTAGAACGTTCCACCCTGTACCACAATGTTCTGGCCAAGATCTTTTGCATCGGAAAGCTTGATTACCTTATATAGAGCATTCTTGATGACTGAGTAGGCAAGACCGGCAGAAATATCAGCGACGGATGCGCCCTCTTTCTGAGCCTGTTTTACTTTCGAGTTCATGAATACTGTACAGCGGGTTCCAAGATCGATCGGATTTTTGGCAAAAAGAGCTTCTCTGGCAAAGTCCTGCACAGAGAAATTCAAGGATTTTGCAAATGTCTCAATGAAAGAACCACAACCGGAAGAACAGGCTTCATTTAACTGGACACTGTCAACGGTCTGGTTTTTGATCTTAATGCATTTCATATCCTGACCACCAATGTCGAGGATACAGTCAACTTCCGGATCAAAGAATGCTGCGGCATAAAAATGTGCGACAGTTTCTACTTCGCCGTCATCTAATTTCAGAGCAGCCTTCTGTAACGCCTCACCATATCCGGTGGAGCAGGAGTGTACAATGTGTGCCTTTTCCGGCAGTTTGGAATAAATATCTTTGATCGCACGGATCGCAGTAGAGAGCGGGCTTCCGTTGTTATTGCTGTAGAAGGAGTACAGCAGAGAACCATCCTCACCGATCAGGGCAACTTTCGTTGTGGTGGAACCTGCATCGATACCAAGGTAGCAGTTTCCTTCGTAAGAAGCCAGATCTGCGGACTTTACATGATGTCCGTCGTGGCGTGTGCGGAAAGCATCGTATTCTGCCTGATCTTTGAATAAAGGATCAAGTCTTGCAACTTCAAATTCCATATGGATATCGGACTGAAGTTTTGTATGTAATCCTGCTAAAGTAGTTACTTTGTCCTCTTTATAGTTCAGTGCAGAACCGATCGCTGCAAAAAGATGGGAATTCAAAGGAGTGATCGCATGCTCCTCGTCTAAGTTTAAGGTACGGATGAATGCAGCCTTTAACTCGGATAAAAAGTGCAGGGGACCTCCTAAGAAAGCAACGTGTCCACGGATCGGTTTGCCGCAGGCAAGACCGCTGATCGTCTGGTTGACAACTGCCTGGAAAATGGAAGCGGATAAGTCTTCCCTGGTTGCACCTTCGTTGATCAGAGGCTGGATATCTGTCTTGGCAAATACACCGCATCTGGCGGCGATCGGATAAATTGCCTTATAATTCTTTGCGTATTCGTTCAGTCCGGTCGCATCTGTCTGGATGAGGGATGCCATCTGGTCGATAAAAGAACCTGTACCACCGGCACAGATACCGTTCATACGCTGTTCCACATTACCGCCCTCGAAATAAATGATCTTCGCATCCTCACCGCCAAGTTCGATAGCAACATCGGTCTGTGGTGCATAGTGCTGTAAAGCAGTGGATACGGAGATGACCTCCTGGACAAACGGCACGTCTAAATGTTTTGCAAGGGTAAGACCACCGGAACCGGTGATCATCGGGGCAATCTGCATATCCCCAAGCTGTTTATAAGCTTTTTCCACCAGCAGGGAGAGAGTTTCACGGATATTGGCGAAATGTCTCTCGTAATCGGAGAATAACAGGTTGTCATTCTCATCCAGCACAGCTACTTTGACTGTCGTGGAACCAATATCAATACCAAGTTTATGAAGTGTATTGTTACTCATATCTTTCCTCCAAATTATCTCTTGTAAATCAGATCTATCAATAGTCTATGTTCACTATTTCTTCCTATTATATATATGTGCTCAAAAACCAAGCAATGTACATTATACGACAGGAAAAAACAAAAAACAATGACAAAATAATCTGAAAAATCTAAACTTTTTATGAAGAAATTTAGCGCCGATTGACAAAGGTTTCCTGCATAGATATACTTTAGCTAGATTGTTTGAAAAAGAAGACAGTCCAAAGAGTATTTGAAAAAAAGGAGCAGCAATATGAACTGGTTAAATAAACTGGAGCGTAAATTTGGAAGATATGCGGTACCGAATCTGATCGTGTATCTGATCGGAGCATATTCCGTTGGATTTGTATTGAACATGGTGGCACCGAATATATTGGGATTCTTGAATTTCCAGCCTTATTACATTTTACACGGACAGATCTGGAGACTTATCACATGGATTTTAATGCCGACAGACAGCAATATCATTTTTCTGTTGATCATGATGATGTTTTATTATCAGCTTGGAACTGCGTTGGAGCGCGCGTGGGGAACTTTCCGTTTTAATGCCTATATCATCGGCGGAATCCTGCTGACTGAAGTGGGAAGCCTTTTGGCGTATGGTCTGATCTATCTGTTTATGGGTGGCAGTTTTGCCCACACTGCAAGCACAATGATGGGACAGATGATCAGTACTTCCTATATCAATATGTCTATATTCCTTGCATTTGCGACCTTATATCCGGATATGCAGGTGTTACTGTACTTTATCATTCCGATAAAAATGAAATGGATGGCAGCCGTATATGTTGTTATCATGGTATTCAGCGTGTGGGATACCTATCATGCGATTTATGCATATACACAGTCTGTATCCACTGCATTATGGTATGCAGGGATTATGCTGTTATGCATTGTGATGTCACTGTTAAATTACCTCATTTTCTTCCTGTCCACGAGGAATCTGAGCCGGTATACCCCACATGAGGTGCATCGCAGGCAGCAGTTCAGGGCGCAGATGAGAGAGCCGCGACCTGGTTCCGGTATTGCAAAACACAAATGTGCGGTCTGCGGACGGACAGAGCTGGATGATCCAAATTTACAGTTCCGTTTCTGTTCGAAGTGCGAGGGCAATTATGAGTATTGTCAGGATCACCTGTTTACACATCAGCACATCCGAAGAGTATAAGAACAAAGATACAGTCTTTTTCCAGATGACGGAGAAAGACTGTATTTTTTATTAGTTAAAAATATCTCCTGTATTAGTTCTTCTTATCAATATAAGGATTTTTTGCAAAAATGGACGTCTTTTTGAAAATTACAATACAAATCATATTGACGATAAAAAATGCCTATGCTAAATTGATTTTTGTATTTTGAGATTAGTTTTTCTAATGCAAAACAAGGAGGATTATATGAAAAAGGCATTAAGTATTTTATTGGCAATGGGAATGACTGTCGGTATGGTGGCAGGATGTGGAGACACAGCAGACAACAGCAGTGCAGCAGATAATTCTGCAGCAGCTTCTACAGAGGCTGGTACAGATGGCACACAGGCAGCAGCTTCCGCAGCAGATATCAAAGTCGGTGTTATTTATATCGGTGATGAGAACGAGGGATATACAGCAGCTCATATGGCAGGTATTGATGAGATGGCAGCAAACCTTGGTTTATCAGATGACCAGATTATTGAGAAGACAACAATCCCGGAGGATGAGTCCTGCTATGATGCAGCAGTAGACCTTGCAGATCAGGGATGTAATATTATTTTTGCAACAAGTTTTGGACATGAGACATACATTTTACAGGCAGCACAGGAGTATCCGGACATTCAGTTCTGTCATGCAACAGGATATCAGGCAGCAAGTTCCGGACTTTCTAACATGCACAACTACTTCGATGCAATTTATGAAGCACGTTATGTATCCGGTGTTGTTGCAGGTATGAAATTAAATGAGATGATCGAGAATGGTGATATCACAGCTGACCAGGCAAAAATCGGTTATGTAGGTGCATTCCCATATGCAGAGGTTATTTCCGGATTCACATCTTTCTATTTAGGCGCTAAGAGCGTATGTGAATCTGTTACAATGGAAGTTCAGTATACAAACAGCTGGGCAGATATGACAGCAGAGGGTGAAGTTGCAAATCAGCTGATCGCAGACAACTGTGTACTGATCAGCCAGCATGCTGATACAACAGGTGCTCCATCAGCATGTGAGACAGCAGGTGTTCCTTGTGTTGGTTACAACGTAGATATGACATCTGTTGCTCCGGACGCAGCATTGACATCTCCTACAAATAACTGGGGTGTATATTATACTTACGCTGTACAGTGCGTATTAGATGGAAAAGCAATCGACACAGACTGGTGCAAAGGATTCTCTGAGGATGCAGTCAGAATCACTCCGGTCAATGAGGCTGTTGCAGCAGAGGAAACAGACGCTAAAGTAGAAGAAGTAGAAGCAGCATTAAAAGATGGTTCTCTTCATGTATTTGATACATCTACATTTACAGTAAACGGATCTTCCTTAGAAGACCTGATCGCAGAAGGCGGAGATTACGCAAAATATGCTGATTACGTTTCAGATGGTTATTACCATGAATCTGAATTAGCATCTGCACCATCCTTTGATATTATCATTGATGGTATCACATCTCAGGCAAACTAATTTTTAAGATAAGCCGGCAGGGCACAGATGGTTTCTGTGCTCTGCAATGATAGAAATATTGGAAGAAAACAGAGAAATCCTTTCAAGATACAGATTGAAAGGATTTTCGTATTTAGGAGGATTACTTGTGGAAACAGGAAACGCTATTGAACTGAAAGGTGTAACCAAACGTTTCGGTGACGTGATTGCGAACGATAACGTGAATCTGACCGTCAGGAAAGGTGAAATTCTTTCAATTTTAGGAGAGAATGGTAGTGGAAAGACTACGTTGATGAACATGCTTTCCGGAATTTACTTCCCGGACGAAGGAGAAATTTATGTGGATGGAAAAGAAGTGACCATCCGCTCCCCAAAAGATTCCTTCGCGCTCGGTATTGGAATGATTCATCAGCATTTCAAGCTGATCAATATTTTGACAGCCGCCGAGAATATTATTTTAGGTCTGCCTGGAAAAGAAAAACTGAATATGAAACAGGTAGAGAAAGAAATCAGGGAACTGACAGAACAGTATGGATTTGATCTTAATCCGTCCCAGAAAATTTACGATATGTCTGTCTCACAGAAACAGACTGTAGAGATCGTAAAAGTACTTTACCGCGGGGCAGATATTCTGATCCTGGATGAACCGACTGCCGTATTGACACCGCAGGAGACCGAAAAATTATTTGCAGTCCTTAGGAATATGAGGAAAGCAGGAAAATCCATTATCATCATCACACATAAATTAAATGAAGTATTGGAACTTTCTGACCGTGTCGCCGTGCTTCGAAAAGGAAAATATATTAATACGGTAGAGACGGCGAAGGCAACCGTAGAATCACTCACAGAGATGATGGTCGGCGAGAAAGTAAAACTGGATATCAACCGTACTGAGCCTGTAGGAGCAGAAAAACGTATTGAGATGCGTGGCATTACGTGTAAGAACAAGGAGGGACTTAAGGTTCTGACAGAGGCTTCCTTCACCGCCTACAGTGGGGAAATCCTTGGTGTGGCAGGAATTTCAGGAAGCGGACAGAAAGAATTATTAGAGTCCGTTGCAGGACTTCAGCCGATCGAGAGCGGCGAGATCCTTTATTTTTCCCCGGAGGGTACGACAGAAAAAATCTCTGAGATGAAGGCGGAGGATATTAAAAATCTTGGTATCACGTTATCGTTTGTGCCGGAAGACCGTCTTGGAATGGGACTTGTTGGTTCTATGGATCTGACAGATAATATGATGATCCGAAGCTATAAGGAAGGCAGACATTTCTTTGCCGACCGTAAATCTCCAAAGAAACTTGCAGAAGATATTGTGGAGAAATTAGATGTTGTGACACCGGGTGTGGATACTCCGGTCAGCAGGCTTTCCGGCGGTAATGTACAGAAAATCCTTGTCGGCCGTGAGATCGCAAGCAATCCGACTGTGCTGATGGTTGCGTATCCGGTCAGAGGACTTGACATCAATTCATCATACACGATTTACAATCTGTTGAATGACCAGAAGAAAAAAGGAGTTGCAGTCATCTGTGTAGGTGAGGATCTGGATGTCCTGCTGGAACTTTGTGATAAGATTTTAGTATTGAACAGTGGAAAAGTTGCGGGTATCGTGGATGCGCGTACCACAACGAAGGAAAGACTGGGACTGATGATGACTGGTTTGACGGAGGATAAGAATGAGTAAGGAAAACGTGATTTCGAAGAAAGAGCCTTTTGCACGCATGGTGAAGAGAGACCATATCAGTGTGGGAAAAGCGTGGGCGATCCGACTGATCGCAGTTGCATTGTCATTGGTAGTAGCGGCACTTGTGATCGTGGCAGTCACAAAACAGAATCCAATCGAAGTATATCTTGGAATTATTGACGGAGCAGTTGGAAGCAACCGGAGGATCTGGGTGACCATCCGGGAAATGATGGTGCTTTTATGCATTGCAATTGGTCTTACCCCTGCATTTAAAATGAAATTCTGGAACATCGGTGCAGAAGGACAGATTTTAATGGGTGGTACAGCGGCAGCGGCAATGATGATCTACTTTGGCGAAAAAATGCCAAACTGGTTACTGCTGATCGTGATTTTTGTTGTCAGTGGTCTGGCCGGACTGATCTGGGGTGTGATCCCTGCCATTTTTAAAGCATATTTTAATACCAATGAGACTTTATTTACTTTAATGCTGAATTATGTCGCAATGCAGATCGTAACGTTCTGTATCGTATTCTGGGAGAATCCGTCCGGTTCGAATACCGTTGGTATTATCAATGCAGCAACAAAAGGTGGATGGTTTCCAACAATTTTTGGCAATGCATATACATTAAATGTTATCATTGTTTTAGCAATTACATTAGTAGTTTATGTTTATATGAAATATTCCAAACAGGGATATGAGATCTCGGTTGTCGGAGAAAGCCAGAATACTGCAAGATATGCAGGAATCGATGTGAAGAAGGTCATTATCCGTACAATGATGATCTCCGGTGCGATCTGTGGAATTGCCGGTGCAGTGATCGTCAGCGGTGCGAGCCATACCATCTCGACAAGTACAGCAGGTGGACGGGGATTTACGGCGATCATTGTTGCATGGATGTCAAAGTTTAATCCACTTGCGATGATCCTTGTTTCCGGATTCCTTGTATTTATGCAGCAGGGATCGATCCAGGTGGCATCGCAGTTTGGCCTGAATGAAAATGCATCAGATATTATTACAGGTATTTTATTGTTTTTCCTGATCGGATGTGAATTCTTTATTAACTACAAATTAGAGTTCCGTAAGAAAGGAGAGAAATAGAATGACATTATTACTGACGTTTATACAGAAGGCGATCGGACAGGGAGTCGCTATTTTATTTGGTGCTTCCGGAGAGATCGTCACAGAAAAATCCGGTAACTTAAACCTCGGAATTCCGGGAATTATGTACATGGGTGGTATCGCAGGACTTATGGGTGCTTTCTTTTATGAAAAAAGTACAGAGACGCCAAACGGAGCCATCGGGGTGCTGGTTTCACTGCTGTGTTCCCTGATCGCATCTGCCCTGGGCGGATTGATCTACAGTTTCCTGACAATCACACTCAGAGCGAACCAGAATGTGGTGGGACTTGCACTTACGACATTTGGTGTTGGATTCGGTAACTTCTTCGGTGGTTCCATTTCCAAGCTGGCTGGAGGTGTCGGACAGATTTCCGTTCAGACAACGGCGGCTGCATACCGCGCCACTATTCCGGGACTCTCAAAGATCCCGGTGATCGGAACACTTTTCTTTTCTTATGGATTCCTGACATATCTGTCCGTTATCGTGGCGGTTGTCATGACTTACTTTTTAAAGAAAACAAGAAAAGGACTGAACTTAAGAGCGGTCGGCGAAAGCCCGGCAACAGCGGATGCAGCAGGTATCAATGTCTCAAAATATAAATATGCTGCCACAGTGACCGGCGCAGCGATCGCAGGTCTTGGAGGTCTTTATTTTGTTATGGAGTATCTGGGTGGTACCTGGTCGAACAATGGATTCGGTGACAGAGGATGGCTTGCGATCGCACTGGTGATTCTGGCATTGTGGAATCCGGATCATGCGATCTGGGGATCTTTTGTGTTTGGTGGATTATATATTTTATATATCTATCTTCCGGGATTGAACAGGGCAACACAGGAGCTTGTAAAAATGCTTCCGTATGTTGTGACGATTATCGTCCTGATCATCACAAGTAAGAGAAATAAACAGGAAAATCAGCCGCCGGCAAGCCTTGGAGAAGCATATTTCAGGGAAGACCGGTAAAAGGCATGAAAAGGAAGCGAAGCTGCCTGGGTGCAGCCGCTTCTTTTTTTGTTTTGTAAATAGCTGGAAAACAGTGAAAAGTATGCTATAATAAAGAATGCAGGGCGATTTTATGCTTGCGTCTGAATCATACATCATGTAATATGTTAGATAGACTTCATTTTTGAAAAACAAGGAGGAAATTATGGAAAACGAGACTGTCTCTAAGAATTTTATTGAGCAGATGATTGATAAAGATATCGAGGAGGGATACTGCCATGAGGTTCATACCAGATTCCCACCGGAACCAAATGGTTACCTTCATATTGGACATGCAAAGTCCATTCTTTTAAACTATGGGCTGGCACAGAAGTACGGCGGAAAGTTCAATCTTCGATTTGATGATACAAACCCGACCAAGGAGAAAACAGAATTTGTAGAGGCGATCCAGTCTGATATTGAATGGCTTGGCGCTGACTGGGAGGGAAGACTTTTCTTTGCATCGGATTATTTTGACCAGATGTATGAAGGTGCAGTAAAGCTGATCAAAAAGGGAAAAGCTTACGTATCAGACCTTTCCGCAGAACAGATCCGCGAATACAGAGGAACTTTGACAGAACCGGGCAAAGAAGACCCATACAGCACACGTTCTGTAGAAGAGAATCTGGCATTATTTGAAGATATGAAGAATGGAAAGTTCGCCGATGGTGAAAAAGTACTCCGTGCAAGGATCGACATGGCATCTTCCAATATTAATATGAGAGATCCGGTTATCTATCGTGTGGCACATATGACACACCACAGAACAGGCGACAAATGGTGCATCTATCCAATGTATGACTATGCGCATCCAATCGAGGATGCGATCGAGGGAATTACCCATTCTATCTGTACTCTGGAGTTCGAAGACCACAGACCATTATATAACTGGGTAGTTGAAGAAGTTGGCAAAGATATGATCCCGGATAAGGATGAGATGCCGCCAAGACAGATCGAGTTTGCAAAATTATACCTTACAAATGTAGTAACCGGAAAGCGTTACATCAAACGTCTGGTAGAAGAAGGCATCGTTGACGGATGGGATGATCCTCGTCTGGTTTCGATCGCAGCACTCAGAAGAAGAGGATTTACACCGGAATCCATTAAGATGTTCGTAGATCTCTGCGGAATCTCCAAAGCAAACAGTTCTGTCGATTATGCAATGCTTGAGTACTGTATCCGCGAGGATTTAAAATTAAAGAAACCGCGTATGATGGCAATCCTTGATCCGGTCAAAGTAGTGATCGATAACTATCCGGAAGGACAGATAGAATATCTGGATGTTGTGAATAACCTTGAAAACGAAGAACTTGGAAGCAGAAAAGTGCCATTTGGAAGGGAAATCTACATTGACCGTGAGGACTTTATGGAAGAGCCGCCAAAGAAATATTTCCGTATGTTCCCGGGAAATGAAGTCCGTCTTATGAACGCATACTTTGTAACATGCAATAGCTTCGTGAAAGATGAGAACGGTAAAGTGACAGAGATCCACTGTACCTACGATCCGGCTTCCCGCGGAGGAAACAGCCCGGATGGACGTAAAGTAAAAGGAACGATCCAGTGGGTATCTGCTGAGAAGAATGTAAAAGCAGAGATCCGGCTGTATGAAAATATTGTGGATGAAGAGAAGGGTGTATACAATGAGGACGGAAGCCTGAACCTGAATCCAAACTCACTGACAGTATTAAAGGACTGTTATGTAGAGGAGAATCTTGCAGACGCAAAGGCTTATGACAGCTTCCAGTTTGTGCGTCAGGGATTCTTCTGTGTAGATGCAAAAGATTCTACACCGGAACATCTCGTATTTAACAGGATCGTTTCGCTGAAGAGTTCATTTAAATTACCGTCAAATAACTAATTTACGATCAAGAAAAGCAGTCAATATTGGAGGAACGTATATGAATTTATTCAAGGGACTAGAAAAGTTCGGTCTGAAGACAGAGGGTACAGAAAATCTGTTTGAAGAAGAAAAAAGGACCAATGCATCAACAGAGCAGGGAGAGGCAAAAGAAGAAATACCTTCTGAGGAATCATTTCTGTTAGAAAAATCAGTGCGCTGCACTGTGTGCGATAAAGTGTTCAAAACAAAAATGATCAAAAACGGAAGAGTGAAACGTCTCGAACCGGATTTTGATCTGAGACCAAGATTTATGTATATTGATACTTTAAAATATGATGTTGCATCATGTCCAAACTGCGGTTATACAGCAATGAACCGCTACTTTGAACATCTGTCATCGGTCCAGATCAAACTGATCAAAGAGAAAATATGTGCAAATTTTAAGCCGACTGGTGAAGAACCGGCGGTATATGATTATGATACGGCAATTAACCGTTACAAACTCGCACTGTTTAATACTCTGGTAAAAAAAGGAAAAGCAAGTGAGAAGGCATATACCTGTCTTAAGATTTCATGGCTCTATCGTGGAAAGTTAGAGGGCATGGATGAGAAGGATGCTTCGCTGGAACAGGAACGCAGGGAGTGTCTGGAGCAGCAGGAGGCATTTTATAATCAGGCTTATGAAGGCTTTTTAAAAGCAGTATCAACTGAGATGTTTCCAATGTGCGGCATGGATCAGACAACAGTAGATTACCTGTTAGCTGTTATGTCAAAGCATTTCAAACGTTACGATACTGCGTCCAAATGTATTTCCAGGATCTTGTCTACAAGCTCTGCTTCTAAGAAGATGAAGGATCGTGCATTCGATCTGAAAGAGGAGATCATCCGGGAAATTAAGGATTCCAAAGCGTAAAAGGCGGCAGGGGAAGACCAGACATCAGAATTGGCAAAGAGTAAGAGGATTGCAATGAACGAGATTATGATTGATCTGCAGGGGGGCGCGAAAGCGCCCCTTTATGAAAAAATATATGAATATATAAAAAATGAGATTGTTGACGGTAAGATTTCCAAAGGGGAAAAATTACCGTCAACCCGTTTATTGGCAAAAAATCTGTCTGTGAGCCGCAGCACGGTGGAACTGGCATACGATCAGCTTTTGGCAGAAGGGTATATTGAGGCAGAACCATACCGGGGATATTTTGTCTGTGATATTGAGGCGCTGTATCAGTTAGAACAGCGGAACCATATGCAGGAAAAACTGCAGGCAGGGCAGGACTGGCAGCCGGGATGGAAAACTGAGATAAAACATGGAGCAGGATCTTCAAAACAGAAGGAAATTGATTTTTCCCCTTACACGATCGATACGCAGAATTTTCCGTACAATATCTGGCGGAAACTGCATAAAAATGTCCTGCTTGATGACAGGGAAGAAATTCTTTTGTCGGGAGATGGACAGGGAGATCACGAACTGCGCATGGCAATTGCAGATTATCTTCATCAGGCAAGAGGTGTGAATTGTGTCGCAGAACAGATCATAATCGGCGCAGGTAATGAATATTTAGAACTTCTGCTTGCGCAGGTGTTAGGGGAAAAGAAGACCGTATTGATGGATGATCCGACTTATCTGCAGGCGTACCGTACTTTTTCCAATATGGGTTATCTGGTGAAAAATATTCCGGCAGAGCAGGGGGGCATGCTGATCGAGGCGGTGCGCAGGGAAAACGCAGATATCTTATATGTTATGCCGTCACACCAGTTTCCTTTGGGAACAGTCATGCCTTTAAAACAGCGGCTGGAACTTTTGAAATGGGCATCGGAGAAAGAAGGCAGGTATCTGATCGAGGATGATCATGACAGTGAGTACCGTTATAAAGGAAAGCCGATCCCGTCACTGCAGAGTATCGATCACGAGGAAAAGGTGATATATCTGGGTACTTTTTCAAAAAGTATTGCGCCGTCCCTGCGAATCAGCTACATGGTTCTTCCGTTGCATTTGTTAAAAAAATATCAGGAATCATGCAGCTTCTATTCCACAACCGTTTCGAAGATTCAGCAGGAAGTATTGAGGGAATTCATCCGGGGAGGATACTTTGGCAGACATTTAAATAAAATGCGTGGAATTTATAAAAACAAGCATGATTTTTTAGTCGGCGAATTGAAGAAAAAAAACTGGGTGGAGAATATTGCAGGGGATAACGCAGGACTGCATGTGCTTGTGCAGGTGAATACAACGCTTACAGAGGAAGAAATCTGTAAAAAAGCCGCAGAGTGCGGAATCCGCCTTATGGGTATCAGAGAGCATTATATTCACACACCGCCGGAGGGAAGACCGGTACTCTTGTTAGGATATGGAAAACCGGACGAACAGGAAATACAAAAAGGGCTGGAAGTGCTTGAAAGCATTGTTCTGGAAAATAGAATTCCCCTGCCACTTAGGTAGCAGAGGAATTGATAATAAATGTTAATCGTTTCCTGCTTTAACAGAATTTAGGAAAAGAGTAGACGGCGTGTTATTCATCGCTTACAAAGAAGGGAAGAAAAATTGGAAGACTTCTATTTTAATAGAAAACAAAAAGTGAAATACCGTTTGTCAGATAGAAATTCCTGACAGCCGGTATTTTGATTTGCAAAGGATTATATGTGTTGATGAAGGAATTAAGTATTAATTAGTGCGTATTACTTAAAACAACATTGCAGTTAAATTCGGTTTGCGAGTAGCTGATTTTTAAGAAACCTTCATATTTCTTAACACTATTTTCAACATTGTAAAGACCAGTTCCATAGTCTTTAGAAGAGAATGTTCCGCATTTTGTGTATGAATTGCAACTATTTTTGACGTTGATTATAACAAAGTTATTATGGGAACTAATTATTACTGATACTTCTTTATTGGTTTTGCAAAGAGCACTAGCAGATAAGGCGTTTTCAAGCAAATTTGAAAATATAGTTGTGATGTCAATGTCATCCATAAATCTAAAATCAGTTTGTTCAACGGTACATTTATACAGAATGCCGTGTTGTTCTGCAAAAATCTTTTTTTCGTTCAGTATAAGATTTAGAACTGTATTATTGCTGTATGGGAATAATACAAAATCTGATATAAGTCTATCCATTCCTTTGATATAGTTATCTGCTTTTTCAAATTCATTGCTTTTATATAGTTGCTCTATCGTATTAACATGCTTATCTATGTCATGTATCATTTGTAACGATTTCTGATAGTTTGCGTCTAATTGTTTATAATATTTAAGTTGTAAGTTTGCTTGCTGCTCTGATCGGGCTATTTTAGACTTTAATTTTTGATTTTCAATAATGTATTCAAGTAGCCACATAATATGAAGATTAATAAATACGGTAATTATAATTGTTAAATATCCTATATATTTGTCAGACTCCGGTATTGTAACAGAATAACCTATTTTAGCGTTTAAGCAAATGTTTACTATACTACAGAATGATAATAAAATATATAAAATCAATTGTTTCATAGGAAGTACACTATGCTGTTTTGACAAATAACGATTCTTGGTTACCTGGTATAAACATATAATTAATAATTTTGAAATAGCCATTTTAAAAACGGAATGTGCTGGTTCGCATAATGGAAACTTAATAAAAATCAAAAACAATTCATATAGAGCGACCCCTATTGTTTCAAAAAAAGTTAAAAGAAATATGAAAAAGTATAAATCCAGGAGTAAAGTTTTCTTTGAACTCCATGGATCATAAAATAGTAAGCATATAACAGGTGTAAGAATGATAATCCAACTTGCAAAATTTAAAATAGGGTAATTAAAAAGATTTATAATTCCAATTAAGACTCCGACGGAAATGGTAACTATATTATAAATCCATTTTTGTGAATATATAGAGTTAAAATTTATTTTAAAATGATCAAAAATTAGTTGTGCAGAAACATAACAATTAATTACAGAAACAAAGTAAATGATATAAGTATTCATAAAAGGATCTCCCTTTATAGTATTAACATTTTTTCTAAATAATTGTTTAGAGCATTTTTGAATAGTACGGCACGTTTTTGAGACAAAGGAATCCTTATCCCATTGGTCATTAATAATTCGTAGTTTTTTATATCCTTTACATATTTTAAATTAACTACAAAACTTTGATGTGGCATAAAAAAGTTATAACTCGCCATGTCAATATCTATATTTCCGATTTTTTCATTAAAATGATAATCACCGCTTTTACTGCATATCTTGACATATCGTTTCTTTATATATTCAAAAAAATATATATCATCTATATTAAATTCGGTCAATCCTTGCTCATAAGTTATGAAACGCGCAATATAAAGGGGATCATTATTTTGTGATTCATAAATAAGAATGTCATTAAGTTGTTTATAAATGATTTTTTTTGAAATTGGCTTAGTAAGGAATGCAAAAGAATGTACATTATTATGTGCCGTTTCATGATATTGTTTATAATTCGTAATATAAATTATATATGTAAATGCATTCAATTTTCGGAGCTGAGTACCTATATCTATGCCGTTTTCTGTTTGTAAAATAATGTCCAAGAAGATAACGTTATATTTTAGTGATGATTCTAACAATTTTTTGCCGGAATCATATAAATCAACGGATATGGATATATTATTTTCGGTGGCAAATTCTTCTATGCATTTTTGAATTGAACTGAGTACAATCTTGTCATCATCACAAATAGCAACAGTAAACATTTTTTACCTCTTTTATTATATTTGTAGTAGGAAGCAACTAATCTGATACAAATTATAACATATATCGTGAGAATACACTATGAAATAGTTGTGTATGTTAGGGCGAAAAACTGTATATCGGGGCATACTTATTGTTTTTATTCAAAACTCTTTTATAATATAAAAAAAATTTTTTGAGGAGGATTTGTATGAAAATAAAAGGGTTATTAATAATTGTAATATGTATGATAGGTCTATCGGGATGTACTTCAAAAGGATTTGATATTGAAAGAGTATATCAATTTGTTGAGATACAGTCATCAAATGGTAAAGAGATAGGAACTATAGTGAATTCGGATGATTTAGAATTTTTTTTTGAGGAAATGAAATTTCAAGAATGGAAATATATTGAAGAAAAAGAAGATTTTGGTAAATGTATTTACAAATTTATAGCTTATGAATTTGTAAAAGATGATGAAGAGTACTATATTAGGGAAGACCCATATGAGTTATATAAAGTAGATGACAACTATTATATTATTCAAGATAGTGATGTTATTTCCATTCCAAAAAGCGCGGGGCAATTTTTGAATTCAATTGAAAATAAAATTACAATAACTCAACCTATATCAGAAGACATTCTGGATAATTGGGAAAATAGAATTGTCAATAATACGGATAGTAGTTATGGAACAAAGAAAAAAACATATAATGATGAAACAATTGTTTCTAATATCACTAAAATAGTTATAAGTGATGAAGATGAATTAGATATAAAAATAGATAACAAGGAAGAGATAACGGCATTCATTGAAGGCTTAGATACAGATAGTTGGAGTTCAATAGATGATATACCAAACGATGCGATTTTAAGGCGTAATATATCAGCATATTCGTTTAGGAGAAGAACTGAAGAAAAGGTTTTGACCACAATGTATACGATTATGTTATATGAAGCATCTAATAATGAATATTTTATAAGTGAGACTATTCCAGATAATGGTACACAGGACAGAGATTATATTGAATATTATACTATTCCCAAAAGCGTAGCAGATTTTATTTTACAAACTGAATAATAGATAAGCGTTTAAAAAAGGAGATAGCCGTTGTGGCTATCTCCTTTTATTGTTAGGGCAAGGCCCTGTTTCCAGGATGGAGTTTTTCGTGTTCCGAAAAATGGAATGCTGGAAACAAATAAACCACTTGCTATGCGAGTGGTTGGAAATGCTTTAG
>OGRR01000535.1_pt1 | contig 31608 bp, 36 predicted proteins | sample 1553511 | NCBI WGS metagenome assembly OGRR01 (sample SAMEA2580040, study PRJEB22360) | human gut metagenome | biome: human gut; feature: human-associated habitat; material: faeces | place: Denmark | collected 2008/2010 | reverse complement strand
ACGGAGCCTGGGGTCCCCCCCACCTGATAGTCCGCCGGGCGGCTGCCATAGATTTTGTGGATCGTATTTTCTTTGAAAAACAGCACATATCCCATGCAGGTGGCCGCCCCGGTAAAGCCGCCCTCGCTGCCCACCGTCACCGCATAGCTGTCGGAGGCAATGCCGTTGTAACAATACCAGTTGGTCGGGTCGCCCTGCTTGCAGCTGTAGATCACATTCTCTTTCGAGTTGCAGCCCCACACCCGGTTAGAGTTTTCGGTCAGGTATTCCAGCTCCGGCACCCGCCGCTGGGCCGTGATGCCGGTTTTGTCCGCATTATAAATCGCCACTTGTCCGCCGTCTATGCTGATCCATTTTGCAGTTTTTGTGTTGATTTCCCAGCCTCCAAAGTAGGCCTTGCTCTCCTGTACCGGAGCGCCCGTTACCACAATACTGTCGCCGTCCATCTGCTCAATGCTCACTTCGCCGTTCAGGTTTCCGGCCAGATACGTTTCCACTTCGCTTGGGATACCGCTCACGGTCATGGTGTCGCCCTTTTTAAAGCCCGCAGCAGCCAGCCCCGGCAGCGTCAGCCGCACGTTACTCAGCTTGATCTCCACCCATTTTTTCATTGTGGCGTCGCACTGGAGCAGGGTACTCATATAACTCCACGGCTTCCGGATGTCGTTTACCCGCAAAAACATTGTGCCGTCCGGCTGAGGGTCCGTTTCCAGGTCCGGCTCGGTCTTTCCGTAGTCTTCCACCTCGTAGGTCTTGCCGCCTGCATCACAGGGGCTGATCTTCACGGTCCCACTGCCCTGGCTCCATTCGGCGCTCAGACTTTCCAGTTTCCCGGTCTTAGTGTCAAAGCTCTTTGCGTCCGGCCAGATGAGGATTTGGGTGCCCATTCCCACCATGATCTTTTTGGTGTTGGTCACAGCGTTTTTGAGCTCAAAATAGGGCGTACCGGTGCTGTCATCGTCCAACCGGTAGGTCAGGGTGGTCCCGGTGCAGGTCAGCCGCCCATTCAGGTGGTACATTCCGTTGCAGTTGGCCAGCGTCCCCAGCTTCCGCCGCGGGTTCCGGGTCTGTAATGCCGGATAGCTCTGGCTGGAAAAATTCATCTCCTCGGTAAACTCCGCCTCCCCGCAGGCGTAGCTCTCATTCAGCCCGCCAAAGGCCGTCAAGATGCTCCGCCCGTTCTGCAGGCTATACAAACGCGGCAGCCCCATCTCAATACCTCCATTTCGTCGCCATCTTGGGCAGGTAGTGCTGGCGGCACCACACCGCAAAGCCCTGCTGCGCTGTGTTCGCCAGCTGCATCTCGTTGGCATACCGCTCTGTCTCGCCCAGGGCTACGTCCATCTGGGCACACAGGTAGTGCGGGTAGTAGTCGTCATAGGGCTCCGGGGCCAGTAGCTGGGCACTGTCCGCCAGCTGTCCGGTCTTGGCATCATACAGTACATCTGCACCCACTTTGTCAAAGTCCGTGGTATCGCTCTTTGCCACTACCACCCGCCGCAGCACCGCGTCGCTCTGCCGCAGCCATAAGATTTTCAGCTCACGGGCAAACTTGTTGTTGGGCCGCAGCGCATCCGCCGTCGTGATCGCTTTTTCTACTGTCATTTTTAAGCCTTTCCTCTGTAACAGGGCCCTCTCTTTTCCGTCCGCTGATCCCCGTGCGGTCTGGTGCCGTTGCCCGGCCTGCCAAGGGCTCCCCTGATAGGGGAGCTGGCAAAGCCGTCAGGCTTTGACTGAGAGGTTTTCCTTTATGAAAACACCCCCGGCACAGCGTAGCGCCGCCGGGCCGGGGGTATCTGGTCTTCTTACTGCTGGGCTGCGGCAGCGTCTGCTTCCAGCTGTGCCACTTTCTGTGCCGCAGCCATATCCTGCATCTGGCTGTGCTCCAGCACCTCAGCCACCTCGGGCGGCACTTCCACGTCCACACCGCGCTGGATCATGTAGTTTACGCCGTTCACGCCCACAAACACATCATCCTTGTAGCGGCCGTTGTCCTTAAACAGGTGGATGCGCACCGTCTTCTTTTTTGCTTCTGCCATATCTCATGTCCTCCTGACGTTTTACCGCAGGGCCCACGCTCCTGCGTTTTTCTTGTGCTCAAACGGTCTGGTGCCGTTGCCCGGCCTGCCAAAGCCTCCCCTGTTAGGGGAGGTGTCGCCGCAGGCGACGGAGAGGTCCTGCCGGGCCATCGCTCTATCGTGGAAGCGGTGAGAGGGCTCAGTTTGCCGTCACCATACCGGAATAGCTGGACACGCTCTCAATGCGCACAAGGTACTGCTCCACCAGGCGCTCAGCGGTCTGGGTGGCTTTCCAGCCCACGGAGGCACGCTGGTTCAGCGGGTCATCGCCGTAGCCCAGCTGCTTCACGATGTGCTCAAGGCCGCCGCCCTCCAGCTCAGTGCGGCCGTAGGCGTGGGCACCCATCACCAGCGTGCCAAACACGGCCAGGCCCGTGGGACAGGTCTCATCACGCCAGATTTTCGCCTCGCTGGTCTCCACAAAGCGGATGTTGCCAATCTTGCCGATCTCACCCGTGTACATGGCCTCGGGGTCTGCGTACTTGTGCCAGTCGATCCAGCCCGGGTCTTTCATCAGGTCATAAGCCACATAGGGATGCACAATGGCCACATAGCTGTCGCCGATGGGGTCCGCATTCATGGCTTTCAGCTGGGCAGATGCCCGCAGGCAGATTTCCAGCGTGATCTTGGCGGTCTTGTCCAGGTTCTTGCGGGAGTTCACCGCGGTCTCCACGCCGTCCACGGTCTTGGAGGCATACAGCACGTTGGTGCCGCCCACCAGCACGTCACGGGTCACGCTGTCCAGGGTGCGGCCCGCCTGGCTGGCCAGAATCTTGGTCGCCTGCAGCACGTTGTTGTCCAGCGCCGTGGTTTTCAGCACGTCGGTAATGGGCACCCAGCCACCATACTGGTGCAGCTCTGCCGTCACCGTGCTCACTTTCAAGGTCTGGCCGTTGGGGGTCACACCCTCGGTCAGGGGCGTGGTGGCCTTGGGCAGGCTGTCGTACCGGCGCAGCTCAATGGTCTTGCCGCCATTGGCCGGGATGGGGTACGGGTCGCCAAACTGGTTATGCACCAGAGCAGGCTCTGCCTGGTCCAGCAGGCGCTTCTCGTAGTAGGTCTTCATCTCGGCGGTCAGGGTCGCCGTGGTGTTCTGCAACTGGTCGCTCGCCTGTGCAAACAGCTGCAAATCGAGCATGTCATTCTTCTTGGATTTCATCTTTTTCATCCTCCTGTAAAAATTAAAAAGTCACCACCTGGCCGCGCAGCGCTGCCCGTTCCAGCTGCTCCCGCTCTTTTCGGGTCAGAGCGTTCACGTCGGTGTGGGTCTGTGCCGCGCCGCCGGGGCGGATGCCATTTTCACCGGGCCGGGTACCGCGCTGGCGGATTCTGGCTTCCACGCCCCGCTCCACCTGCTTGGCTGTCCGGCTCTCGTTCTGGGCCATGATCTGGTCAAAGTACACCGCCCGGTATGCGTTGGACATCGAGACGCCCAGCCGCATCAGGTTTGCGATCTCCGGGTTTGCCAACGTCTGCTCCAGGTCAAACTCCGGGTACTGGGCTTTCAGCTGCTCGGCTTCCCGGTCCCACTCTGCATGGATACGGTCGATTTCCACCTGCCGCTGGGCCGCTTTCCGCTGATCTTCCGCAAACTTTTCTGCGGCGGTCAGGCGTTTGTTCTCGCTCTCCAGCTTGTCCATCTGCCGGGCGGTCGCTACGCTCACGCCCTTTTCCATGGCCAGCTTTTCAAAGTAGGCCTCGTCTTTCACCCGGCCGTTCTTCACAGCATCGGTCAGTGCTTCCAGGTCGTCTGCATCCACGCCGTAGGCTTCATGCAGGGCCTCCATCAGGCCTCTCACCTGGGGGCTGCTCTCCAGAATCTGTGCGGCCCGCTCCACTGCCTGCTGCATCAGCTCCTCGGTCTCAGCCCGGTACTCGCCCTGCAGCAGCGCATGGAACGCCTTTTTGTGCTCCTCCGACGTCATCTGGGCCTTTTCTTCGGCCTCGCTGCCGTCGCCCTCAGCCGAGTCAGCACTATCTTCCGTAGTCGTCAGGGCCCGCTCTTTTTCGTCTGCGTCAGCCTGAGCGGTCTGGTGCCGTTTCCCATCTTGCCAAGGGCTCCCCTCAGTAGGGGAGCTGTCAGCGCCATTGCGCTGACTGATAGGTTCTTTCCCGCCGGGTGCTCTTCCGTCCGAGCTCAAGCCCGCTCCCCGGGAGCCCGTCCGTTTCAGCACTCCGCTGCACCGGGCAAGCCGCTCCTCCGCCGGGCTCATGGCCGGTTCCACAATGCCGCTGCCGCCCTCGGCCCCGGCATCTCCGGCGCTGCCGCCGTCTCCGCCGTCACCAAAAAGCTGTAAATTCACCATTTTCTCCTGGCCATCCTTACTCTTGTCCACAAAGTGCACATGATCCGGGTATCGCTCTGCCAGCAGTGCCAGGCCGTTCTTGGCAAACTCTATGGCCGCCAGGTCACTCTCGCAAATATTGCCTGTCAGCTTTACCGAGACGCGGGGCCCTGTGGGCTCCCGGTAAGCACAGCAGTCAGCTTCTTCACAGCCTGCCAGCATATACACCAGTGTCTCCATCAGCATGGATGCCCCGGCACACACAATGTCCTGCCCGGCAGGGGCATAACCCGCGTGGCCGTATGCTTCCAGTCTCCGCATCCTCTCCCCCGTGGGCATGTCAAATTCCACATATTCCGCGTAGATCATTCGCTCTTGCTCCTCTCTGTCGCGGGGCCCACAGCCTCACGACATATCAAACTTCTTCCGTCCTGCTCAGAGTCTCCCGTCCTGCCAAGGGCTCCCCTGATAGGGGAGCTGGCAACGCGGAGCGTTGACTGAGAGGTTTTCATCGATTCGGGTTGTTCACATTCATGGCTCTTCTGGCTGCCTGGGTGGCCAGGCTGTTGTTCGCTTCGCCCACCGCAGCTCCCAGACCGTTGGTGGTCGTCTTCTCGTCGGTGCTCCCGCCGCTGCCGCCGCCTGCACTGCCCGCAGCCTGAGCTGCTGCTCCGGCCGCGTCGCTCATGTTCGTTCCATTCTGCATGTCAATGATGGCACTCAGCTTCTGCAGCTGCTCCATGGCCTGCTGCAACTGCTGGTAGAGCGTGCCGTTCTGCTGCACCCACTCCCGCACTTTCTCAATGCCCTCAAAATCCATCATATCCAGCACCGCCAGCGCTGCATCCGCATTGGCCGGGGCAAAAAGCCCCATCTGGTAGCATTCTTTCGCCGTCTCGTTCTGGGAAAGGCGGCTGAATGTACTCTTGCGTGCCGCGCTCACTGTGATGTCAAACACCGGCTCATGGGCTCCCAGCTCTACACCGCCCACCACCTCGGGTGGTTTTGCCCGCAGCATCTGGCCGGAAAACTCCACATACTCTGTCCCGCCGCTCAGCCCGGTAATCCGGTATACTCGCTCCTCGTCGTAAAACTGCCGGATCAGGTTCAGAACCAGATAGCACTCTTTGGTAAATGCCCGGTAGGTGCTTTTCAGCATGTCTCGGCTGAGCTTTGAGCCTGCCTCCTGCAGCGCCGCAATGGCGGAAGCCGCCGTCAGGCCGCTGGTGGTTCCGCCCTGGCTCACATCCCGGTTGCCGCTGATCTCTTTCAGCTCCGCCACACGGGCGTCCCGGTAGCTAATGCAGTTGCCCGAGAGCACCGGCGTCTGCAACGGCGAAAAGCTCTCTTCGTTCACCCGGCCCACCGTGTGCACGATATCCTTGGAAAGGTCCGCCAGCTCTTCCTCGTTCACGCCCGCCGTGTCGCTCACCAGATAGCGGCTCTTGGCCGCCATCTTGATGTTCTCATCCATGGCCGCGTTCATCTCGTCGATGCTGGTGGCCGTGTCTTTCATCACGTCGATGTACCCAAAGCCCGCCGGGCTGTCCTCTTCCACAAACAGCGGGTCAAATACAAAGGGGTATTTTCCGTGGTCGTAGAAGCCCCGCTCCGCATACTCCGGGTCGTTCTCGCTGGCGTACAGCACCACGCCGTTGCAGAACTTGCAGTAATGCAGCACCGTGCGCCCCTCGCCAACGGCCTTTTTATAATACCAGTCCACCACCACGCTCTTGTCGCTGGTGTCGATGCTCTCATCGTGGATGTACTTTGAGGTCGTCAGGCTCCCACCCGTGTGCCCCTCCAGCTGGGGCCACTGGGCTGCCAGTTGGTCGTTGTTCGCCAGTGCCAAACTGAACAGGTTCGGGCTGTCCTGGATGTCGGTCACGCCCGGCTCCCAGTACAACATCAAAAGGTCCATGCTCTTGATGGCAATGTCCCCCACGCCGCCCCGCAGCGCCGGGTCCCAAAAGACCCCCTTGACACCGGTGCCCTGCTTGAGCTTGCGCCACCAGGTGTCACTGTAAACCTCCTCATAGTCCGCCTGTTCCAGCAAAACCGGGAAGATTTTGGAGAGCACCTTGGCCGTCTCCTCGTCGTCCTGGGCCCGGGGCAGGATGTTGGGCTCCGGGTAGTTGTCCATGGCGTCGGCGTGTTTGTTCGCAATGGAGTTGAACAGCCAGCCGGAAGCGGGCTTCGGCTTGCCCTCCATCATGTTGTTCTTGTAGCTGCGCCAGTGCTGCATCCGGAACCACTGTTCGTTCTCAATGATCCGCTGGTCCAGCGCCGCCTTTCCCGCCTTGTATTTCTCCAAAAGCTGCTGCGCCTTGGCCACCTCCTCGGTGCCAATGGCCTGCCGCTCCTGCATTTCCAGCTCAAATTCCACTTGTTGTCCTCCTCCACACTCTCACCGTCACGTCTTGGCTCCCCCTCTGGGGGAGCTGGCAAAGCCGCCAGGCTTTGCCTGAGAGGGCTACACTCTCATAAACTTCGCCGGGCTCTGGTCCAGCGGGTCGTCCCGCAGCGGTTCCGGCTTTGCCGTCTTCCGTGGGCTGAGGGGGTTTTCCATCAGCACATAACGGCACTCGTCGTAAATGTGGTCTTCCTGGGTGGTGTCAATGTCTTCCACATTGCTCTCGCTGTATACCAGGTTCGGGATGGTCCGGATGAAATGCTTGCAGGTGTCAAACACCTGGAACATCGGCCGCCCGTCCTTCCCAAAGGCGAAACGGTAATGGAACTGCATCTTGCCCGCAAGCCGGGTGTGGTCGCCGGGCATCCAGTGCAAAAAGTTGGGGCTTTTCTCCTGCATGTCGGCAATGCTTTCCCCGCGGCTCTCGTCAAAGATTGCCGGGTCCGCCACGCCCAGGATCACCCGTCCTTTCAGCATCGGGTCGTTCTGTTCCGCTTCCCGGATCCGCCGTGCCTGCTCCACCGGGTCAATACGCAGGCCCTCGTTGGGTGTGCCCGTGCAGCCGTAAAGCTCCTTGATCCGGTACAGCCGCCCCTCTTCGTCGGCCGCATACCAGCCAACGGAAAATGGCCGGGAATATCCAAAGTCGTACCCGCGCCATATCTTCCAGTGGGCCGGGATCCGGAATGGCCGGATCACATGGGTCCACCGCTGGTCGTCGTAGTGGGCCGGGTCGTTCCGCCATTCGGTGAACACCTGCCCACTAAAGCTGTCCCAGTTGCCGTATAGCAGCGCCTGCCTTTCCGCTTCCGGCAGTCTGGCCAGCGTCCCGATGTACCCCGGGTCGTTTTCCATCAGCGCCGGGTTGTCAAATACTGTTGACGGGATAAAAATGCGGGTCCGCCGCCGGGTGATCTCTTTCCCGTCCGGGGTCTTTACGTTTACCATCTGCACCATCCGGGTGCCCGGTGGGGCCGGGCTGATGAACCGCGCCTTGACCCAGCCGTGGCCCACCCCGCCGGGGTTTGCCGTGGCCCGCATGTATACCCGGGTGCCCGGGCCGTTGGGGCGGTTGCGGCTCATCACATAGCTGTACTCTTCCCAGGTAAAATGGGTCAGCTCATCCACCCCGATAAAATCAAAGGCTTTGCCCTGGTAGTTGTACTTGTCCTGTGCATGGTGCAGGCTGCCGAAGTAAATTTTTGCCCCGCTGGGGAATGTCCAGCAGTGGGCGCTGCCGTTGTACCGCGCTTTCGGGAAAACGGGTCTGTAATATCGCATGGTCTTGTCAATGAGCTCTGAGAGTTGTGGGTAGGTCTTGCGCAGGATCAGCGCCCTGTAATGCGGGATGTTCACCTGCCGCAGCGCCTCGATCACCAGCGCGTCGCTCTTTCCGCCGCCCGCTGCCCCGCCGTATAACGCTTCGTCCTCGGTGCGGGCCATAAAGGCCAGCTGCCTCGGCTGTGGGCTCCAAATGATTTGCCTGTTTTTCATACTGTTCACCTGCCCTCTGTCGCAGGGCCCGGCCTTTTATGCCAGCTTACGCCCATGCGGTCTGGTGCTGTTTTTCGGCCTGCCAAGGGCTCCCCTGCCAGGGGAGCTGGCGCGTCAGCGCCTGAGAGGTCCTGCCGGGTCAGTGCTCTAAACTTCCACCACCACTTCCGCCTCTCCGTCGGTGTCTTTTTCCGCCCCGATCTCTACCATCGGCGGGCCGCTGCCCTCGCTCTGGCTGCTGTCTCCGGGTAGCATGGCTGCGGCCCGTTCGGCGGCCATCATCAACACCTTGGCAATGTTGGCCGCGTCCTTGTCGGTCATGGCCTGCCCCTCGTACCGTTCCAGCTGCTGGGTCAGCAGCTTTTCCTCGCCGCTACCCAGCTGGCGGTCATAGCTGCCCGGGCTGGCATAGACCACAAGGCCGGTCTCCGTGGCGTCCGCCAGAGCCTCGTCCTCGCTTTTCAGCAGGGTCCCAATGGCAAAATCCCGGGCCCGGGCATCTTCGTCCAGCCTCGCGTGCAGCTTCTGCCGCACCTGCGCAGCCCGCTGGTTTTCTTCCACCCGGCCCTGTAAGTAGCTCACCTGGGCCCGGGTGCCAAGGCTGGCCCGCAGCGCGATCTCCCGCGCCGCTGCCCGCCGTTCCTCGGCCCATACGTCGCCCCGCCGGGCTTCTTCCGCTACCCATGTGCGGATGGTGCTCTCCGGTACGCCGTACCGCCGCGCCACCGCACAGATGGAGTTTGTGGTCAGCATGGCCATTACCACCTCAGCCCGGAACTTGGGCGGGTACTTTCTGCCCCGCTGCCGCCCCGGCACCGTGTTCTTGCAGTAGGCCCGTTTCTTTTCGGCCATTGCCGCACCTCCCCTCTGTCGCAAGGCCCTCTCTTTTGCGTTTGCTTGCGCCCATGCGGTCTGATGCCGTGTCCCGGTTTGCCAAGGGCTCTCCTGCCAGGAGAGCTGGCGCCGCAGGCGACTGAGAGGTTTTCTTTCCCTCAGCCTATCACAAACCTCAACGCAAAAATACTGCGTACTTTTTTGGCAGCACAAAAAGGCCGGACGCTCATGCATCCAGCCTGTATTCGCTGCACCAAGAGGTTACAGCAGCCCCCGCCGGGCAGCCGCAATGGCCACTGTGCTCAGCGCTTCCAGCTCCTTGCGGTAGTAGGTCGTGCGGCAGACGTATAGCTCCGGGATCACCCGCTCCTCCGGCTGGTCTTCCAGATACCGCAGCCGCAAAAGCCTGGCGCACACCGGGTCCGCGTGGTCGTAGTAGTCCAGTGTCTCCTCCACCACCTCGCGCCAGGCTTCTGGGGTTGCTTCGCAGGCCCCGCGGCCATACCGCCGCAGCGCCTTTCGTACCGTCTTTTTCTGCCCTCTGGTCACCTGCTCACCTCCGGCTTTATTTCCGCGCGCGTTTCTCACGCAAAGTTCTGGTATCCTGTCTGTCAGGTGCGAACTTTCGCACCATCACCACATAGCACCGCAGATCATCAGCATTCCAGCCCTCTTTCGGTTCTTCCGGCCGCATCTCCGGCTCCGGCACCACACAGCGCACAAATTTCCACCCTGGGTATTTCTGCTCCCACCAGTAGGCGCTGTCCCGGCACTCGGTGCAGGCTGTATGTAACTGCTTCCGGCTCCATCGGGTGTCGTTGGGCACCTGTTCCTCCGGCTGGATCAGATTCCGGCTCTCGTACCAGCACATGGCGCTGTGCCTGCAAAAGTAGGTGATGAGATCATCCAGCCGGTTCTGCAGGTTCAGGCGGTCGGCGTTGGCCGTGCCCATCGGCTCATAACTGCCGTCCGGCTGCCGCTGGGCCCACTTGTCCTCCAGTATCTGCCGGAACTGTGCGTTCTGCCGCATGGTCAGCCCGGCGCACTCCACCAGAATGTGGTGGTGGAACCTCCCCGCCTTTTTCCCGCAGGCCGTCAGCCCCATGAACCGGATGTCCGCTTTCTGTACCCCAAAGGCCCTGCACGCGGCCAGGATCACCCGCCGCATCCAGTTGCGCAGGTCCCGCTTGGCCTGCTCCCAATCCTCCGGCAGATAGCCGTCCTCGTAGGTCAGCGTCACGTTGAACCCCATCACTGTAAAATTCCCGTTGGCCTTTTGCACCCGGTAGCGCCGCGCGTGCTCCGCATTCCGCCGCCGCTGGCGCTCGGTGCTGGGCCTGCCTTTCTTCCGGCGTTTGGCTGCGTGCTCCTCCGGGGTAATGGCAAACAGGTCCACCTCCATGTACTCTTTCCCGCATAGCGTCCGCTTCTCTCTGGTGTAGGTCCGTTTCATGGTTCTTCTCCCATTCACTGCTGCTGGCGTGTAGTGGCTGCTGTTCTTTCTCTATCACGGTTCCCACCGTCATAGAAATAACGGGTATACTAGCTCCCCCAAGCGCCCGCCCGGACGCTTTATAATAAAAGGTGTGCTTCTTTTAAATGAATGCGGCTGCTGCCAAGTGTCCCCTGGCAGTACCCGGCTCCATTTAAAATGTTGTCGCCAAAGCCCCCGGCAGTTTTTCTGTCGGGGGCTTCTTCTGTTCTTGGCTCGCCCTTTGGGAGAGCTGGCAAAGCCGCCAGGCTTTGGCTGAGAGGGCGATCACGGTTCTGCCGGCTTTCCCATGGCACTCCACTGCCCATAGGTCAGTTCCCGCTTGCCCTGTTTCCGGGCCTTTTTGTTGTAAACCAGCAGGTCGTGCACGTCCCACTGTAAGGCCGTCGGGTGGGAGATACCCCGCAGCGGCTCTGCTTTCCGGTGTACAGCGGCCTTTCGCTTGGGCTGCAATTCCCGCATCTCGCTCACTCGTGTCATCCGGGCCACCCCCAATCGGTCGTTTACTCCGCCCTTGTTGTAGCAGGAGTAGATGCTGGTCTCGCTGCCAAACAGCCCGCTCTCCACCAGCTCCCAGGCCGTGCCGCGGCCCAGCAGCTTGTCCCGTGCATCATAGCAGCTGTAAATGTACATACTCCGCAGCGCTTTCTGCGGCGTGGTCATTACAAAGGTCTTCACTACTTTTTCCCGCTCAATGCGGTACTTCCGAGGCCGCTTGCACTCCCGGTTCTTGTGGTAGCTGGTCGATAGCACTCCTGCATCCCGGAACAGCCCCAGCCCCACCAGCTTCGCCGCGTCCCCTTTGGCCACCAGTGCCCCGCTCTTGGCATCGTAAATGCTGTAGATGTATCTGCACCCCATGGTCAAACCCTCCTGCGGAACGCTTCGCCCACGGCCGCGTCCCGCACGGCAGCCATCTTCCGGTCCATAGCCCCTGCGTCAAACACGTTCAGCACCTTGGCGCAGCTCTTCCGGCCCGTCGCCGCCAACGCTGCCCGCCTCAAAAATTCCACTTCCTGGGCGTGGTAGTGCTGGCGCTGGGCGGCCAGCTCCTTGCTGTCCTCCACGTCCTCCACCACAATGTCGTCGGTTTTCAGGGCATCGCAGGCACATTTCCGCATCCGCTCCATGGCCACGTCAATGCCATCTTCCTTGCCCCAAGTGTTCATCTGGTCGTAATTGTGCCGCATCTCATCGTACAGGCGGTTCAAGCGGTCCGGGCCAAACCCCAGCACCTCCATGCAGGCCCGGGCGTGCAGCTGCCAGGCCATGGTCGCCGCCCGATCCCCCACGATCTTGAGCTGCTGCTCCCGCCGGTTCCGTGCCGCCCGCAGGGCAGGCACCCGGAATTCCCGCGGCACACTCTCCGGCAGTGCCTCTGCCCGCATCCGCCGGGCCTTTTCGGTCGAGGGCATTCCCCGCTCGTTTGGCTGCATCATAATGGCCATGCTTTGCTCGGCCAGCATCCGCTGGCGGTTGTTCACCCGGTTCAGCCGCTCCCGGCCAATGCCAAACAGATCATGCAGGGCAATGGTGATACACCACCCCGTCAGCTCGGCCACGCTGGTTCGGGTCACGTCCAGCTCGTCCTCCAGGCTCATTTTTCTCTTCATTTGTTTCTCCTTACCAGCCGTAAAATGTCCGGCTCAGCTTTTCAAACTGCTCCAGCGTCACATTCTTGTCCCGGCTCGCCTGTACCATCAGGTCATGGGCAGGGGTCTCCAGGCGGTCCCGGGCCTTTTCCTGCTTCCAGTCCAGCTCTTTCATCCGCCGGTCAAGCTCGCTCTCGTACTCTTCAAACGTCATTCCGGTATCGTTCCTCCTCTCCCACCAGCCCCAGCAGCTGCGTCCGGCACCGGGTCAGGCGGCAGTACAGCAGGTTGATACCGTCCATCCGCAGCTCGCTGGGCAGCTTGTCCAGCACCACCTTGCTCTCCAGCACCGCGTGCTGGATGGCCAGCCCCTTTTCCATCAGCTCGATCCACAGCTCCGTCTCTTCCGGGGTCATTCCCGTCCGGTTTTTTGGTTCTTGTCCATGCTCATTCATTTTTTCACCTTAAATTTATCAGCCCCATTGTTCGGCCATTGCCCGGCCAACTCCGGCGAATGTTTTAGAACGGTTCTTCGCTCTGTCTTTGTTGTGTCGATATGGTCCCTCCATAACCCAGGATTTTTCCGGCACAACAATGTCCGTCGGGAAAAGTGGCGGCAGCCCTTTGAGCCAGAGGCAGGTTCTCTTTGTATAGGGATGCCCGTACTCATATGGCTGAATGATTTGCGTATAAGCCGGCAGGCAAAATACCTTGCTCGGCACCGGATTCTCTATACAGATTTTTGGGATATCGGCCCACCAGAATCTCATAAAGAGGTCTCGGCCTTGTATGCCTTTCATTACACGATCAGCCTGCAGCTCTTTTCCTTTCCATAAAAAGCCGGCTCCAGCATTACTCAAATAGGTACAAGGCGGATGTGCAACCAACAAATCCCATCTACCCACATCGTGAATTGCGCCGTTCATTGTCGTAACCTGTCCGCCTGTAAGTATTGGAATAGCGTTTCCCAGAATGTGCCACTCCGGGTGCCCTCCTGACGGCTTCACAATGTCACATGAGTACGCTTCGTGCCCTCTCATGCGAAAAGCCTTGCATACTTCTTGGCTTTCCTCGCAGGCAACAAGAACTTTCACTTGTCATCACTCTTCATGGTCTTTCCCCGCATTCCGTACAATGCGGCCATAAACTCAGCCTCTTTGCCCTCAAGTTTGTTTCCGACTTTTAAGCCGTTTGAGTCCAGCAGCTCCATCTCTAAGGCTTTCCCCAATGCCTCTGCAAGCTCTTGGCTGACATCGTTTTCTTTCATAAAGACCCGCACCAGCCCTGCAATGCCCCGAATGGCCAGCTGTAAAACTTCCACTCCGTCAGCTTTTTTTGCTTCCAGACTGATGCCAGCATGGCCTTTACTGATCTCCTTGATTTCAATACGAATCATATCTGTATCTCCTACGCGTCTTTTTTATCGGTCCAGTAGTCCGGCTCTTCCATGCGGGCATGGCTGCGGTTGACCTTTCCGTACCGCTGGCGCCGCCGGGCCTGCCGTACATACTGGCGGTTCTCGTCCCAGCGGCAGTATAAGTACAGCCCTACGCCAAACAACCCACAGAGCAGCAGCCCGCTCATGGCCGGGGCCCGGGCGGCTGCCCTGCCCAGGTCCAGGCCCATCCAGTGCACCAGCATCCAGTTGGCCGCGGCTTCCAGCATATCCAGCAGCCAGCATCCGGCCACTGCCCCTGCGATCATCCCGCCCAGCACCGCCAGCCGCATTTTTGCCCGCTTTCTCATTGCCTTTTCCTCCTGTTCGTGTTAAACTTGTGGTGATAGGCCGTCTCAACCTGTCACTCTAAGGCTCGTCCGTGTTCCAGCACGGGCGGGCTTTTCTTTTTTCCGCCGGGTTTTGTGTGCAGCTTTCTGCTCCGGCGGATGCTCCTCTAACTCTTTCTGCCACGCCAGCGCGGCGTTCTTGTCGATTCGCCACAGCCGCGGCCCCTCCTTGTGGGCAGGCAGCTGGCCGCTGCGGCACATCTTCTGTACCGTCTTCTGGTCAATGCCCATCAGGGCGCTGTACTCTTTCGGGGTCAGAAACGCTGGCAGCTGCCGTGCGTCCCAGATTTTCGCCTTTTTCACTGACTCTCACCTCTCTTCAACTTCTTTTTTTCAGTTCAACCACACGCATTCCGATCAGACGTCTCGGGTTGTCCCGGTAAGATTTCCTCATCTCTTTCAAAAGTCGGTTCGCCCCCGTCCGGCTTGATCTGCACCCATAACAAACCCACTTGTTTCTTGCCCCAATTTTTGACGGAGCCACCACAGCATGGGTATAAACCTTTGTCTTTGATGTCCGGATCAGTTCCCCGTCATAGTAGAACTTCATGATTTTGATTTCAGGTGTAGGCTCACTCCTCGGAATTGGTACGCAGTGCCCCCGGGAGCTGCGCAAATTGACTGTAGTACGGCATTCCTCGTACTTTTCACATTCTGAGCACTTCATCTCGCTCACTCCTCCTCAAGCTCCCCATCTTCCAAGGGCAGGGTCCCGGTTTGGAACAGGTGCTCCGCAGCTTCCTCCCACTCCTCATCGGTTGGTTCATAGTACGGGTCAATGATTGCTCCCTCGGTTTCTTCTAAGTAGTCCATGACCATCTCCCGGGTAACCGTAAGGTAGCCTGTGTAGCAGTATTTTCTGGTTTCTTCCATTATTTTTCCTCCCTCAAAAAAACATACAATTCCCGGTAGTATCTTTTTAAGATACCAATGAAGTAAAAAATATTTCATTTACTTCATCTGCGCTTAAATTATAATGCTCCTGAATGGCCGCAATTTCATTCTGCCGAAACTGTGCACCACGGTATTCATTGATTTTAGCATTCAACCGTGAAAGGCTCATTTGAAGATAGTCCGCCAGATTTTGCTGTGATTCACCATTCAACTGCATCACTGCGTTCAACTTCCTTTTGTTCATTGTCTGCAATCGCCTCCGTATCTTTTTAGGATACATAAATATTAGCACCTTCGTAGAATCTTGTCAAGATATTTTTTCTTGCTTTTTAGAATATCTGTGGTATTATTAAGACACAACAATCATAATGAGGTGATGCCGTATGACTACTGGAGAAAGAATCCGCCAGCTCCGTGTTGCCCATCAGATGACCCAAGAAGAACTTGGCGCAAAAGTTGGTGTCAAAAAAGCCGCAATCTATAAATATGAAAACGGTCTGGTTGTAAATCTTAAGCGCTCTGTAATTGAAAAGTTAGCACTTGCTTTAGACACCACTCCTACCTATCTGATGGGTATGGAGGAAAATTCATCTTCTAATAGTTTTGATTCTCTTCTCCCCAAACAGGCCGATCTCCTCTCTATCCTCCGTAAATCAGAAGTTCAGGACCAGGCCCACATCTCAGAAATGATTCGAGACTTCCAGAAATTGAACAAAGAGGGAAAGAAAAAAGCTGTTGAACGCGTCCATGAGTTGACGGAAATTTCACGTTATCAAAATATCAACGCAATCGCTTTTGAACAGTATCAAGTCAAGTCCCGTCATACCCAAACTTTCCCCAACACGAAGAAATGTAAAAGCACAGAGAGAATTACTCCTCCTACCAGTTATATGGATGAATGTATCTCTTCTGAAAATAAAAAGCCCGACCCTGATTCAGAACTTTTTTTCATGGCAACAGCCGCTAATAATATGCAGGATAGCCTTGATCGTCTTCTTTCAAGTGATCCCGCCGAAACTGCATCTCATAAAAAAACAGTAAAACAAATAGAGGACCAATATCTTAATCAGCAAAAGCAAAAAAAGAAGAAAAAGTAATAATCCCCTGGCTCTTTACCAAATCGGCTAAGTTTGATTTTCACTGTTATTTTGTGGTATTTTGATTCTTATTTTTAGCTTTTGGCTCTTCATTCACGGAAATGGTATAAATCCGTTAATGAGTCTTCATTTTACAAGCACATCGTGTTGACATTGTGCGCAAAATCGCATATAATAGAATCAAGGAGCGTGATATTATGGCAAGCACTGCAAACTTGAATATCCGTATGGATTCCAATTTAAAGAAACAATTTGAGGCGTTTTGTGCAGATATGGGGATGTCTATGACCACTGCCGTCAATATCTTTGCCAAAAAAGCCGTCCGGGAAAACCGGATTCCATTTGAGATCAGCGGAGACGCCCCCAATGCAGAGACGCAGGAGGCGATCCGGGAGGTCCAGCAGATGAAAGCCAACCCCTCGCTGGGCAAGACCTATACCGATGTTGACCAGATGATGGAGGACCTGCTGGCATGATGTACGCCATTCGCCCCTCCACCCGCTTCCAGAAAGACCTCAAGCGCATCCAGAAACGCGGCTATGACCTGGCGTTTCTCACTGCGGTCATCAAAAAGCTGGCTGCCGGAGAAGAGCTCCCGCCCAAGAATCATGACCACCAGCTTGTGGGTGATTATGGCGGCTGCCGGGAATGCCACATTGCCCCGGATTGGCTTTTGGTCTATGAGATCGACGGCAACGAGCTGATTCTTTACCTCACTCGCACGGGGACTCATAGCGATTTGTTTTAACATGATTGGAGACCCCGCCGCGCCTCTCACCGAAGCGTACCATGGCGGGGTCGTTTTTTGTGTATGAACACAGAAAACCCCGGCAGCCTGTACGATAAGCTGCCGGGGCCTCCGTGCGTAGTTGGTACTTTGGTAGTCAAGGAGAAGCAAATCATGGAAAACTCGCCTGCTGACAATGGTATTATACCACATCAGCTCGCCGCAGACTGAAAGGAGCTGAAATTTTTATGGCACGCAATAAGAAAAACGCCGATGGTCGTTACCGTTACCGGGTCTATCTCGGCAAAAACGAAGACGGCAGCAAAAAATTCAAGTCGTTCTACGGCTCCACTGAGCGGGAAGCCAAGGCCGCTGCAGCTGCCTATCGTACCGCCATCGGGCAGGGCCTCGATCCAGAGCAGTCCAAGGCCACACTGGGCGATCTGTACGCAAATCTCATTGCTGTCAAAAAAGCTAAAGGCGTTAGCCAGAAGAGCCTTGACCGTTATGAAGATCAGTGCAACAACTGGGGCGAGTTGAAAGATATCCCCGCCGGGGAACTCAAGGCCGCCGACTTTCAGCGTGTTCTCAATACGCTGGCAGACTGGCATGATGGCAAGCCTCCCCTGTCTCACTATACGCTGTCCAATCTGCGCTCCAGTGCCAAGGCCGTCTATGATCTGGCCATTCCGGAAGTCGTTCTCTATAATCCGCTCATTAAGACTACAACGCCCGCAGGGGCCCCTCCAGAGCCCCGTGAGCCCATTTCAGAAGAGCAGCAGCGCTGGATTCGGGAAACACCTCACGCTGCACAACGGGCCGCTATGCTTCTGCTTTACTCAGGTCTGCGCCGTGGGGAGGCCACCGCCCTCACCTGGGCCGACGTGGACCTCAAGGATGCTACCATCACAGTCAGCAAGGGCTATGACTTCCCGGATAAAAAATCCAAGAACCCCAAAACACCTGCGGGTGTCCGGGTGGTCAGCATCCCCAAAATTTTGGTAGACTACCTAAAGACCCAGAAAGATGGCTGCATGTATGTGCTGCACAGCTCCAAGGGTGAACGCATGACAGAGCAGGGCTGGAAACGAATGTGGGAGAGCTACATGCGGGATCTGAACGTCAAGTACGGCTATGATGGCCAGCAGAACAAGAATCGTCCCGGTGGTCTGCCCATGGCCATCGAGACATTCACCCCTCACCAGCTCCGCCACACGTTCTGCACCCTCATGTATTTTGCCGGTGTGGACGTCCTCACTGCCCGCGACCAGATGGGCCACAAGGACATCAGCGTCACGCTGGGCATCTACACCGCCCTTGATAAAAAATTCAAGAAAAAGAAGATCAACCGCCTGGACGCCTACCTCAAAAAGGCCACCTAAAAATTTTTCAAGCTGTTCCCCAGCTTTTTTCTTTCGGCTTTTTGAGCCACCTGTTGAGCCACCTCTTGAAGATTTTTAAGGGAATTTAAGGGTAATTAAGGCTTAACTGTCCATTTCGCCGTCCTGTCCCTGATAAATAAAAATCCCCGAAAACTGGCTTCACAAACCAACTTTCAGGGATTTCTCTTTGGAGCTACTGATCCGATTCGAACGGACGACCTGCTCATTACGAGTGAGCTGCTCTACCGGCTGAGCCACAGTAGCATCTTGAAGTGCTGCAACATGTGGTATTCTATCATAAAAGCCGGGAGCTGTCAAGATTTCCGGGGGAAGTTTCTTGAAAATCCCGCTGCAGAAGCAGATTGGTCAGCTGGCAGACTGCAAAGCTGCAACCCACAAGAAGCAGCACAGCGCAATCCGGCGGAAGCTGCCGCATCAGGATGACCCGGGCAGGCAGCGTGCTGAACACTTCTGCCTCCTGTTCCGGCAAAAGCAGGGTGAAAATGGCCAGCGACAGCGGCAGATGCAGCGCCCGGGCGGTATACAGCGGCCGGAGGGTCATTTCGGGCGGGCAGATCGTCCGCACCTGCATCAGGACAGAAAGCCCCTGTACACTCAATGCCGCACAGCAGAGGGTGCTGGCCCAATAGCCCGTGCGGGAAGCAAGATCGCACCCGGAACAGACTTCCAGAAGCATCGCGCAGGCCGTGCTCACGGCAGGCGGAAGCAGCGCTCCCGCTCCGGCAGCCAGCATCCGGAAGAAGAGCACAAAACCGCAGAGTTTCAGGTAGGTCAGCGTGGACTGCGCCAGAATGCCATCCAGGCGCAGCTGCGGCATTTCCTGCTGTTTCGGGCGCGGCGATCGCCTTTTTTCGTTTCGGTTTGCCCTGCTCAGTCGGGAAAGCAGAGCCGCACAGAGGTAATTGGCCGTGATCTGTGCCAGAAACAGCAAAACGCCCACCTCTGTGCTGCCCAGCAGGGTCTGTCCCACCGTCAGGATGACAAAGGACGGTCCGGAACAGACGCAGGCCGGGAGAAGCCGATCCGCTTCTTCCGGTGTCATCTGACCGGAGCGCACCGCCTCGGCAGAAGCGTTAGCGGCAGGGGCAAAGCCGCCCAGGAATCCCACCAGCAGCACCCGGGCCGCGCAGGGAGCATACACTCCCACCAACCATGCCACCGGCCGAAATGGCAGGGCCAGCACATCCCCCAGAGGGCACTGGATAAGCAGTGCCGACACCACAAGAAACGGATACAGCGAGAGCAGCAGCGGACCGCTGCAGAGGGTCAATCCCTCCCGCAATGCCTGCGCGCAGGCTTCTGGTGCCGCAAACGGGAGTGCCCCGATCAGAACAGCCAGCATCAGGGATACCAGCCCGGAAAAGTTCTTGGTTTGATTCATACGCACACCCTCCGCTTCCATATATATGTAGCACCGGGTGCAGCTTTGCACAGCGGCAGGGAGGGAGCGGATGTGGCCAGGAAGCGCAGACAGCACATCTCCCCCACCGGATGGTTCCAGCGGCTGTTCCGCCAGCCACCGGCCAATTTTTATGGCCGCACCTCCGTTTACCTCAGCGGAAGCATCTTAGAAATTGAGCATTTCCGGCGCATCCGTTCTTACGACGATGGAGAGCTCTGCCTGGAACTTGGCAAAGGGCTGCTGACCATTTACGGCAGTCAGCTCAAAATTACAGCCCTTTCCACCCAGCGCATCACTCTGCGGGGTGAAATTCTCCGCACGGAATTTTCCCGGGATGCCACTTCCCGATAACACCCACGGATAGGAGGCCGGGCCATGGACCCTTTGCAGCTCTGGGCCGGTGTTCGCTTCGCGGCCCAAAACGGTAACACCGGTGGTTTGCTGACCGCCGCGGCACAGAATGGGCTCCATCTCTCTGCAATTACTGCCCGGCCCGGCGGGTTTTGTGCCCGGTGCGCCGCATGGCGTTACCCAGAGCTTTCCCGGTTGGCCCGCAGGTACCGGGTCCGGCTCCGCGTTCAGAAAAGGGACGGGCTGTTTTTCCGGCTGCGGCCTCTGCTGCGCCGCCGGGGGCTTTGGGCCGGCCTGTTTTTGTTTCTCCCCCTGTTGCTCTGGCTGCAAGGCGCGGTCTGGGCCACGGACTTCACCACCCTGACCCCCGGCCAGCGAGCCCGGACAGAAGTCATCCTGCGCCAACAGGCTCTTTCCGCCGGGGAGTTCGTCTCGGAGGAAAAACTGACTGCCGGTGAATATGCCCTGCTGCAGAGCGGCGAGTTTTCGTGGGTAAGCCTGAATTTTTCCAAAGGGCGGCTGATCGTGGAGGCCGCTGCCGCGAAACCCGTGCCAGATATCGCATCCGGGACGCTCCATGGCATCACCGCCCGGGTGGCGGGTACTGTGCTGGAAACCAACCTCACCAGCGGCACCATGCTGGTGACTCCCGGGCAGGCCGTGGAAGCCGGACAGGGGCTTATTGGAACGGCCCGCATGGAGCGGGATGGGACTTTGATCTTTCAGCCTGCGGCCGGTCGGGTGCTGGCCCAGTTTGAGTGGGAATTTTCCGAGACACTCCCCGCTGCCGTGGCCGCAGACCAGCTCACCGGGAGCAAATCGCACCAGTACCAGCTCCACTTTGCCGGAAAGTCACTTGCTCTTCCCCCATGGAGCTCCCACCAGGAAAACGCCCGCGCCATCACCCGGCATCTCCATCCGGCATTTTGGGGGCTGGCGCTCCCCTGCTCTGTGGAGGAAACGGTATTCTACCATACCCGAAACGAAACACTTTCCTACACGGGAGACCAGCTGCTCGCCTTAGCCCGGCTGCACAGCCGTCAGGTGCTATATGCTGCCTACCCGGACGCGGTTCTCCTCACCCGGAAAGAAGATTTTTCCGCAGAGGGCAACCAGTTCCATTACCGGGTCTGCTACACCACAGCGGCCGACATTTGCCAGGAAAACGCGAAAACGGCAGAGGACTGAAACTTCCTCTGCCGTTTTCATCGATATCATTGTCGTTTTAATTCTCTGCGTTCTCAGATGCAGGCGCTGCTTTCTCCACCGCCTTTTTGACCAGCTTGTTCAGGTCAAACTCATACTTGGTGTGGCAGAAGTGGCAGACTACCTCGCAGTGGGGATCCTCATCCCGGAGTTTTTCCAGTTCCTTGCGGCCCAGGCTGAGCAGCATCTGCTCGGTGCGCTCCCGGCTGCAATCGCACTGGTACCGCACTTCCCGCTCATCCAGCACGCTGGGGTTGAAACCCGCCATGGCGAGGTTCATCATGTCCTCCGGGGTCTTGCCCGCGTGGAGCATCTCGGTCACGGAGGGCATGGCGGCAATGTTCTGCTCCAGCTGGGTGATCTCGGCATCGGTGGCACCCGGCAGCAGCTGCAGCAGATAGCCGCCCGCGCAGGAGATGGACAGATCCTTATCTACCAGCACGCCCAGTGCACAGACGGTGGGCACCTGCTCACTGTAGGCGTAGTAGCTGGTGATATCCTCCGCGATCTCGCCCGAGACCAGCGGCACCTGGCCGACGGTGGGCTCTTTCTGCAGGCAGTTGTCCCGGATGACGGTGAGCACACCGTCCTTGCCGACAGCCCCGCCCACATCCAGATGGCCATTGGCCTTGGCAGGCAGCTCCACCAGCGGGTGGTCGATGCAGCCTTTGACATTGCCGGTGCCATCCGTGCAGGCAATGACGACGCCTGCCGGGCCGTTGCCAGAAACGCGCAGGGTGATGGTGTCCCGGTCATCCTTGAGCATGGAGCCCATCAGGCTGGCACCCGTCAGCAGGCGGCCCAGGGCAGCACTGCAGGTGGCGCTCGTGGTGTGAAGTTGTTCTGCTTTACAGACAATATCCGTCGAATCTACGCCACAAAAAACGATTCCGCCGTTTTCTGACAGGCCTCGGATCAGTTTTCCCATTTTTTAGTCTTCCTCCAATTGCGTATGCTGTTTGACCGCGCAGAAGAAATAGCGCTCGCTCTTCTCGGTCAGCGGGCCGAACGTTTCACCGTCGCAGACGCTCTCCAGCACAAAGCCGTGCTTCTCCAGTGCCGTGCGGATGGTGTCCAGATCGTAGGTGTACTCACTGAACGCCTCATGGAAATGTTCTCCCGTCTCCCGGTAGTCGATATCCACGCTGATCTCCACCCGGCGGTCGGCCGCGTTGTAGTGGTTTTTCCAGACACAGCAGGCGTCCTCCTCCTCAAAGGTGAACGTGTTCTCCCCCAGCACATTTTTGTGCTTGTAGGGGGTGTTCATATCAAAGAGGAAGACGCCGCCTTTCTCCATAAAGAAGCCCGCGTTGGCAATGGCCGTGTCGAGGTCCGGGATGTGATTGAACGTATCAAAGGTGGAGACCGCACCCCGGATGGTACCGTACAGGTCCAGCTTGAGCAGGTCCTGCCGCAGGAGCAGCAGCTTGCCGGACAGACCCAGCTGTTCCGCCTTATCCCGGACAACGCAGAGCATCTCCTCGGACTGGTCAATGCCGATCATATCATACCCGGCCTGGGTCAGCATCAGGGTCAGCTCCCCCGTGCCGCAGCCAAGGTCAGCCAGAATGCCGTCCCGGATGCCATGGGCGTTTAGCTCGTTCTGGATGTGCTCATACAGGGCGTCGTAGTCCGCCGCCCCGTTGAATTCATCGTAAAAGTATGCAAATTCGTTGTATGCCATCTTATTCGGCGTCCTCGTCCGCAAACTCTGCCTCTATGGCTTTGTTGAGAATGGCCTGCAGCTCCGGGATGCCGTAGCCGTTTTCGCCGCTGGTCAGTACCACTTTCTGGCAGCCATAGGGGCGGCAGGTGTTCTCAAACTCCTCCAGCGTCTTGGTCAGCTGGCTCTTTTTGAGTTTATCCGCCTTGGTCAGCGCCACCACATAGGGGATCTGATGGTAGTGCAGGTACTTGAGCATCTGGAAATCATCGGCGCTGGGGGCATGGCGGCAATCCAGCAGCTGCACCAGCAGGGTGTGGTGGCGCTGGGCCTCAAAGTAGCTGTTGATGAGATCATCCCAGCGCTCACGGTCCGCATTGCTTACCTTGGCGTAGCCGTAACCGGGCAAGTCCACAAAATAGCAGCTGTCCACCTCATAAAAGTTGATGGTAGCCGTTTTGCCCGGCGTGGCCGAAACGCGGGCCAGGTTTTTGCGGCTGCACAGCTTGTTGATGAGGCTGGATTTGCCCACGTTGGAGCGGCCGGAGAAACTGATCTCCGGGCGGTCACTGTCGGGCAGCTGGCTGGAAATACCATAGCTGGCCATAAAATCCGCTTTGTTGTAATTCATAAAAGCTTCCCTTTCCTCTCAGCAGACGGCACCGGTCTTGGGCTTTTCTGCAGTCTGGGACATGGCGGCGGCATCGGCAGCCTTTGCGCTCTTCTTGGTACGGGGGTGGGTGGCCGCCGCTTTCGGCTTGAGCAGCGCTGCGTTCAGCACCTGAGAAAGGTTGGACATGGGCAGGAACTCGAGGTTCTTCTTGACCTCATCGTCCACCTCATACAGGTCGGAGACGTTGTCCTTGGGGATGAGGACCGTCTTCATCCCCTCGCGGTAAGCGGCCATGCTCTTTTCCCGCAGGCCGCCGATGGGCAGCACATTGCCGTGGAGGGTGATCTCGCCCGTCATGGCCACATCGCCCCGCACCGGGATGCCGGACAGGCAGGAGATGAGGGCTGTGGTCAGGGTGACACCCGCCGAGGGGCCGTCCTTGGGCACAGCGCCCTCCGGGGCATGGATGTGCAGGTCGCACTTCTTGAGCCGTTCCGGGTCAATCCCATACTCTGCCGCATGGACACGGGCATAGGTAATGGCCAGCTGGGCACTCTCTTTCATCACGTCGCCCAGAGAGCCCGTCACGGTGATCTTGCCGGAACCGTTGTCGATGACCTGCACCTCAATGGGCAGGGTCTCGCCGCCGATGCTGGTCCAGGCCAGGCCGTTGGCAATGCCGATGGCATTGGTGCGGTTGAGGAAGTCCGGCTTGACGATGCGGGGTCCCAGCAGCTTTTCCAGCGTGGTACCGGTCACAGAGACCGTCTCCGCCTCGCCGGAAGCGATCTGGCGGGCACACTTGCGCAGGACACTGGTGATGGTGCGCTCCAGGTTGCGGACACCCGCTTCCCGGGTATAGCCATCGATGATGCCGTACAGGGCGCTCTGGGAGAACGTGACTTTGCCGCTCAGGCCACAGGCCTCCAGCTGCTTGGGCACCAGATGTTTTTTCGCAATGTTGTATTTTTCCACCCGAGTATAGCTGGGCAGCTCGATGACGTCCATACGGTCGCGCAGCGGGCCGGGGATGGCGCTCAGGTCGTTGGCCGTGGTGATGAAGAGCACATGGCTCAGGTCAAACGGCATATCAATGAAATGATCGTTGAACGTGCTGTTCTGCTCCGGGTCCAGTGCCTCCAGCAGCGCGGCGGCCGGGTCACCCCGGAAATCGCCCGCCAGCTTGTCGATCTCATCCAGCAGCATCAGCGGGTTGGAGCTCTTGGCCGTGATCATAGCCGTGATGATCTTGCCCGGCATCGCGCCGATGTAGGTGCGCCGATGGCCGCGGATCTCAGCCTCATCCCGCACACCGCCCAGGCTCAGGCGGACATACTTGCGGTTCAGGCTCTCGGCAATGGAGCGGGCAATGCTGGTCTTGCCAACACCCGGAGGGCCGACGAGGCAGATGATCTGGCCCTTGACATCCGGGGCCAGCTTGCGGACAGCCAGCACTTCCAGAATGCGGTCCTTGACCTTTTTCAGGCCATAGTGGTCGCGGTCCAGGATGCGCTGTGCCTTGGCAATGTCGAGGTCATCCTCCGTGAACGTATTCCAGGGCAGGTCCAGGCAGGTATCCAGATAGGTACGGATGACCGTGCCCTCCTGGTTGCTGCTCTGCATCTTGGCCAGGCGGTCCACTTCTTTGAGGAGCTTCTTCTCCCGCTCCTCGTCCAGGTGCAGGGCCGTGATCTTGCGGCGGTACTCCTCCGCCTCGGCGGTGGTGTCGTCGTCCTCGCCCAGCTCCTCGCTGATCATGTGCAGCTGCTCGTGCAGGTAGTAGTCGCGCTGGTTTTTGTCCATCGCTTCGTCCACTTTCTGGGCGATCTCTTTGTCGATCTCCAGCATCCGGCGCTCCCGGTGCATCTTTTCAATCAGCAGCTTCAGGCGGCCCAGCAGCGTGCCCTCGTCCAGAATGGCCTGTTTGTCCTCAAAACGGAACAACAGATTGGCCGGGATGTACTCGGACAGGAAGACAGGGTCTGTGCTGGTGGTGATGGTAAACACCACGTCCTTGCCGATGTGCGGGTTGAGGGCCAGCAGCTCGTCAAAACTCTTTTTGACGTTGCGGACCAGCACATCCACTTCGGGCTGCTCCTCCGGCTTTGCCTGCTTGACCGGGGCGGAACGGACCGTGGACAGCAGGAAGCTGCCGTCCGTATCCAGCTGGGTCAGCTTTGCGCGGTATTTGCCCTCCACCAGGATGCGGACAAGGTCGTCCGACACCCGCATCACCTGCTTGATCTCGGCTACAACGCCGTAAGTGCACAGGTCGGCGGCATTGGGGTCTTCCACTTTCATCTCTTTCTGCGCGATGAGGAAGACATCGGAGTTATTGCTCACGGCCCATTCCACAGCCGCAATGCTCTTGTCGCGGCCCACCTCAAAGTGAAGCAGGTTGTTGGGGAAGACCACAAGCCCCCGCAGGGCAATGGCCGGAAGATGGAGGACATTGCGCTCCACCTTGACAGTTACTTTTTCAGACATATTGCAAAACCTCCCAACTGCCCGGGCAGATGCGCGTCATCGTGAGGGCAGTTTTCTTGTTGGGTAACACTTGTAGATCGTATTATAGCGGAAAGCGGCTCCGCTTGCAACCGGGGCGCGCTCAACCGCGCTTTTCGCGGGTGTTGTAGCCCAGGCGGCCCAGGGCGGGCAGCAGGGCCCGCAGGGTGATGGATGTGAGCGAGCCCATGATGAGGCCGAATACCAGCATGACGGGTGCGTAATAGAGCGACATGGCCGAGGAGAGGATGACACTGGCCCCCAGCAGTTGGCCGACATTATGGGCCAACGCGCCGCAGACCGAGAGGATGAACCAGGTGGGCTGCACCGGGAAATGATCGTACAGCACCCACATCACCAGCAGCGAGAACAACCCGCCGCACAGGGAGAGGAAACCCGCCGTCCACCCGGAGACCAGAAAGACGAACAGTGCCTTGAGCAGGTCCAGCACCAGTGCCTGCTTTCCTCCCATGAAAAACAGCGCATACATCACCACAATATTCGCCAGGCCCAGCTTCATGCCAGGCATCAGCCCGGGGATGACCAGTGTGCCCTCCACAAAAGAGAGGGCCATGGCCAGTGCAAACAGCAGGCCGGAAAGGGCGATCTCATGCGTTTTGCTGCCGCGTTTCGGGTTCATCGGCACATTCCTCCGTCCATCATTCGTTTTCTCCTGCCTGCACCTGCTCGTACTGTTCCTGCTCTTCCATAGCAGCTTCCCAGGCGGCAAACAGCTCCTCCTGATGGAACCGCAGATCCGAGAGCTCATCACTCTTTTCCCGAAGCAGCTGCGGGTCGTTGTACACCTCCGGGGAATTGATCTCATTGTCCAGCTCCACTTCCCGGGCACCGCAGGCCTCCATCTCGTCCTCGCAGGCCTTGATCTTGGCCCGCAGCTCGGCGCGGCGGCGGCGCTGCTCCTTGCCGTAGCCCAGCTTTGCGGGCTCCGAGGATTTTTCCACGACCGGCGCGGGATCGGAGCGGCCCATCAGGGCATCATAACTCGGGTAGAGCGTCGCCTTGCCATCTTCCAGATACAGGATCGGGCAGGCCAGGCTGTTCATCAGGTGGCGGTCATGCGTGACCATGAGCAGCGTGCCGGTGTAGGCCATCAGGGCCTCGGTCAGGTTCTCACGGGTGTAGATGTCCAAATGGTTGGTGGGCTCGTCCAGAAACAGCAGGTTCGGCCGCTCCAGCACGATCTCCGCAAAGCGCAGGCGGGCAAGCTCGCCGCCGGAAAGTGCCTCACAAGGCTTAAAGACCGTCTCACCCCGGAAGCCCAGCTTTGCCAGATGGCTGCGGACTTCCAGCTCCGTCATCCGGGGGTACTTGTTCCAGATGACGTCAATGACACGGCCCGCGCCCAGACGGTTCTGCTGCTGGGCAAAAATGCTGGGCCGGGCACCAGTGCCCAGCCGCACCATGCCGCCGGAGGGACGGCGCTTGCCGTCCAGCACCTGCATCATGGTGGATTTGCCCGCACCGTTGGGACCCGCGATGATGAGCCGCTCTCCACGGTGGACCGTGTAAGTAAACGGCTCCAGCAATGTCCGCTCCCCGATCCGGATGGTCAGGTTTTTCATCAGCACCAGCTCATTCCAGGGCTCCACATCATATTCAAAGCGGAATTTGAGCTGGTTGGTCTCATCTTGGGGAGCCTCGGTAATTTCCAGCTTTTCCAGCTGTTTGCGGCGGCTCTGGGCCATTTTCGTGGTGGAAGCCCGGACGAGGTTGCGGTCCACATAATCCTGAAGCTTTTCAGCCAGTGCCACATCCGCATCGTGCTGCTTCTGGCGCAGGGCATCTGCCGCTTCTTTCTGGGGCAGGTAGGCCGAGAAGTTTCCCTTATAGGTCGTCATGGTCTGGAACGAAATTTCCCAGATCTTGGTACAGATGTGGTCCAGGAAATAGCGGTCATGGCTGACCACCAGCACCGCGCCGGAATAGCTCTTGAGGTAGTTTTCCAGCCATTCCATGGTGGCAAAGTCCAGGTGGTTGGTGGGCTCGTCCAGGATGAGGACATCCGGCTTTTCCAGCAGCAGTTTTGCCAGCCGCAGGCGGGTCAGCTCGCCGCCCGACAGGACGCCGACGTTCTTTTCCCAGGTGTCCTGCGCAAAGCCCATGCCGGACAGCACCTTTTTGATGTTGACATCCATATTGTAGCCATCGGCTGCGTCAATGATGTTCTGCAGCGCATCGTGCTGCTCCAGCAGCGAGGTATCCTCGGGGCTGGCGGCCATCTTGCGCTCCAGGATCTGCATTTTTGCCATGGCGTCCAGCACATGGGCGAACGAAGAACGCATCTCGCCGTAGATATCCAGCGTGACATCGAGCTTTGCATTCTGTTCCAGGTAGCCAAGCGTCACACCGTGGGTCACGCTGAACTCGCCCTCATAATCCGTATATTCCCCGGTCAGGATCTTGAGCAGAGTGGTCTTGCCCGCGCCGTTCTGGCCCACAATGCCAATGCGGTCTTCCCGCTCGACACTGGCCGTTACATCGTGCAGGACGATCTTCTCGCCAAAGCTCTTGCCCAGTTTTTCCAGATGAATCAGCATAGTTTTCTCAATTCCATTCTCTTACGGCTGGTGGCGGCGGTGCTTCTGGCCCAGATTGGCCAGCTCTTCCGGCTCCATCACCAGCGGGTACAGCTCTTCCAACGTTTCGATCTCATAGGTGGGGCAGACTTTGCCCGGGTTCTCGTTGTGGCTGGGGTTGAACCAGCAGGTATCCAGCCCGGCGTTGATGCCGCCCTGGATATCGCTGGAGAGGCTGTCGCCCACCATCAGCACATGTTCGCGGTTCTCCACGCCCAAAGAGCGGAGGGCCGCGTCAAAGATCTTGCGGTTGGGCTTCTCGCTGTCCAGCTTCTCGGAGACGAAAACGTCCTCCAGAAGCGGTGCAATGCCCGACTCCGCCACACGGCGGCTCTGCACCTTGTCAAAGCCGTTGGTCACAATGGCCAGCGTGGCCACCTCGGAAAGCTCGCTCAGCACTTCCAGCACATTGGGGCTCATCAGGTCCGGATGGGTGGAAAGGCGCTCCAGATAATAGCGGTTCATCTCCACGCCGTTGCCGGCAGCGTTGACCGCTTTCAGAAAGCGGGTAAAGCGCTCACTCATCAGCTTTTCGCGGCGGATCTGTCCCTTTTCCAGCTGTTTCCAGAGCTCTTCGTTGATGGTGCGGTAGGTCTGCACCGTCTCGGCATCCGGCTCAATGCCGTAATTGACCAGTGTTTCCGCCAGAGCCTTGCTCTCGGCGGCGTCAAAGTTCAAAAGTGTATTGTCCGCGTCAAACAGGACGCAATAATATTTTGCCATTGTGTTCCCCTCTCTCATTGGATAACAGCGAGAAGCCAGCCCCGCCAAACAGAGCTGGCTTCCCGATATTTTGTTTTTATTCCTGGATCATTTCGTAGTCCTGCCCGTCGGTCTGCTCCGGTGTGTTTCCGGTGCAGCGGGCTGTGCCGCCGCAGGGCTCTGAGAAACATTTCTGCATCTGCTCTTCGGTGGCAGCGTTTTCCACATTGATCCAGTCGGTCCCGTAGTAATCCACATCACCATCGGTGACATCTTCGGCCCCCGGGACACCACGCACCCGCATGGTTTCGGCTGCAGGCACTGCCATGGTGCATTCCTCCTCTCCGCCCAGCCTATGCGGCCCGGGGCGAAAAGGTTTCCACGCCGTTATTCAGCGGTGCTCTGTGCTTCTTTGCCGGCAGAAGCCTCTGTGTTGGAAGAAGCGCTGGGCACCACATCATTTTCGGAAGAAGAAGCACTCTCACTCTTGGAAGCGCTGGAAGTTTCGCTCTTCGCCTCAGAGCTGGAAGCGGTTTCCGATTTGGACTCTGCCTTCGACTCACTGGCCGAAGTGCTGTGGCTCTCGTTGGTGGAAGCACTGGAGCTCTCCGCGTGGGACGAGCTGGCTGCCTCGCTGGTGCTGGAGGCGCTGGAAGACGAGCTGCCAGACGAAGCACTGGAGCTCGAACTGCTGGATGTACTCCCGGAGGAGCTCCCGGACTGGGAACCGGACTCCGAGGTGACGCCGCTGCTAATGGAGACCGCCAGGCTGTTGCTGTTGACGGTGGAGCCATTGTAGACGATGGCGGCGTGGATCTTATAAGATGTGTTCAACATGGAGGCATCGACCTTGACGGTGATACTGGTCATACCGGCAGCCGCCTTGATCTCCGCGCCATTGGCGTACCAGTGCAGGTTCTCCGCGCTGGCGTACTTGCCGTTCAGGCTTGCTTTAAAGGTATAGGCGCTGCCCAGCGTGGCGTGTCCCTCGCTGGTGATGCGGACAGACGCCGCGCCAAAGATGGCAGTGACATCCAGGTTCTGCTTGAAGTTGGTATCCGTGCGGGTCTTGCTGGTGACACCATCGCTCCACTTGACAAAGACATGGCCCTCAGCAGGGACAGCCGTCACGGTAATGGACTTGCCGGGGTCGTTCACCTTATAGCTCACCGAGTTGTTGCCGGTGCTGTCCCCGGTGGTCAGGGTGCCGCCGCCGCTCTTTTCCACCTGGTAGCGGGCCTCAAACTTGGCCTCGGTGGAAGTGCTCTCGCTGCTGGAGGAGCTTGCGGACTCACTGGTGGATTCACTGACGGACTCGCTCACGCTTGTGCTCTCGCTGACTGCCTCCGAGCTGGGAGCCGCCACCGCGGAGCTGGGGTTGGAGACATACTCCAGCGTGCGAGTGGGGATGTTATTGGTATCCGGACGGCGGTCCTCGGTCTGATAAGCATGGGTGCGCAGGTAAGTCAGCGCCGCTTTCAGGCCTGCACTCTTGAGGTGGATGTCACCGTCGGTGTAGTAATCCGGGTTTCCATAGCCGTTCTCGCCCTTGAGCGTCTCAGCCGTGTTGAGGAACTTGAGGCCCAGTTGCTCGCACATGTTCAGCAGTGCCATGTTGAAGTCGTCGATCTTGGCCTGATCCATGTGGGGGTAGGAAGAATGATTCTCCGGGATGGGCGGCACGGTGTTGACAATGATGTCCGTATAAGGATAAGCCGCCTGAACGGCCTGCACCAGCGCGGTGTAGTTGCTGATGAAATCCTGCACCTCCATGCCGGTATCGTTGGTGCCAAAGGTCATCACCACGCGGCGGGGCTTCATCTTAGCCACGGCCTGTGCAATGGTATAGTGGTTGTTATCGCCCTTAAAGGTCACGATGCCCTCGTTCAGGGCCACCTGCGTGCCGATGCCCTCCCGGGCGCAGAACTGCTGCAGGGAGACAAGGCCGTTGTTGTAGAGGCGGACGGTATTGGAATCGCCCAGGAAGAGGGTGCTGTCCTGATACTCGCTGCCTGCATCAGCCGTTTCGGTCAGCAGGGCGCTGGACGCGTTGTTGATTTGATAATGGCCTGCCAGATCCCCGTCCGTCTTGGTCGGGTCTACAGACTGCGGCTCCGAGGCCGCAGGCTCATTGGCCGCGGGCGTTTTTCCCCGCTTGAGGAGCGCCGTGGTAATTCCTGCTGTCAGCAAGGCCGCCAGCACACAGATCACGCAGACCAGAACCGCCTGCTTCTGCATCGGGGTCATAGAGCGTTTTTCCGGTTGTGTATTTCGACTCATGTTCTTTCACCATTTCGCTTTCAAACTTACTCGGCCATGTGCAGGATCTGGTCTGCCAGATCCGCGCAGTCCTTGGCCAGAATGACCGGGTGGAACGGCTCCAGCTCTTCCCGGCTGCCCATCACGCTGTTGATGGCGTTCAGGATCGCCTGCTGGAGCGGCTTTTCCTCCAGTGTTTCAGAGTGCTTACAGTAT
>OGRR01000525.1_pt1 | contig 31983 bp, 26 predicted proteins | sample 1553511 | NCBI WGS metagenome assembly OGRR01 (sample SAMEA2580040, study PRJEB22360) | human gut metagenome | biome: human gut; feature: human-associated habitat; material: faeces | place: Denmark | collected 2008/2010 | reverse complement strand
TACTTGTATTTTGTGATACAGAGAAGAAGCCTCACGAGCAGTATGAGGACATTAAGCGTAAGATTAATGTGTTTCATGGTGTGGATAATGCTGCAGATGAAGTGATTATGTTTGGTAATCCCTGTACGATGCAGATAATATCCAAACATTGGACCGATGAAAATCTGAAATCTCCAGCAAAACCGGTGAATGCTCCCTTGATAAAGGAATATACAGGGGTGGAGAATTACAAAGGAAGAGCAGACCAGATTCAGAAAGTTATGGAACATGTTACTGTGAAGAATTACAAAGATATGAGCCGACGAGTGAAAGATTTGGATTCGGATGATTCTTTTACTGGCAGCAGTAATTTTGGAAAGTTCATAAAGCTGTTTGAGAGTGATGACAGTGGGTGGATTGAGAAGATTAATGAAATTCTAGAACATTAAACAAAAGTAAAAAACAATTATAATGAGGAGAAAACACTATGAACAATAAGTTAGAAAACTATGTTGAAATACAAGCTGAAAAAGCAGAAAGTTTGTCTTTGTGTAGAGGATTAAAATTATTACATGTAAGAGATCAAGTGGAAGAAATATTGGATAACATAGGAAAAATTGGAATATTTGAGGAATACACAGTACATAGTATAAAACATATTGATGAAATGTTGGGAATAATTGAATGGCTTATTCCAGAAGAAACAAAAATAGCAATGACATCTGCCGAATGGCTTATGCTAACATTGGCTGTATATTTTCATGATTTGGGAATGGTAGTGACAAAAGAAGAGTATGATAATCGTTATAATTCTGAATTTAAAAAATATAAAGATGAAATTGTAGCTAAAAAAGAAAAAACAGAATATATTGAGTATGTACAAAAACAAGGTGATTGCTTTTTGTATCAAGAGTTTGTAAGAGAGAACCATGCGAAGAGAATTAGACAATGGATAGAGGGAAATACGAATACTGAACTTGGAGAAACTACCCAAATACGAAAAATAGTAGATGATATTTTGAATGATCTAGATAAAATGTTTCGGTTAGATTTAGCAATGATATGTGAAAGTCATCATAAAGATGATATTGGCGAATTTAATAAATATCGGGTGAATAATGTATATGGGAATAGTAAGCAAGAAAGGGTTAATTTAAATTATATTGCGATAATCTTGAGAATAGCAGATTTGTTACATATTACAAGAGATAGGACGCCATCTATAACTAGAAAAATAATTAATGTTTCAAATCCCACAAGTGTTGTTGAGTGGGAAAAACAAAAGGCGGTAAGAGCTGTCCAACCTAAATTAAAAAGAGATGGCAATGAGAATATAAATGAGACTTTAGAAAAAGATACAATAGAAATTACAGCATATTTTGAAGGTGCGGAAACAGCAGAAGCATATTTTGGATTATCATCATATTTGCAATATACGAGCAAAGAACTAAAAAAATGCTACGAGATTGTTGAGAAGTCGAGAAAACAAGAAGGGGCATTGAAATACAAATTTCCTTGGAAGAAGATTGACGAATCAAGGATAACAGTTATCGGGTTTGAGCCTAAAAAACTTCAGTTTACAATTGCTCAAGAAAACATACTGCAATTGTTAGTTGGGCATACGTTATATAATGATTCATCTGTTGTTGTAAGAGAATTGGTCCAAAATGCTATTGATGCAGTTAAGCTACAAAAACAATATGAAATGAAAAAGCATAGCACGGTCACAGATGGAAAAATACAAGTTGATTGGAATGAGGAAAAGAGGGAATTGTGTTTTTGGGATAATGGAACTGGGATGACAATTTCGGATGTAGAGAATTATCTTTTAAAAGTAGGAGCATCAAAATATAGAGACGACAGTGTAAGAAAAGAATTTCCTGATTTTTCTTCCATTAGTCATTTTGGTATAGGAATATTAACTTGTTTTATGATTGCAAACGATATTGATATTGTAACAAATTCAGAAGAGCAGGATGATGTTAATTGTATTAACTTAAGAAAAGTTAATGGCAGTTATTTGCTTAGCAAAATTGAAAAGGCAGATGCGGATCAACGTATTAGAAAACATGGAACAATGGTTAAATTATATGTAAGAAATGACGTGGATATGTCAAGTGTTGAAGATGATTTAAAAAAGTGGATAGTACTTCCAGAAATACCAGTATTTCTTACATATAAGGATGAAAATGAAGTAAAAATAGGGTATGATTCATTGAAAGATGTGTTGATGAGATATTTGAATGACACAGGCAGAAATGTTGATGGGATAAAATATGATGTGTATGAAGAAAATCATGGTAATGTAGCAGTTGCATATGCTGTAAGGCATTTAAGATATCTTTCTGATTGGTGTCTTATGGAAATAGATCGTAGACGTATGCAAAAAAAGTTCCAATTACCAATAGGTACATGTGTAGAAGGAATTCGTGTAGAATTTACTACTCCAGGATATAAAAATTCTTCAATATTGGCTATTGCCAATATAAAAAATAGCAAATATCAAACCAACGTTGCAAGATCTGCGATTGAATTAGATGCCAATGGTGAAATATTATCAGATATCTATGATGTATATACAAAATATATTCAAGGGCAAATGGATAAGTTAGAAAATCTGAATTATTCTAAATCATGGGCAATATCAGAAGGGCGATATTTAATGCGTCCATTATTACCAGATGAGTTTTCAAATGAACGAATGGAACCAGTAGATGAAAACATTTTGACGCAGAGGATGGCAAGACTTAAGTGTATTGTGTTGAAAAATCAAGGACAAAGAAATGTTGTGTCAGCAGAAGAAGTGTATAATATGGAAGAAGTTAATGTTTTTGAGAGCAAAATGACACAAGCTGCAGAATACTTATTAAAAGAAATAAGAAGTGAGGCTACTTTAAATAATCTTATAGGCATAGTGTGCTCACAAGACAATTTCTTACAAAATGTTGATAATATATTTTGTAATTATGATGGGTATAATATTCTTCATCAATATTCTGTAAGCAATAAGGAGGTTAGTAAAATAGTAGTTAATCATAGTCAAAGAGGAATTAAACTAACATATTCTCAAAAAAATAATTTATGGTATGAGTTCGATATTAGAAATAGAGGATTTATAAAGTCAATATTTATTCCAAAGAACGAATTTGTCATTGAAGGGTTAAGAGAAGAGATTGGAGTTAGGACATTTGGAACAATATATATGCAAAGTAATACTGAATTTTATAAATATATTGTAAAGATGATAAGTGTATTTATGGAAGATGAAACTGATGAGAATAGAATGTTGCTTGAAATATTCTTGGGAAATGTTTTTGATAGTAGAATACTAGAACAATCTTATGTGCCTAATAATGATACAAATAACATGGTAAGGCAGTTAATGGCGGACAGATTTGTAAAGGTGAGCGATGAGTTGATAGAAAAAATGTGGAACAAAATAGATGTAGATGAGTTCTCCAAAACTGTACTTACTAAAAATTATTCTTTGTATTCAATTGACAATTGGTCTAGAAAAGAAGATGGAATTCAGTAAATGTATAGTGGTTGCAAAATGCTTGCAAAAAGAACCAAAACTATAAAGAATGCACAGAATATTAAGAATAATAATACAAAATATAGCAATGTATAATTTGATTAGACACAATATATAGTTGCCGAAATCGAGTTTGAATAATGTACATGAGCCAAGAAATGCCGAATTTACGGCGTTTCTTGGCTCGTATTATGTTGTGCGACAATCAAATGACAATAATTTTGTAAAATACTCCGTATGTTTTTCAATTTGTATATGTATCATTTTCTTTTACATAAAAAAGTTTTATTTGTCGTAAATCATATATTAAATCATCATATTTATTATAATCCCTGTATAGAATATCTTTTATAATTGGTGTTAATAAAAAGATAAGTGAAAAAGTTAATAATACAAGAATTATAACTTGAACTGACATAGTAATCATCTCATCTGAGGTGGCAGCATTGCCAATTTTTTGCGCGACAAAGGCGATTATAGGAACAATTATTGCACCTAAAGTTTTAAGGGGCATTTTTAAGGGATCTATATAATCGCATTGGATTTGTGCAAGTTTTGCTTCTTCAATTAGCATATCAAGTGAGTCAGGATTTTGAATGTCTATTCTGTAGTCTTTTAATACATTAATGGTCATATTTATTCTTTTTTCGGAATAGGGGGAATAATGTTGTTGAAGCATTACTTCAAGATTTCTTTTTGTAGAATCAATTATAAAAAAGATTATAAGTGATAGAACTCCTAATCCTATTGGAATATATGAAGCCCATGTTTGTCGAAAGATTAAAAGTATACCACTAGTAATGGCACTGGCAAAAAGAATGATTACGAAAATCTTGCGGTAAAGCGGTAGTTTGGTGAATGGAATTGTACTTTTGATATTCTTCAATCCAATTTTATAGCTGATAAATAAATCACAAAATCTCATATGTTTGTATAGTCCTTTCTTACTTGGTATGTTTATCAAATTATAAAATAAATTTCAATAATTCATACAAAAATGATGATAATATATTTATTATAATTGTACTAAGGAAAGTGATTATAATAGATAAGATAGGTCTTTCTTTTACAAAGTCAATAATTCTGTAAAAAAGTGCTTTTTTAAATGATTTAAATTCCTTGTTTAGGAGTGGGACGAATTCTTTATCTACTGCAGTTGATTCGATTTTAGCAATGCAAGAAGGACATAAACTAGGTACACCATATTTTATAGCGATATCTTTTTTTAATCCACACATATCAAATAGACAGTTTCTTGTATCATCATGTAGAAAATAATCTTCATTAACTTTATGCAAAGTAGCAATTTGAACTATTTCATTTAAAATGATACCATGTATATAGTTGAAGATATCAATATTTTGTTCATTAAATATTGTTTCTACTTGGTAGAAAGAACATAAAACCGTTTTTGAATCAAATTCTGATAAATCTCTGGTGAAATAATTGTATTCAATAGGATTATCGATAAAGCATAAGCAGAGCTCGACATTGCTATTATCAATATTGCTTGATGTAAGAAGTTGATTTATGCAATTATCGGAATAACCCCATTCAAGGTCGCAGGGAGGAAGTTGTTTAATTACTATACAGTTTGTAACTTCAAATAATTTGCTTGAATAATTTTGTAGTTTTTCTATTTTGTCGAGATAACGCTGATAACCAAGTAAACAAATTTGTATTTTAAACTTTTTCATTCGATAAGTACTCCTTTGTATATTTATAGTTCGGTGCTAATATTTGATGTAACTATTTACTCCTTCTTCGGTTTCCTCTTCCTCTTTACATACGAGAAATCAGGAAATAAGTCTTTTAGTAACTCAGCAGTTTCTCCTGCCTTTTCATCCTCATTCATGTTCTGAACCAGTAGTTGGTCGTCATCATCAAGATTCAACGAAACAGTATATTCTTTATCCGGAACTATCGGATTCATCGGAAACTTTATCTCTTTAAGATAATAATCCGTTTCGGTTATTTTGCCATCCTCTAACTTATCTCGCAGGCATGCCCAGTACTCAACCATCTTTTGGAAGTTATCAAGGTCTTCCTGCGGGCGGGAACCGGCACTTGGAAGACGTTCTTCAAATTTGAAGTATACTTTTCCGTCCTTGATTGTAGGGCGTAGTCCGTATGCCCATTCGATATCAAATAGTGCATGGAGCGCACTGAAGATATTGGCAACATCTGGGTCTGATAATGCATAGAAACTGACGCCCAGATTGTTGGCGATATTGAGTAAAGTCGTCTCGTCAGGATATCTGTTTCCAAGCTCGTAATTTCGGATTGTGGATTCGTTTAGTCCACACTTATCTGCCAATTCCTTTTGTGTCATTTCTGCTGCAATTCTGAAATTTCTAATTAAAAAGCCTACCCGGCTGGTGAAATTTTCGTCCATTTTAACTGCTCCTTATAAGTGTAATGCATGTTGTAGCTTGTATGAAAACACGAGGCACAAATCATACATATACAGAGATTATAACATCAACAGTACAAAAGTGAAATGTTTTTTGCTAAAAAGTATTGACAGTACAAAAATGAACTGTTAATATAAAATACATCAAAACCGTTCAGAAATGAACTGAATAATAAGACGAAAGAGAGGAGGCATTTGCTTATGGAGAACAAACGATTTTTAACAGCGCAGGATGTCATGGAAATGCTAGACGTATCACTATCCTATGCATATAAGCTGATACGGCGACTGAATGCAGAACTTGAGGCTGATGGATTCGTGACAATAAAAGGGCGTGTAAGTACACAGTATTTTATGGAACGAATCTACGGACTGTCCACAGATAAGGAGGTGGGATAGATGGCGGTTATCAAGAACAAAAAGACCGGAATGTGGGAGGTGAGGACTTATTATAAGGATTTGACCGGAGAAAGGAAGCAGAAGACCAAGAGGGGCTTTGCGAAGAAAAATGAAGCCCTCGAATGGGAGCGGAACTTCAAGCTGAAAGAGAATCAGAGTATCAGTATGTGCTTTAAAAGTTTTGTGGATATTTATTTGACGGATTTGGAGCCGAGAATAAAACGCAATACGTTCCTGACAAAAAAGCACATTATTGAGACAAAGATTCTGCCTTATTTCGGAAAAAGAAAACTGGATGATATACGAACCTCGGATGTCATCCAGTGGCAAAATGAGATTATGAAGCTGAAAAAGGATAATGGTGAGTTATTCTCCCCTACCTATCTGAAAACCATTCATAATCAGCTTAGTGCCATATTAAATCATGCGGTAAATATGTATGGTCTGAAAGATAATGTGGCACGAAAAGCCGGAACTATGGGGAAGGAAGAAAATAAAGAAATGGAGTTCTGGACACAGGAGGAATTTCAGAGATTTTTGGAGTGTGTGGCAGATAAGCCGATTTCGTATTATGCATTTGAAATGCTTTATTGGACTGGTGTTCGTGAAGGTGAGCTGCTTGCCTTGACACCGAGTGATTATAAAATGTCAAGACCGAATGTACAAAAAATATTATATAAAAATGTACAATTAGTCTGTTTGTCTTAAATGATCTTTTAGTCTATATGATTTTCCTGATATGGGAACTACATGTGCATGATGTAATATTCTATCCATGATTGCATTTGCAACTACTGCATCATAAAATACTCCATCCCATTCATTAAAATTCATATTTGTGGTAAGTATTGTGCTTTTCTTTTCATAACGCATATCTATAAGCTGAAAGAATAGGTTTGAATCCTCTTTATTAATCGGCAGATACCCTAATTCATCTATGATAAGAAGACGATATTTACTAAAGTGTTTTAATCCTGCATCCAGGAGGTTTTCCAACTGTGCACGCTTTAATTGCTGCAATAAATCATTACATTTGATAAAGTATGTGCTTGCATATTTTTAGCAGCTGCAATACCTATAGATGTTGCAAGATGCGTTTTTCCAACGCCGCTGGGTCCTAAAAACACGATATTTTCATTCTTTTCCAGGAAACCAAGGCTTGCAAGTTCCTATGCGATTTTCTTGCAATTGCAGCATAATGCTCAGAAATATAATTCAATTTTTTTGAACTTAACTGATGAATGGTTATGAATTCTGTGTTATAATACACATGTATATAACCATCATATACTTGTAATGAGACAATCTTATCAATGTACTCTGGTGGTACAGAGTATTGACAGCCTTTGTAATTAAACATGCTTGAGTGATTGACTTTTACAGTATTTGTGGTGATTTGGTAAGGCTTTCTTATATTATCAGCGGGCAGGCTGTTTAAGAAGGCCTTTTCTTTGTTATAATACATCAGAGGAATCCTTCCTGTTCCCTGGTTTACCTGTGTATTGACACGGTTATTTATTCTTGTCACTAATTCGACTAATTCAATGTAATTCAATGTAATTCAATTTTCCATTATAAGCTCTTATTTCATCCAGTATTTTCATAGGTGCCTCAACTTTGGCTTTAGTATGCGGATGTCCGGCAATACAAGGCTGGACTTTAAAACCATAATCATCAGCGAACTGCTGAAATTTATTATTAACTTTACCGACATAATATTCTGTTCTGGCTTCATCCATAACAGTCTTCATGTTATCTGTAACTATTTCATCAGGGACACCACCAAGTGTTTCAAATGCATCATCAAGAAACGAAAAGAGTATATCCTGTGTTTTAGAAAGTGAAACCCTGTATACTCTGAATCTTGAATACGAAAGCAACAGGACAAAAATATTCACTTCTATAGTTTCACCTGAAGAAAGAATAAACGGAATAGATTCTTTCCAGTCAAGCTGAGCCTGTTTACCCATAGGTGTTTCATATCTGACAGTAACCTTATTGGTATTTGATGGTCTGCTTTTTCTGAAATATGAATCGAATTCAGGATATTTCCTGAGATAATGGCAGAAGTTACAATAAACACCTTTAAAGCCATGATTATCAACCAGATACTGCCATAATACTTTTCTATAATAGAATATGCTGCATCGGGCAATCCAAGATATTTACTTAAAAGTGTTGAATTGGCAAATAAAATGGATTCAAATTTGATAAATGATGTGTTTTGTGAATATTATAGAGAAGATTTATGGGCTGAGCATACTAAATTAGGAGAACGATACCCTGGGTACCAGAGATTCATTGATTGGGGACGAGATTTTATTGAAACAAAGGTTATTCCTGAAATAAAAAATAAAAATGATGGATTTTTACAAAAAGAAATTGCAGAAATAGCCGCAGTTTATGAGTATCTATTAGGATGACAAAACTGATCAGCTGATAACGTGACCTGTTGTTGTCTATATTTAGTGAATAAGTGGACAAAATAAAACTATAAATTTCTATATAAAATTGTATAGAATAATCTTGATTATACTTGTTTGGTTATAGCGATTGGGAGTAGGCGAAACAAACATGTTATTAAGAAGACTTAATAAAAATTGGAATAACTAATATAGAACTGTTTATGAGAATATTGATGAGAAATTATGACGACAAGACAACAACATGAAAATTAAATATTTGGCATATAATGAAAAATACCTAAAATAATGACTTGATTAGTATTATAATTAAAAAGATATTTACAGAAAGGAAACCTTTACAACTACTGGAAAGAGTTTACCTTTTTTTTACTCAGAATTAGAGTAGTAAAATTCTTGGCTTGATGCGTATAAATGAAAGTTTTGTACTTGCAATGTTGCGAATTTGATGTCTACAATAACAAAATATACTTTTTTGTTGACTTCACTGTGCGTTTGATATATAATTTGATTTGTAGAAGATTATCGACGAGGAGGTGAAGAGATGAAGTTTAATTTTGACTGGAATTATGTTGCTGCTGGAGCTCCATATATTACAATTAGTGAACTTGCACTTGGCTTTAATACACCATCTATCTCTCTTCTTGGAAATCCAGAAGAAGTTATCGTGGGATTCGATGATCAAACTATGACGATTGGAGTAAAGCAATACGATGGCAGTGAAAATGCAAAACCATATAAGTTTTATAGCAGAATGAAAAATGGTTGGGTAAGGATTGGATGTAAGGACTTTGTAAAATATCTATCATCATTAACTGGATTGAAATTTAGTCCAGCAATTAGGTATGTTGCTAAGTTTGATGCGGAAGAGAAGATTTTGTACATTTCCGTTTTAGATGCTCTTCAAAGTCAAAACAATGAGGAGGTGAATGAAGATAATTGAAGTTCATAAAAAGATAGACAAAAAGCACATTAAAAGCTACTGCAATAGCTTCAATGTGCTTCCGCTGGTGTGCTATACACACACTTCATACAAACTAAGTATAGCACATCCATGGCAGATTTCAAGTTAAATTTGTCTTTGGGGGTATTTTTGCGCCCTAAAATCGAACTAAGTAATAAAAGATTTTCTATATAGTATATAGGAGAAAGGATGCGCTATATGAAAAAATATTATGTCTCAGATTATTGGAATAAAGGTATAAAAGGGCATTTGAATTATGCTTTTGTGGATGTTGTGGTTAACGATGATAATTTGCTGTTTATTGATCCTATTTTGCTTGAAACTGCTCGCGATAGATGGTGTCAGGGAGCAAATGCAACCGTGCAGTCATTTTTTAACGCATTTTATGAAGCATATAGAACAAAAGACCAAGTAAAAAAAGAGGAATTGCTATCGCATGCAGGTGAACAAAATGGAACCCGTTTGGGTTATGGTAGTGGTGATAATGGAAAGGGGAATACGAAACAGGGGTTGCTCAATATTTTTTCTCCATTAGATTCACTTTTACAGGATATTTCCACGATAAAGAAAGCAGAGGATTTAGCGGTTTTGATTCCTGATTTTGCGGAGGATGGTCTGTCTGATCTTCTTACGAATGTCTTACATGATCAGTTAAATCAATTCACATCTGAACAGATGAAAAAAAATGGGATTGAAAGTAATTCATTATTATCATTTTGGACTTGGGATAAAGAAAACTTCTGCTGGAAAGAAATTGAGAGACCCTCATATTGTATTAATGGTAAAGAATTGCTTGTTGTACCTAAGCACATTGTCAGGAAAAAATATCTGTTCAGTACCAGTCAGTATTTTAATAGAATCATACTGGAGCGGATACGTGAAGATGGTGGATATATGAACGATGGAAAGCCTATTCCTAAAAAAGAAATAGTAAAAGCAAAGCGCTATTCAGGTGAACATTGGCAATATGATGAAGCTGTATCATATACAAAGAAGGATAATGATGCACTGAATGAATATCATCACAAATTACCTGTATTTTATGCTGAATATGGTCATTCTTTAGAAGACGAGGAGTTAGATGAGTTTGTGTATGGCTATCCCATTTCACAAACAGCATAACATTGTCATGCCGGCATCAAATGGTCATGTAATGATAACGTAATTCAGATAACAAACTGATAACACCATTCGGTACAGTCCATAGGGCTAGGACAGTTGGACAAAAATAAAACCAAATAGAACAAAAACACCTATACAAAATTGTATAGAACTAGTTTCAAATTTTCGAGTTTGAGTAGTAAACAGAGCTTCATAAATGGCGTAAACAAGCCATTTATGTGGCTTTTTCTTTTATTGTGATACCTATATGATACCTGTTTTGATAGTACCACAGATATTAATGAGTACTAAACAGAAGTGTCATAGGTATTTTCTATTATCACATTTCTTTTTATTTTCAAAGATTATCCCAATTATATGAAGCACCAAAAACTGGTGCAAATTAGTGAAAATACACCAGTGGTGTCACTTCCGTAATTTGTGGGTTGGTTATAGAATTAATCGCACAGAAAGTTTTTAACACACAATGTGCCAGTATTGCCACAATGTTACCTGATGACGCCGACAGTGTTTGTAGAGACATTTTTATTGGTTTAAGTATGGATTAATTGTACTTAAAGAAAAAAAAGTCCGTCAGAGAATATGTTTTGACGAAAAAAGTCCATGAGAGAATATTTTACAAATTAGTGATTTGATTTACCATTATACCTGCAAATGATATCATGTCTGGCTGCTTAAAAATATAAAAAGTCTGCTTTGATGTGGAAAAACTCTGCTGATAAGGGATAAAGAATAGAGAGTGATGTTGATAGAATTAAGATATGATAGAGCAATACATACCGGTAATTGCCGGGGAGAGGAGGTGAATGCACCATGGAGAAGTTATATTACACAGCAAAAGAGGTTGCTGAGATGCTTGATGTATCGGTATCTCATTTATGGGGCTTTTTCTTTTGTCGTGATACCTATATGATACCCATTGAAGGTTATGTGGGGAAGAGTTGATGTAGATATTATGATTAATTATCTGGATTTGCAGGGTGAAAGTTATCAGAACATGTTGAGGATACTTCAAAAAACGGATACTTTCATTGCAACATATTACAATAAATAATATAATAGATACAATAAATATTAATTGAATGGATGTCATCAATATGGATAAAATAAATGAATTACGATTAGGATTAGAAACTGCATATATAGATGGTTCTGTTGCTTCTGACAGTTTTTATTGTCCTCAGTTTGTATCGAATAATTATAAATCTGGTAAGAAAGTTTTATCTTCGATTGAAGATGAGCTGTTAAGATGTGATAAGTTTCAGATCAGTGTTGCATTTATTACTATGAGCGGAATCACACCATTACTTCAGACATTTAAAAATTTGGAAAAGAAAAATATTCCAGGTGAAATTCTCACAACTAATTATTTGAATTTTAGCGAGCCTAAAGCGTTGGAGAAGCTTAATGGATTATCAAATATTACATTAAAAATGTATGACGTACAAGAGGCAGATGAAGGATTTCATACAAAAGGATATATTTTTAAAACAGATGAAGTATATCGTATTATCATTGGAAGTTCGAATATAACAAGTGCAGCACTTACTAGCAATCATGAGTGGAATACTAAGCTTGTATCAACGCAGCAAGGGAAGATAGCGAAGGAAATAGTTGAAGAATTTAATAGATTATGGAATTCTAGTTATGCCTTAGATTTTAATGAATTTTATGGGGATTATAAAGAACAATATGAAATTATTAAACATCAGAGAGATATTGCGAGGATTGATAAGGTTGTATCGCTTGAAAAATATAAGCTAAAGCCAAACAGTATGCAGATTGGATTTATTACAAATCTTAAGAAGATTTTAGAAGAAGGAGAGGACAGGGCACTTCTTATATCGGCGACTGGAACAGGTAAGACTTATGCTTCTGCATTTGCAATGAGAGAGCTTGGATTTAAAAAAGTTTTATTTTTAGTTCATAGAGGACAGCTTGCAAGACAGACTAAGAAATCTTATGAGAAGGTGTTTGCAAAATCTGTTTCTATGGGTTTGGTTGGTGCAGGTTATCATGAATATGAAGCGGATTATGTATTTGCTACTGTTCAGACGTTAAATAGGGATGAACATTTGCTTCAATATGATAAAAATGCATTTGACTGTATTATTTTTGATGAAGCACATCATGTAACTGCTGATACATATCAGAAGATTATGAAACATTTTACGCCTAAGTTGTGGCTTGGGATGACAGCAACTCCTGATAAGCGGGATGATAATATTGCAGGTAGAAATGTTTATGAGTTGTTCAATTATAAGATTGCATATGAGATACGTTTACAACAGGCCATGGAAGAAAACTTGTTGTGCCCATTTCATTATTTTGGAATTACTGATTTGTCTGTAGTTGGAGATGTTAAAGAAAATCATGATTTTAGTATGCTTACAAGCGATGAACGTGTAAGGCATATAATCCAGCAGGCAAATTATTATGGATATAGTGGAGAAAAAGTTAAAGGTCTTATATTTTGTAGCAGTATCAAAGAAACACAGGAGTTATCACATAAATTTAATAATATAGTTAATCCAGATACAGGGAAATATTTTCGTACGATAGCGTTGAATGGTGATGCAACGGAACAGGAAAGGCAGAATGCATTTGAGAGACTTGCAATGGATGAGAATGAGGAAAATATTAATAAGAAGCCGTTAGACTATATATTTTCTGTAGAAATATTGAATGAAGGTGTTGACATTGTAGAGGTTAATCAGGTTATTATGCTTAGACCGACACAATCACCTATAATATTTATACAGCAGTTGGGACGAGGACTTAGAAAGGCCGATGAAAAAGAGTATGTTGTTATTCTTGATTTTATTGGTAATTATAATAATAATTTTATGATTCCAATAGCACTGTCAGGGGATAGAACTTACAATAAAGATAATATACGTAGATACATAATGGAAGGTGGAAGGGTTATTCCAGGTGCATCTACAGTGCATTTTGATGAAATAAGTAAGAAAAGAATATTTGCATCTGTTGATAATGCTAATTTTAGTGATATTAAACTGATAAAAGAAAATTACACAAATCTTAAGAATAAATTAGGAAGAATACCACATTTACGGGATTTTGATGATTATGGAGAAATGGATGTTGCCCGTATTTTTGATAATAATAGTCTGGGTTCGTATTATAAGTTTTTAGTTAAATATGAGAAGGATTATAAGCTTCGTCTTTCACAGGAAGAAGAAAAGATAGTCGAATTTATTTCCAAGAAACTGGCAAATGGTAAGAGAATTCAAGAATTACAATTACTTAAGAGAATGCTTATGTATGCAAAAGGATTGTCCAAATGTGGATTATTTTCAAGCCTTTCACAGGATATGTTGACTTATGGTAAATCAATTAGCAAGGAACAGAAGGAAAATATTATAAATGTTATGACTAATGAATTTCCGGCAGGATCTGGTAAGAAAACATATGCACAATGTGTTTTTATAGAAAAGGAAGGCAATGATTATAAGCCAACAAAAACATTTCTTGAAATGCTATTAAATAAAGATTTTTATAATATTATTAAAGAACTTGTTGATTTTGGAATAAGTAGATATGAGAGAGATTATAAACAAAGTTATGATGTAACAGATTTTGTCCTTTATCAAAAATATACGTATGAGGACGTATGTCGTCTGCTTAATTGGGAACAGAATGAAGTTCCATTAAATATTGGTGGTTATAAATATAATAAGAAAACAAAGACATTTCCAGTATTTATTAATTATGATAAATCGGATGATATTAGTGACACAACAAAATATGAGGATCATTTTGAACCAGGATTTAGGGATCGATTGATAGCAATATCAAAATCGGGAAGGAGCCTGCAATCTGAGGATGTACAGAATTTTCTTAAGGCTAAAGAGAGAGGAATTAGAGTAGAACTTTTTGTACGAAAGAATAAGGACGATAAGATTTCTAAGGAATTTTATTATCTTGGGCATATGACGGCTAGTGGAAATACTAAGGAATTTACAATGCCAAATACACAGAAAACAGCAGTTGAGATAGAGTGGATACTTGATGTTCCTGTGCGTGAGGATATATATGAGTATATTGTAAATTCATAAATATTATGTATATGTCAAAAGTATAAAAAGTCGTTTGTGCTTGCAGAAAAAGACTTTTTTACTTAATTTATTGCATTAAATCACGATATTAAAAGAAAGAAGGAAAGTGAGATAATTAGTTTTATAATTGTCACACAAGAATTATATGAAAACAGTTAAAGTAGTTGCAGCAGTAATAAAAGAAGTTAATGATAAGGGGGAGCCTATTATATTCGCAACGCAGCGCGGGTATGGAGAATTCAAGGATGGCTGGGAATTTCCAGGAGGAAAAATAGAGGCAGGAGAGACACCACAGGAAGCATTAAAACGAGAGATTATGGAAGAATTAGATACAAAAGTTAAAATAGGAAATTTAATAGATACAATTGAATATGATTATCCCAATTTTCATCTTTTAATGGATTGTTTTTGGTGTGAGATAGTAAGCGGAGAATTGAAGTTAAAGGAACATGAAAATGCAAAATGGCTGACTAAGGAGCATCTTGATGAGGTTGAATGGCTGCCGGCAGATGTTATTTTGATTGATAAAATAAGAATGGATATGTAGGAGGATTTCACTAATATAATAAGTTTCACTACACGAGTGAAAGCGGGGATATAAGTGGATATTTTATTTAAAAATGATGATTTTGTATTTTCGTACAGAGTTGGCGGTATATTGATACATAATGATAAAATCTCGTTACAGCATCCAAAGAATGATGATTATGCTATTATTGGCGGACACGTTGCAGCTATGGAGATAAGCATGGAAACTCTTAAACGGGAATTTTAAGAAGAGCTTCATACAAAGATAGAGGTAGATAATCTGTTGGCAATCGGAAAAATTTATTTTCCATGGGGGAAGACCCTGTCATCAGATATGCTTATATTATAATGTGCATCTGGTGAATGATAATATTCCATTAGATGGAGTGTTTTATGGATATGATGAGCTGGATAATGAAAGAATTGATCTGGATTTCTGTTGGGTTCCACTAGAGGATTTAAAGAAAGGTAATAAAGTATATCCTTTAGAGTTGATACCATATATTCTTGAAACTGCTAAAATAGAGTTACAGGAAAGAATAGGAGCAGTCAAGTTTGAGATAAAATCGATAGGTGTTTACTCAGTAACAGGTAAGACCAGAGTAAATGTTTATTGAACATTAATATTAGATGTATAAATTTTTGCATATTGAAAATGTTTTGCATTATCACTTTAAAAATATTAAATAATAAGTAAATTAATAAATTAAATATACTATAGAAAATAAAATACACACACATCGTATGTTGAGGTTTATAAAATAATACAAAAACGTATATTTCAATACATTATATGTTGGGGTTTAAATATAATAATATCACATTTAAGTATGTAGCTAATATTATATACGAGTTTATCATTAATTAACAACAAGAATTTAAAATTTTTAAAAGTTTTTCTGAAAACATATTGCAATTTTATTTATAAAGCAGTAGTATAATTAATACAAAAACGTATTGAAACGAAAAGAGGTGATACAATGAATATTAAAGTATATGAATTAAAAATTAAATTATATATTCTTAAAGATATACCAGTTGACGATATGTTATCAATAGAATCAGATTACATAGACTCAGCACTGGCATTGAGTGATGAGTGGTTGACATACCACGAGAACACAGGATATAAGATGTATACGTACAATGGCTTATATCCTCTTGAGCGTTCGGGAATATATAAGAAAGACAGCATATACACGATGACAATAAGAACAGTTAAATATGAACTGGCATCTTATATGTCCAAGGTGCTTGCTAATCATTATACAGAAACATTAAAAGGTTTGACAGTTGAGAAAAGAATTATTCCAAAGAGATTTATTGAGGAGATATATACCCTGACACCGGCAATTCAAAAGAATGATACTGGATACTGGAAGGATAATTACTCAGTAGAGCAGTATGAGCAGAGACTTTTTATAAATGCTGTTAAAAAATATAATGCTTTTACTAATAGCAAGCTGGATGAAGATTTTGATTTATATACATCAATACAGTTCCTTAATAAGAAGCCGGTGAAGTTTAGGTATAAAGGCATTACACTTCTTGGTGATAAGTTTGACCTTAAGATAGCCGATAATAAAAAGGCTCAGGAATTAGCATATTTTCTGATTGGAACAGGAATTAGCGAAATGAATTCCAGAGGAGCTGGATATTGTAATTATAAATATATATAATTGCGTATTATTTATAGTTATATATTTATATTACAAAATATTAAGATGATGGAGGTGGATATGTTTGTTAAAAGATTGCATTGAAATATTTGCCAGGGAGCTTGAAAAGACCGAAAAGCAATTTGGAAATCGGGAAAAATTTATATTAGATAGCTATATTCCGGCAGATGGTGATTATATTGTTGTGCAGAAGGATGGAACGTTAAAGAGCAGGTCATTTAAGCTTGATAAGAAGACAAGAACATTAAACGGTATGATAAGCGGTAGTCGATTAGATGATGACATTAAGTTTTATGATTATCATAGCAGACTGGTAAGTATGGACAAGCCACAGGATCCGAAAAAAGTAATACATTCCAATAGTTATCTGTCATTCTGGGTGAAGCTGGATAGTCTGGATAATGGAAAGCTTGATATGCAGGCGATTGACAGATATTATGATGTATTAAAAAATCCAAGAGCAAAGTATAAGAATGTTCAGGATGCGAAAATGTATGATTATATAGCTGAAAAGGTAGGCGATGTTAATCAGGAAAAGCTGGAATATTCAAGAAACTGGATAAAACAGAATATATTTAAACTTAAAGATATGGGGATAGAGTTAACAGGTAAGAATTATCTTAAGATATTTTTTGAAGATGATAAAGAACTATATGTCAGGGAAGAACAGCGTTATCTGATGACTAAAATTTATAATAAGAACGATTATAATATCGAAATTGATGGACAGATACTAGGACTTCCTAATGATAATCTTGCATTGAACTCCAAGAAACCATATATGGAACACAAGACACGAAAGAAAACAGTTCCATATCTGCTGACTCCACAAAGTGCCGCTGTTCAGAGAATGTTTTTTGACTATCTTATGAATGAAGCTAATAAAGGCAATACGAATTTGTTTTTTGATAATTCGGTTTTTGATATCAAGTATAACAAAAATGGAATTACAGCTTTGAAAAATGGAGAATTTATTGAGGGAGATTTTTCAGGATTCTTTTTACAAATTCAAAAAGGTAAGGAAATAGCTATTGAACATCAGGATACTATAGTTGATTATAAGTATAATCTTTATAAGCCATTTATATATTCTAATGTTTTGGAAGATGATGTTACAGATGAACAATATAGGAAATATGGTAATAAGAAAGAATTGCTTGCTGTAATCAACGAAGTATTATTTTCTAAGTGGTTGTCTGGCAATTTCTTTTCAGATGAAGATAAAATAAATGCAGATGCTGTTTTGAAGAGAAATATATTATTATCAAGAGATGCTATATTTGCGTGGCTCTATAAGGGGCAGAGTAAAGGTATACAAAGAGTTCTGCATTTGGTAAGTATGAATATTATTAAGAGTTCAATTACTAATGGTTATATGGGAAAAGCGGTTAAGCAGTTTAACCTGATGAAATCATTAGATATGTATTTGGGAGGGAATGATATGGAAAATATAAAAGATATAGAAGATAGTTATATAGATATAAGAAATACTCTTAGTAAAAAAATTAATCAGCAAAAACATAGTCATATAGAAAGTAAAAAAGAATATTATTATGCAGTTGGTCAGCTTGTCAGATATTATATTTCTTTAAATAAATCAAAAGATAAATATCATTCATTGTCAAATCCATTTATTAATGCTACAAGTGACGATGTTATAAAAAGTAAATTGAAACAATTTTATAAGAAATATAATTATGCAATAAAAATTAATAATAATAGATATAACAATCTTTATCAAATGATTTTGTCGTATATTCCAAGTGGAAAGGTAATAAGCGATGATATAATAGCAGGATATATAAGTAATAATCTTATATACGAGTCAAAGAAGTCAGAGGAGAATAATTAGTATAAAAAATGTGCGCAGAAATGAGGATTTATATGGATAAGAGAGTATATGGAGTTATAGGAATTTCTTCAATTATGGCTAATTGGAATGCAGATTTTACAGGCTATCCAAAGAGTATGCAGAATGGAGATGTGTACGGAAGTGATAAAGCTTTAAAGTATCCTATGAAGAAAATGTGGAACGATGAGGGAAAGAAAGTATTATATATTAAGTCTATGAAGTTTTCCAAGGATGGATCACTTGTACCAAATTCATTAAAAGAGCGTTATGAAGAATTATTTAATGTTGGAGACTTGAAAGAGTGCAATAATTCTAAAGAAGTTCTTACCAATCTTATGTCTGCTGTAGATGTTAAGAATTTTGGAGCAACATTTGCGGAAGCAAAGAATAACTTTTCGATAACAGGAGCAGTTCAGTTTGGACAAGGCTTTAATAAATATAAGGAAACGAATGCAGAAGAACAGCAGATACTTTCTCCATTCAGAGATGCAAGTAAAGACAGCGAGAAAAATGAAGAGGCAAAGAATTCAACATTAGGAACAAAAATTACAAGCGATGAAGCACATTATTTTTATCCATTTGTAATTAACCCACTTGCATATAAGGAACTGGTAAGTCTTGGAGTTACAGACGGATATACAGAGGAAGATTATGAGAACTTTAAAAGAACTGCTTTAGTAAGTGCAACAGCTTATGCAACTAATGCTAAAGAAGGATGCGAGAATGAATTTGCAATATTTGTAGAGACAGAGATAGATACATATCTTCCTAACTTATCTGAGTACATAAGCTTTGAAAAAGGTGATAAACTTAATACAATAGATATAAGTGGAGTTGCAGAAATACTTAATAATATCGGAGATAGAATAAAGGACGTTGAAGTTTACTTTAATCCACATACAACTAAGATTGTATCTGGAATTAAAGGGGAGAAGCTTTATGATATTATTACACAAAAAGAGGTGTAATGTATGGAGGCTGTTAAATTTACATTAAGTGGCAGAAATGCCTTTTTTAAGAAACCGGAAGTTAATGCCTATTATTATTTTACATATAGCCATATACATAAGGTTGCTTTGTTAGGAATATTTGGTGCAATATTAGGGTATGGTGGATACGCACAGAAAGAATGGAAAAAGGAAAAGAAGGGGCATCCTATAGAAGTTGATTATCCTGAATTCTATGAAAAATTAAGACATATAAAAGTGTCAGTTGTGCCTAAAAATGAACGTGGATATATACCTAAGAAAGTCCAGATATTTAATAATTCAGTAGGTTATGCAAGTGCTGAACAGGGCGGTAATCTTATTATAAAAGAGCAATGGTTAGAGAATCCAGTGTGGGATATATATGTACTGATTGATTGTGAAGAAGCCGAGAAACTGGCTGGATTTTTACAACAAGGAAAGTGCGTTTATTTTCCTTATCTTGGTAAAAACGATCATCCAGCAGATATTACAAATGTAGAAAAAGTTGTTGTTGAGGAAATAACATTAAAAGAAACAGTTATATCTAGTATGTTTTTAAAGGAAACAGGCAGTTTAATTATGCCTGATGATGAGGATGATATAGAAGTGTTTAAGTATGCTGAAAAATTGCCGATTGCTCTGAATGGATACACTAACTTATATGAATATGCAGACTTTTGTTATACTAATATGTTAGTAGATATAAATAATGACAAGTTACATAAGCTTTATAAAACTGAAGATAAGATTTTAGAGTTTTATTAATAATTTTGTTAATGGTGTCACATCAGGCAATAGGAATTTATTATAAGTTCATTTTGTCTGATGTGGCATTTTTAATTAATTATGTAAGTGAGAGAAAGGGGAAACATAGACAAGTATGAGTAAAGAATGTGATGGGAAAATGTTGTTTAATATAAAAAGTTTAATGCTGCCGTTAGACAGTATTACGGAATTTGGAGATGAATGTTATGCACATTTATCAGAAGATGAAACTCAAAAAGAAACTTTAACAGAGCACACAAGGCGTTGTCAGAAGTATTGGTTTAATATTGTTGAAGCTAAACATATTGAAACAGTATTTATAAAGTTTGAGCAGTTGTATATGGGGGATATTACCAATGAAGCCAGACATATATTTGAGTTGATGTCGGTTAATGTTGTAACTTTACACGATATTGGAAAGATAAATCCTTTATTTCAAAAGCTGAAAATGAAGAATAGCTGGAAAGTGGAATATGCACCTGAAAGTATATCGAGCAGACATTCTATTGTATCGGCAATTTTTTATCTTGATTATTTTCTGGATATTATTAATACAGCAAAAGGTGATGGAAGAATTAACAGGGATGAGTCTGATGTGCTTAAAGACTTTGCGTATATCTATTCTTATATAATTTCAAGGCATCATAGTGATATGAATAATCTGGAATATTTTTTTAGTGGGTTGACTGGAAAAAATACAGAAGGTGATAATTCAGGAAAAGATGCATATGACTGGTACGAAATGTTTAAACAGGAGTTATACAAAGAGCCGGTTGTAAAGCTTAGAAAACGTGATGAATGGCTTAATAGAATGGCATATCAAAGTAATGAAAAGAATATTTATTTGTATGCGTGGACAAGGCTTTTATATTCTTTATTAGTGGCAGCAGATTATTATGCAACATCTGAATTTATGAATGGATATGAAAATAACGATTATGGAAATGTTAATAATATTGATAACATAATAAATGAATATGAGAATAATGACGTACAGAAAAGTATACGTAATTATGAGAAGAATATTAAAAGATTAGATGAAGAACAGCTTGCTAAAGTTAATAAAGACACGGTTATTGGAAATATTAAGGGGATAAATGTACTGCGGACAGAAATGTTTCTTGAAACAGAATATAATCTGAAAAACAATATAGACAGTAAGATATTCTATCTTGAAGCTCCAACCGGAAGTGGAAAGAGTAATACCGCATTTAATTTAAGTTTTCAATTATTGAAAAAATCAGACTATTGCAGAAAGATTTTTTACGTATATCCATTTAATACTTTAGTTGAACAGAATATGAATTCTATGGAAAAAATATTTGGACAAAAAGAGGATATTATGTCAAATATAGCTGTAGTAAACTCAATTACTCCATATAAAGTAAAGAACAGTTCAAATATAAATCTATATAAGGATGAGAAATATGCCATAGAAGATTATCAAAAAATATTATTGGACAGACAGTTTTTAAATTACCCTATAGTGTTATCAACTCATATTACTTTATTTGATACAATGTTTGGCAGGTCTAAAGGTAGTACATTTGGATTTCATCAGTTATGTCATTCAGTTATTGTTTTAGATGAAATTCAAAGTTACAACAATAACAAATGGGGAGCAATGATAAATTTTCTAAAGGCATATGCACAGTTATTAGATATAAAAATAATTATAATGTCAGCAACTCTGCCTAATCTTGAATTGCTTACCAATAATAATGCCAAAGCTGTCAGATTGATAAATAATAGAGAAAAATATTTTAATCACAGAATGTTTGCCAATAGGGTGAAAGTTAATTATGAACTTCTTAACAGAAAAATAGGAATTGCTGAGCTGGAAGAACACATTTTGCAACATAAAAATAAGAGAATACTTATAGAATTTATAAGAAAATCAAGTGCAGAAGAATTTTATGCATATATAAGTGAAAGTGCAGAATGTCCGGTCAGGTTAATAACAGGCGATAGCAGCATACAGGAACGTAAAGATATAATTGCTGACATTGAAAATATGCAGGAAGTCATTCTTGTTGCAACACAGGTTATTGAAGCAGGTGTAGATATAGATATGGACATAGGATATAAAGATATATCAAGACTTGACAGCGAGGAACAGTTTATAGGGCGAATTAATAGGTCGTGCAGGAAAGATGGAGTTGTATATTTCTTTAATATGGACGATGCTAAAGGAATATACAGGCAAGATGTCCGCGTGGATACTGATAATACTTTAATGAATGAGGAAATAAGAGAAATACTTAATTCTAAAGATTTTTATGATTATTATGAAAAATATGTAATACCAGTTTTAAAAAATGCCCAGGGACAATGTAACGATAATAATATAGATGAATTTATCAGAAAAGAAGTAGGAAAGCTGGATTTTAATAAAGTTGCAGATAAAATGAAACTCATAGATGATAACAGACAGATGTATTCGATATATTTTTCAAGAAATATTATTGATAAAAATAATCCTGAGAATGTTATAGATGGTAAAAAGATATGGAAAGAGTATAAAGAACTTTTGCAGGATAATCATATGTTTTATCAGGAAAAGACCGTTAAACTACATAATATCAGAAGTAAAATGAATATGTTTATGTATCAGTTTAAAATAGAATTATACAATGAAAATCATAAACCGGTTATTGAAAATCTGGAGTGGGATGAGCAGATAGGAGATATTTTTTATATTGAAAATGGCGAAGATTATTATGATGAAAATGGAGTGTTAAATAAAGAGCTATTCAAGGATAATGAAGATTTATTCATATAAGGAGGTAGTAAAAAATTAGATTAATATCTGATTTTTTATACGTATGATTTGTGGCTGCGCACACTTGACACAAATTTAATAGGAGAAAAAAAACGTGCGTAGAAAGGAGGTTTAGTATGCAGGTTAATGGTACATTGATTAATTATTATTTTCATTGCAAAAGACAATGCTATCTGCACGGTAACAGGTTAAATCTGGAGGATAATAGTGAGCAGGTTAAGATAGGCAAGGCAATTCACGAAGAAAAAGCGGCAGATAAAAGTAATTCAGAGATTGCAATAGACAATATAAGGCTTGATAAGCTTACCAAAGAATATCTTACAGAAGTAAAAAAGTCGGATGCAGATGTAGAAGCAGCAAAATGGCAGCTATTGTATTATTTAAAAGTATTAAAAAATAAGGGCGTAGTAAGAAAAGGAAAGCTTGAGTTTGTAGAAAAGAATAAAAGCGATAAGAAAGTTATGATTCTACAATTAACAGAAGAACTGGAAAATGAACTTGACGGGTATATTAATGAAATACAGGATTTAATTGTAGATGATAAGCCACCAGAAATACTTAACAGCAGCAAGTGTAAAAAATGTGCATATTATGAATATTGTTATATATGATGCAATAGGAAAGGCGTGTTATGGGAAGTACAAGATATATAATGTCAATGGGAGAATTAACAAGAAAAGATAATTCATTATGTTTTCGCAAGAATGGCAAGAATGTGTATATTCCAGTAGAAAATACGAAGGAAATATTTTGTTTTAATGAGGTTAGTATTAATACAAAGCTGTTGGACTTTTTGTCACAAAATAATATTATAGTTCATTTCTTTAATTACTATGGAGGATATAGCGGTACATATTATCCGAGGGACCATTATCTTAGTGGAAAGCTTTTAGTAAAGCAGGTTGGAAAATATAACGATGACAGAATGAGTATTGCAAGACCGATAGTCAAAGGAATTGGACTTAATATTTATGAACTTCTTTATCATTATTATAAGCACGATAAAAAAGATGTTAAGGAAACAATAGACTGGATAAAAAGTGATTTTTTAAAATCAGTTGAACAGGCAGAAGATGTGAAGGAGTTGATGGCATATGAGGGTGAAGTGTGGATGCGTTTTTATGATAATTTCAGATATTTTCTGCCAGATGATTTTGTAATGAATAAGAGGGTAAAAAGACCACCGGATAATCCAATTAATGCCTTGATTTCTTTTGGAAATACATTGTTGTATACAAAAACTATTTCAGCAATATATCAGACACATCTAGATCAGAGAATAAGTTTTCTGCATGAGCCGTCTGAAGGAAGATTTTCATTAAGTCTTGATATAAGTGAGGTATTTAAGCCAGTTATTGTATACAGAACTATATTTGATTTGGTTAATAATAGAAAATTACAGGTAGAAAAGCATTTTGATAAAAATGTTAATTACTGCATTTTAAATGAAGATGGAAGAAAAATATTTGTGCAGGCTTTTGAAGACAGAATGGAAAGCGTGTTTATGCATCCATTACTAAAAAGAAAAGTATCGTACAGAACAGCATTAAAGCTGGATTGTTATAAACTAATTAAAAGTATTTTGGAAGGAAAAGATTTTGTTCCATTTTCACTGAAAGAAGGTATGTAATGAAGAAAGAATTGAATTATAATTATGCATTTTTATTTTATGATGTTGGCGAAAAAAGAGTGCAGAAAGTATTTAAGATATGTAAAAAATATTTAGCACATTATCAAAAGTCAGTATTCAGAGGTGATATGACACCATCGAGGTTTATATCACTGAGGGCAGAATTAAAAAAGGTTATAAATGAGGATGAGGATTTTATCTGTATTGTCAAGCTTAAGAATGACAGTGTGTTTGGGGAAGAAGTGTTAGGAAATGGTGGTGAGCCAACAGGAGAAGATTTGATAATATAATAATTAAATAAATTACCAGCCGGTTTATTAGTGTAGATATTAACAAAGCCTGTAAATATGTGGGTTAAACAAATAATAAAGATAAATTTAAATAATTATTGAATTGGCTGGTAAAATTCATAAGAATGTACTAATATAGTGGGTATAGTGGAGTTGGCTGTAAAATAGATGGCTTAAAATCGTTGGTTGAATAGTAACATTAGATGTATTGAAATATGTATCTGATGATGACCTTAATATAGTTTCTTCCGTTGAATAGTAACATTAGATGTATTGAAATAGCAGAAAATAATCATAAAAAATTATGGAAGGAAGAGTTGAATAGTAACATTAGATGTATTGAAATTTACATACAATAGGTGCTAAAGTATTAATGAACTTAGTTGAATAGTAACATTAGATGTATTGAAATAAATACTGCCGAAGATTTATTATCTGCGGCAGTAAAGTTGAATAGTAACATTAGATGTATTGAAATTCCCAGACAACAACAGCCTTGCCAGTTTTATGATGTTGAATAGTAACATTAGATGTATTGAAATCAATTAGAACAACATTAGTTACTTTCTCTACCATTGTTGAATAGTAACATTAGATGTATTGAAATATTACCTCTTTCTATGTATGTATGTATTTCTTAACGTTGAATAGTAACATTAGATGTATTGAAATCATACTACTTATTTACAAGCTCCACCAGAATGGCTGTTGAATAGTAACATTAGATGTATTGAAATTTTGCTTATACAGGTACACGATGAAGTAATAGGCGTTGAATAGTAACATTAGATGTATTGAAATTAGATATAGCTTTCTATGATTCTTTCACGACTGCGTTGAATAGTAACATTAGATGTATTGAAATGATATCTATGTCGTAATGGCAATAAGAATGGTAAGTTGAATAGTAACATTAGATGTATTGAAATCAGTTAAAATTACCAAATTTTACAAAATTATTATGTTGAATAGTAACATTAGATGTATTGAAATTTTACTAGCGCACAAACTTGGCTTAAAAGCTGGTAGGTTGAATAGTAACATTAGATGTATTGAAATAATTGTACATTATCGTTAGGTAAAGTTACCTTACTAGTTGAATAGTAACATTAGATGTATTGAAATGCTGTTGTATAATCCTCAAATGTGCTTGTATTCTGTTGAATAGTAACATTAGATGTATTGAAATTCTGTAAGCCTACTGATTTTTCCATAATTATCTCTCCGTTGAATAGTAACATTAGATGTATTGAAATTTTTCTTCCTCTAACAATTTAATAATTTCTATAGCGTTGAATAGTAACATTAGATGTATTGAAATAATATAACCTTTTCCCCATTAACTTTTGTGATAGGTTGAATAGTAACATTAGATGTATTGAAATTCAGGTACTAACATCGAAACACTACTAAAAACTATGGTTGAATAGTAACATTAGATGTATTGAAATAATCTTCATAACCACTTACTATAAGCGGAGTATCCGTTGAATAGTAACATTAGATGTATTGAAATATAGCTAAGATAGCGGGTGGTGCGGCTATCGGTGCGTTGAATAGTAACATTAGATGTATTGAAATGCTTAAACAGGCTATTGAAGTATCTGACCTTGAATGTTGAATAGTAACATTAGATGTATTGAAATGATAAGAAAGGATACGTTTATGGAATTGCAGATTTTGTTGAATAGTAACATTAGATGTATTGAAATCCTTGTAGTGTTATGTTTACATTGTTGTTAGCTTCGTTGAATAGTAACATTAGATGTATTGAAATATAGGAATTGTTACTGGCTTACCTTTTACAAGCTCGTTGAATAGTAACATTAGATGTATTGAAATGAAGTTTTATGAGGTGTCAACGTCTGATGAACAAGTTGAATAGTAACATTAGATGTATTGAAATATTTCTAAGCGGAAATTTTAAGTTGAATAATGTTTGTTGAATAGTAACATTAGATGTATTGAAATTAATTCCTAATTTCTTCTAATTCATTCATCCTGCGTTGAATAGTAACATTAGATGTATTGAAATAACACTAATTGATAAAATAGCTGATGACAATTATAAGTTGAATAGTAACATTAGATGTATTGAAATATAGAGATTATATTGCCAGGATTTTCCGGATTTATTGTTGAATAGTAACATTAGATGTATTGAAATGGTTTTACTTGCAATCTTATTTTAAGAGTATTAGTTGAATAGTAACATTAGATGTATTGAAATAGGTGTACATCTTTATTAAATGCCGCACCTATTCGTTGAATAGTAACATTAGATGTATTGAAATCCGCAAACATAACAGATGTTGAAGAGTTGATGAGATAGTTGAATAGTAACATTAGATGTATTGAAATATCTTACAAAGATAAGCATTAAGTCCATTGATATAAGTTGAATAGTAACATTAGATGTATTGAAATATCTTACAAAGATAAGCATTAAGTCCATTGATATAAGTTGAATAGTAACATTAGATGTATTGAAATGAAATGTATAACTGGTTTTTAGTTTACGCAATTCCGTTGAATAGTAACATTAGATGTATTGAAATATATCTTCCGAGGTTGTCTTTGCAATCAATTTTCGTTGAATAGTAACATTAGATGTATTGAAATGTGATATACGCTTTCTTATAGTCTCCAGAGATAAGTTGAATAGTAACATTAGATGTATTGAAATATACTAAAATCATTTTCAGGCAAGACTACAAAAGCGTTGAATAGTAACATTAGATGTATTGAAATACTGGAAATTTACTTAATATGGCATTAGATAAATTGTTGAATAGTAACATTAGATGTATTGAAATCAGAATATTAGTGCTAAAGATATAACTTGTAATAAGTTGAATAGTAACATTAGATGTATTGAAATGGAATTTACGTTGTAAATACTACAACAGGAACATCGTTGAATAGTAACATTAGATGTATTGAAATTACAAATCTTGTGTGTAAGTATTGTAATACCAATCTTGTTGAATAGTAACATTAGATGTATTGAAATAATACTAAGTGAGATAAACTGTAGTCGTAAAATTTGTTGAATAGTAACATTAGATGTATTGAAATGTATTTACGCGAGTTTTAGGGTTATACACATTAAGTTGAATAGTAACATTAGATGTATTGAAATGCTGGAGTATCATATGCTCTAAATGCTGCTGTAATAGTTGAATAGTAACATTAGATGTATTGAAATCCTCTACGTCCTTGTTTAAGGACGGCGGTAATCTGGTTGAATAGTAACATTAGATGTATTGAAATATAAAGAACTCTGGCTGTACGCTTACCCCCATATCCGTTGAATAGTAACATTAGATGTATTGAAATCTTATGGCAGCAGTATGGGAGATAGCAACAAGCGAAGGTTGAATAGTAACATTAGATGTATTGAAATTCATCGACAGTACCACTTGCACTTACCTGCTGAGTTGAATAGTAACATTAGATGTATTGAAATTTGCAAATCAGCCATATTGCAACTATGCAAGCAACTGTTGAATAGTAACATTAGATGTATTGAAATCAGCTTATGGTAGATGTTGTTGTCATATAAAGAATGGATATATCATTAATACAGATACTGGAAGTTATTATTTCGAGGCAGATGCGGAAGTAGACGATTCTGTTCCACCTACTGATGACAACAATGGTAGTACCGGTGGTAACAATAATCAGACAACAACTGATGGAAACAAAGGCAACAATGAAGGAACTAAGTTATCATCTGATAAGATACAGGAAGCTGTAGCAGCAATTACTACTGCCAAGGCTGGAGATACTTATACAGTTGATATGTCAGATGCAACAGTTGTGCCAAAGGATGTGTTAGAAGCAGCCAAGGGTAAGGATGTTGATATTGTTCTTGATATGAATGGTTATAAATGGACTATCAATGGTAATAATATTCAGGCTGATAATCTTAAGGATATTAACCTTTCGGTAGATACAGACTCTGATGCAATACCAGATGATGTTATATCAGAGCTTGCTGGCAATAATCCAGTTAAGCAGATTTCACTTGCGTATAGTGGAGATTTTGGATTCAAGGCAAGTCTTACATACAATATAGGAAGTGAATATGCTGGCAAATATGGCAATCTCTATTATTATGACAGCACAGGCAGAATGATATTCCAGAATGCAGGTGCAATAGATGCAGATGGTAACATATCTCTTAACTTTAGTCACGCATCTGAATATGCAGTTGTAATAGCAGATTATGCTGTAACAACAGATAATGCTGATAATACAGCAACAGGCGGCATAGCAACAGGAGACAGCACACCTATAGCATTGTATGCTGTTCTGTGTGTGATGGCAATTGCATTAGCAGGTATTGCTGCTGTAACAAGAAAGAAGAATGTATAAAGTAAAGAGGTTATTTATCTTATTGTTATAATCAGACAAATGGCAGATAGTATCTAAAGTCATTGATGAGGATAATAAGATTAGTAATAAGTAGAAACTAAAGATAATTAATCATACCCGGCTTCATATTGTTGTGGAGCCGGGTATATCTGCATATTAAGGAAAAATATAAAAGAATAAAGCAGAGGAATGAAATAGGTGTGGAAACAAACATTTCCACACCCATAATTCCTGCTATATATAAAATTAATCAATAACAAAGTTATTAACATTTTTACGAAGTTCAGCAGCAGAGGCTTCTGCGGTTTTAGCTCCATTCATAACAGCTTCTGAGCCTTTTACGATTACGATTGTCTTCTGGGCTATGTTGGTTGTTCCAGTTGCACTGTCATTAGAAGCGGAAGTGATTCCATCTATCGCCTGAGTGATATTGCTTATAGATGCAACAAGCTCTTCTGATGTTGCACTGAAATCAGATACAAGATCGTTAATGTTGGAAGCATCCATATTATAGTCATCAGCCATCTTTTCAAATCCGTTAAGACATTCAACAATATCAGTATCAACGAAATCAAGCAGGCGGTTAGAATCGCTTGTCAGGTTGCCTACAGCTTTGTTTACATTTTCTGTAACAGCCTGAATGTTGGCTACAGCATCTTTAGACTGTTCAGCTAATACACGTATTTCCTCTGCAACAACCGCAAAGCCTTTACCAGCCTCACCAGCTCTTGCAGCTTCAATAGAAGCGTTAAGGGCAAGCAGATTGGTCTGTGCAGTAATATTCAGGATAGAGTCGGCAAGCACACCAATCTGGTCAACTACTTTGGCATCTTCAAGAGCCTGCTCAAGATTTACTCTGATGTCAGCCATCATCTGTTTAACTTTCTGACGGTTTTCTACAGTATCATCCTTAGTCTTTACAGCACGTTTATGGATGTCCTGGGATTCAGTTGCACCATCCTGTGCTCTTATGGCAATTTCCCTTGCAGCTTCTTCAATCTGCTGTGTCATTCCGTTAATCTGTTCAGCAGAGGCGGCAGTTTCCTCTGAACTTGCAGCAAGCTCTTCTGTTGTTGCAGATACGTCTTCAATTTCTGCATTAAGATTGTATACATTAGTGTCGATAGTTTCTACAACCTTATCAATATTGGCAGCCTCGTTTTTTACCTGAGCTAACAGGCTTCGTACAGATTCGCGCATAGTTTCAAGTGCATTGGCTAGCTGTCCGAAATCATCCTTACGCTTAAGCATAGGCTGTTGCATTTTTGTGGCAAAATTACCACCGGCAATTACTTCGAATTGTTCTTTTATTTTTCTTAATGATTTAGTAATATCAATTGCGATGAGAGCAACGAGTATAGCAACAACAATAAGCATACATACGCTGCATAAAATAAGCGAAATAGCTTTGCTTGAAGCATAGCTGGTGAATTCCTCATCCTGCTGTGCAATAGCAGTGTCTATGTAATCAGTATAGTTGCCAGTACCAACAACCCAGTCAAAAGGTTTGAAGTATTCGCTGTAAGAACGCTTTGGTGAAGGTTCTGTTTCTCCCTCCTTAGGAAATACATAATCTGTATAACCACCACCATCCTGGACTGCAACACGTATTATTTCCTTGACCATCTGGTAGCCATCAGCATCTTTAGTATTCATACGATTAGTACCCTCAGTTGAACTTCCAAGCAGAACAATATTCTTGCCATCGGACTGGTCAACCCAGAAATATCCAGCTTCGCCATAACGCATCTGACGGATTTCATCAGCGGCTATTTTCTTAGCTTCATCAAGAGTATATTTACCAGACTTATACTCATTATTGATTTCCGATAACAGGGAGATGACAACACCAACCTGCTCTTTAATTGAATCATCATAATTTTGTCTTGATGATGTGTCCATAGTTTCAAGTGCCTTGTCTTTTAACTGGTTCATATTCTTAATAGAAATAAAACTTTCAGAAGTTACAAGGACAATTACTAAAGCCAGAATTATAGTAAGCTTTGTTCGAACCTTAATATTTTTCATTGGAATCACGCTCCTTAAATTAGATTAATTTGTGAAAAATTATATATCTCCACGCATCTTTATCTAATAATTATAATGTTATAAAAGAATTGTGTCAATAAAACCAGCTGTAAATATTAAAAAAATCTTAAATTTTCATATACTTATATATGTATATAATTATAAAG
>OGRR01000509.1_pt1 | contig 32663 bp, 29 predicted proteins | sample 1553511 | NCBI WGS metagenome assembly OGRR01 (sample SAMEA2580040, study PRJEB22360) | human gut metagenome | biome: human gut; feature: human-associated habitat; material: faeces | place: Denmark | collected 2008/2010 | reverse complement strand
TTGTTTCATACCCCCCGAGCCTACAAATACACCTACTACTAAACCGACGGTAGCTCCGACCACTGAGCCTACAAATACACCTACTACTAAACCGACGGCAGCTCCAACCACTGAGCCTGCAAATACACCTACTACTAAACCGACGGCGGCTCCGACTGCTGAGCCTACAAATACACCAACTACTAAACCGACGGTAGCTCCGACTGCTAAGCCTGCAAATACCTCCCAGCCACCGGTAACTCCTGTTCCGGCACCAGCTCCAACTGACAATACCGCACCAACAGCGCCACCTAGTGACCCGGATGCAGCTCCGACATCAGTACCGACTAATGTGCCATCAGTCCCTCCGACTGTTGTAGCGACAAGTACACCATCAATCTCTCCGACTGTTGCACCGACTAACTCACCATCAGATACTCCGACTGTTGCACCGACAAGTACACCATCAGTCTCTCCGACTGTTGCACCAACTAAAAAACCAGCATCTGTAAAAACAAAATTTTCAGATAAAAAGAGTGGTATTTATTTTAAAATATCAAACTCGTCCAAAAAATATTTGGAATACTTATACCCCACTTCAAGCAAAACTAATATAGTCATTCCAAATACGGTAAAATATAAAAATAAATCCTATAAAGTTGTTTCTGTTGCACCTAAGGCATTTTATAACAAAAGTAAATTAAAAAAGGTGTGCATAAATGCAAATATAACAACTCTGGGAAAAGACTGCTTTGCAAAATGTAAAAAACTCAACAGTATCACCTTTAAAGGAAGTAAGCCGCCAAAAATAGGCCGAAATGCTTTTAAGAACATCAATAAAAAAGCTAAATTTTATGTTCCGAAAAAGGCTTATGCAAAATACAGAAAAACACTCACTTCAAAAACAGGTTTTAATAAATCTATGAAAATTGTAAAGAAATAGTACATTATCACCTGCATGAGATTTTAAAGCAACAAAGTGCACCATAAATATCTTATTGATTGCAAAACCCCCTGTTATTTTCTGTTTTATAACAGTTAATAACAGGGGGCTTATTTTATTGCAATAAATAAATCATCTTACATTTTAAGCATCAACATTTTCTATATAAGCATAGCAGACTTGCAATAAAACATTACGAAATAAGTTCTTCTATCTTGTCCTTGGTTATAAAGCCTATACTCCTATTTGCTTCCTCACCGTCTTTAAATAACACAAGTGCAGGTATGCTCTGTATTCTGTACTTCATTGCAAGGTCAGGATTTTTGTCAACATCGACATTAAAGAACTCTACATCGTCTCTTTCCTCTGACAACCGTTCTACTACAGGTCCTATCATATTGCAAGGTCCACACCAGGCAGCCGAAAAATCAACTAATGCACATTTGCTTGCTAAAACTTCACTCATATCGTTATTTACTATTTTCTTAACCATATTACTCCTCATTTCTGCACACATTCTCTGTGCATAGCGTGAAATATAATATATTCACACCTAATATTTGTGTCAGGTGTGCACAGACACAAATTGTCTGGTTTATTGTCAAAAAGCAGCTTACTATTCCGGTACTACTATCTTCCCTGCTATTGCACAAGCTGCTGCCGATTTTGGTGACGCAAGGTAGATACCTACTTTTGATGTTCCCATACGACCGAGGAAATTACGGTTGTTTGTTGCAACAACTGTCTCTCCGTCTGTCAGAATACCGCCTGTTCGTCCACAGCAAAGTCCACAGCTTGGATGTGTTATTATCGCACCTGCTTTTGAAAGGATTTCCATCGTTCCATTCTCTACCGCCTGTCTGTAAATCTTACGGCTTGCAGGCGTAACTATAAGTTTTACAAAAGGTGCTACATGCTTGTCCTTAAGGATTTCTGCCGCTGCCATAAGGTCCTCAAGCCTTCCGTTTGTGCATGAACCGATAAATACCTGGTCAATCTCTTTTCCCTCAATCTCTGAAATTGGTTTTACATTATCGACATTTGAAGGACAAGCCATAACAGGTACTAAATCTTCCGCTTTATAATTTATAACTCTTGAATAAACCGCATCACTGTCACCGACCAAATCTTTCTGTTCGTCAGTAAGCTCTATCTCACAATACTCTGCAGTTTTCTCGTCAGGTGTAAATAATGCACATTTCGCTCCTGCTTCAATCGCCATATTTGACATTGACATTCTTGAAGCCACCGACATATTTTCCACTGTATCTCCGGCAAATTCAAGAGCTTTATATGTCGCACCGTCAGCACCGAGATCTCCAATAAGCTTCAGGATAATATCTTTAGCCATCACATTGTCAGGAAGTTTTCCCGTGATATTTACCTTGATAGTCTCAGGTACACGAATCCAGAGCGTTCCCGTTCCAAGAATACTTGCCATCTCAGTATAACCGATTCCTGATGAAAATGCACCAACACATCCATATGTAGTAGTATGGCTGTCTGTTCCAAAAACTATGTTTCCAGGTTTAACATATCCTGCTTCTGTCATAAGCTGGTGACAGATTCCGTCTGAACGGTGAATATTTTTCATTCCATATTTTTCCACAAATTCATTTCCAATACGGAAATGTCTTGTGTCATCAACCTGACTTGCTGGCACAAGATGGTCATATATAAGAACCGCCTTGTCAGGATCCCATATCTTCGTAAATCCCATCTCCTCAAACTTTGAGGCAACAAATGGAATAAAAATATCATGTATCATAACTCTGTCAACATTTACGGTAACTATCTCTCCTGGCTTTACTTCTTTGCCGACATTATTTCTAATGATTTTTTCAATAATTGTTGAACCCATAACTTACCTCCTAGTCTAATCCATTTAATTTACGCATTGCTTTTACAAGTCCGCCTGCATCGATTATCTCAACAAGATTATCCGGAAGTGATGCTATAGGATATTTATTTCCATCGTACTCTATATTTTCATTAACTGTAACTGTAATACTGTCACCCTCTTTCACATCATCGTGAAGTTTATCATTCTCGATAAGCAAAAGACCGTTGTTTATTGAATTTCTAAAGAATATTCTCGCAAATGATTTTGCGATAACGCATTTTATACCAAGTGCTTTTATAATCTCAGGTGCCTGCTCTCTTGAAGAACCGCAGCCAAAATTCTTTCCGGCAACTATAATGTCACCCTCTTTAATCTGTGCTGCAAGTTCCGGTCTGAGTGGTGAAAACGCATACGGTGCCATGTCATTGACTGTCTCTAATGCAAGGTACTCAGTCGGAATAATAATATCCGTATCTATATCATCACCGAGCACCCAGACTTTTCCACTAAACTGTGCCATGTATTTTTCCTCTTTTCGTTATTTAGATTTTTCTACAATAAATCAGCCGTTGTAATCTCACCCTTTATCGCTGATGCTGTCACTGTTGCAGCTGATGCAAGATAGATAAATGAGTCTTTATGTCCTGCACGGCCTTTAAAGTTTCTTGTTCCCGTACTTATAAGAACTTCATTTTCACCGATAACACCCTGACAGCTTCCCCAGCATACGCTGCAGTTCGGATTCATAACTATTGCCCCAGATTCCATAAATGTGTCGATAATACCCTCTTTAAGTGCCTGCTCGTAAACTGCCGCACTTGCCGGTACCACAAGGAAACGAACAAGCGGAGCAACTTTCTTTCCTTTGATAAGTTCTGCACCAACACGGAGATCCTCAATTCGTCCGTTATTGCATGAACCAAGAAATGCCTCGTCAATATGAGTTCCTAAACATTCTTTTGCCGGTACTACGCTGTCCACAAAATGAGGTTTTGCAACGATTGGCTCAATTTCATCAAGATTAATGTCATAGACCTTTGCAAATTTAGCATCAGCATCACTTGAAAATCTGTGTTTTGGCTTTCTTCCATGCTCCTTAAGATAATCAATCGTTATATCGTCAACTTCCATAAGTGCTGTTTTGGCACCTGCCTCAACACAGAGGTTACAGATAGATATTCTGTCGCTCATGTTGAGAGTTTTAAGTCCCTCACCGCCAAATTCCATAGCCATGTAATTTGCACCATTTGCACCAATCTTTCCTATAATAGTAAGGATAAGATCTCTTGCATAAACACCGTCCTTAAGTTTTCCTTTAAGATTAAATCTAAGTGTTTCAGGAACAAGAAGCCATGACTTACCTGTAACCATGGCATAGAGATAATCCGTACATCCAACACCGGTACCAAATGCACCAACAGCACCATAAGCACAGGTATGACTGTCAGCACCAAAAATAAGTTCACCTGATGTAACATGATTTTCCATCATAACCTGATGACACACCCCTGCACCCTCATAAAACTTAATGCCATGCTCCTTTGCAAAATCTCTCATCTTCTTGTGTGAAGCTGCTGTCTTTACACTGTCACATGGAACATTGTGGTCTACTATCCAGACAAGTTTGTTTACATCTGCAATATGTGGATTTTTAAGTTTGTTATACATATCTATTGTAAGATGTGTTGTTCCATCATTACTCATAAGTCTGTCAAGTTCTACTGTATGTATATCTCCCGGCTTAACCTCATTTACACCTGCGGCTGCCGCAATAATCTTTTCTGCAATCGTCATTCCCATGAAATTAATCCTCCTTATTTAATGATGCAATAAGACCGCCCTGGTCAAGTATTCCTTGCATATATGCCGGAAGTTTTGTGCACTGGTATTCTTTATCACCAACACGCACGATACCCTCCTGAAGATCAAGTTCCATCTCATCACCTGCATTTACATTTTCGTGTAAATCTTTACAGACAATAACCGGAAGTCCGATATTGATTGAATTTCTATAAAAAATCCTAGCAAATGATTTTGCTATAACTGCCTTGACTCCGAGTGCTTTCAAAACGCTTGGTGCCTGCTCTCTCGAAGAACCGCATCCGAAATTTTCAGAAGCCACCACATAATCCCCCGGTTTTACATTTGCTGCAAAGTCAGGATCAAGTGACTCAAATGTATGTGTTTTCATCTCATCAATTGTCGGAAAAAGAAGATACTGTGAAGCAATTATCTGGTCAGTATCAACATCCTGATTGAATTTAAAAATCTTACCCATCTATAGTTTCCTCCATTATATTTGTATAATAGATATTCACAAAACAATTTAATCATAATAGATTATAAGCGTTTCACAAATACCTAATTCGTATAACAAAAAGTGCTTTTTAAGTATATCACATTTTTGATTGACTGTGAACTGTCTGCATATATTTTCGCTGTAGCTGCTTTGACTATCCCCTCTTTTATAATAACATTTATATGCTAATTCTATTTTATCTCCACTGTCTGGTATATGATTTATTCTTCCTTTGTAATCGTAAACTATATTAGTGTGTTGACATAAAAAGTAACATTACTTCTCTAACCACTGTTTTATAGTTTCTTCATCCATATCTACAGCACTTGCTATCAAAGAAATATCCATTCCCATATCATTTAATTTTTCTACCGTTTTTTTCTTCTCAGCCATAGCTTTTTTTGCGGCCTCCTCTGTAGCTTTTTGAGTTGCTTTTTTTGCTGCCTCTTTCGCTTTTCTCTCGGCATATTCCTCTACACTTTTACACATCTTCTCGTCCTCCTCACCATGTTGACTTTTGTGCAACTAATGTTTCCGGCTTAACTTTCAGCCGTGAATTTTCAAGTATTACCTGTAATAACTCTTCGCACGCCGCTGCATCTTCCATAAACTTCTCAAATAATACATCGTCAATCAAACGAAGATTTCTTATTATCTGTATCACTTCTTCATCAGTTTTTCTATTCTTTTTAGATTTTCCTTTATTTTGCATTTTATTAGACACTTGTTCCACCTTCTTTCAGTATTTGTTTCAGAAATATATGTTCATAATTGAACTTTATCATCTGATAAACAGATGAAAATACTTGTTTTTTCTTAAGTGAAATAATGATAACATACGATTTATCTTTTTAATATGTGAATATTGTTAGAAATATTTTATATGATTTGGTACACTATAAACAATTTTGTAATATTAGATTTTTTATTTTCTTATGCAATATGCATTATTTTATATAGATTTCTTTGTTAATAACATACAAAAAAATCACCACTTAACTGCTTTAAATGGCGATTTTATCATTGTTTGCGTTAATTTTTTAATAATGTGCTTTAACGTGCTTCTTCCATTTCTACATTTCCCTCTGGGAACGCCCTGAAATGTGGCATTTGCAGACTCAATTTCACATCATTCTCAAACTAAATTACAATTAGCTTTAAAACAAAAACAGTTTGAGTACCATACATTTTTACATCATTCTCAAACCTAAATATCCACACATAGCAATAAGAACAGGTTTGAGTACCATACATTTTTACATCATTCTCAAACTGCTTATCACCACACACACTGTCACCAACAGTTTGAGTACCATACATTTTTACATCATTCTCAAACACTTGATGTGTTAGAGATAAGTTTATCATAGTTTGAGTACCATACATTTTTACATCATTCTCAAACCTAACATGAATAATTTATTAAAAAATTCTTGTTTGAGTACCATACATTTTTACATCATTCTCAAACACATAAGGTGTGTAACTTCCACTAAGTTCTGTTTGAGTACCATACATTTTTACATCATTCTCAAACATCCGTTATCTCATAGCTCATATCCGTACCGTTTGAGTACCATACATTTTTACATCATTCCCAAACTGGGCTGTAATGTATCTTGTTAATAAAACAGTTTGAGTACCATACATTTTTACATCATTCTCAAACATGCGTATAACCTTTATCAAGCGGGTTATTGTTTGAGTACCATACATTTTTACATCATTCTCAAACTAACAAGAGGATGGCTGTATAGCTATCCTCGTTTGAGTACCATACATTTTTACATCATTCTCAAACTCAATTTATGGAGTACAAAAGAAAAGCTATGTTTGAGTACCATACATTTTTACATCATTCTCAAACTGGTAAACCAGGTTGATGCTGAGGGTGTTTGTTTGAGTACCATACATTTTTACATCATTCTCAAACATAAATTTTCTAAATTACAGATTAAATTTGTTTGAGTACCATACATTTTTACATCATTCTCAAACGCTGGGACTGCCCCATAAGTGCGGCATAAGTTTGAGTACCATACATTTTTACATCATTCTCAAACTGAGGTGGTTAATTGAATTTTAAGAAAATGGTTTGAGTACCATACATTTTTACATCATTCTCAAACATTAAACAAGTATATGCTGATGCTCGACCAGTTTGAGTACCATACATTTTTACATCATTCTCAAACCTGCTGAATAGTCGGCAACTCATTTTCGAGTTTGAGTACCATACATTTTTACATCATTCTCAAACACAGTAGAGTTTTTGAACAGTGATATAACAGTTTGAGTACCATACATTTTTACATCATTCTCAAACTGCTGACGCAGTATCAGCTAGTGAAACATCGTTTGAGTACCATACATTTTTACATCATTCTCAAACTTATAAAAGATTAGGAACACAGTTACCTAAGTTTGAGTACCATACATTTTTACATCATTCTCAAACCTTTGTCTTGCTATTTGCCACGCCTTAGAAGTTTGAGTACCATACATTTTTACATCATTCTCAAACCACATTTTGGGATGTAAACAATAAATTATAGTTTGAGTACCATACATTTTTACATCATTCTCAAACAATATACTAAAAAAGGATTTAGGAAGTTTAGTTTGAGTACCATACATTTTTACATCATTCTCAAACCTCAAATTCAAAAATGAAATGCCATCACCAGCATAAAATGTGCATACCGTACTCAAACATATTTGTCTTTAGATAATTTTATAATATCATATATGAGCAAATAACTCAACTGATAAAGCAGCAATCTTTGTCTAAAATATAATACTTTTCTTCCTCTAATATACTGAATTGACTGCTCTCAAACAAAATAATATTCCATTTTCTACTCATAGCTTCGGCATAAAAGTCCTGTATTTCCTTTTCAGAAAAATATCTTTTCAAGTCAAAGAATATAAATGCCTGAATTTTTAATAAGTCCCGCACTAGAATACAATATTTTATCAATCGCTCCAAATCGTTGTCATACTCCTGAACTATATGTATCCCAACAGCTTTTGCCAATTTACTAATATCTACACTTTCATCAATTTCATATTCAAAATCAAATTCCATTTCCATATCATAGAAAAAATTTTGTATCACCTGATTGAGTTCCTGATATTGCATCCATCTTTTTTCATTCACTGAAACATTCTGAACTGACTGTAAAAATTTATTTAAAATGCGTTTACTGTTCTCATCTGCAAGTAAAGGATTTAATATCAATTCGACATACTTATTCCATGCTATCTCGGTCTCTTCATTTGATAATATCCAGCTTTGTTCTTCTCCCAAAATCTGCCTCATAAAAGACTTTTGAATTTTTCGCCACATTTTAGGATTTTCCACAACAAATACCGTAGTTTTATTTTCTGTTAATTCTACCCTGATTCCAAGTTTTGCCTGTGCAAGTATCATAATATCACCAATCTTTCGTCCGATTGCAAGATTTCTTTTTGTTCTTCTCCTACCAGAAATTCCATTTTACTATACTGTTTTTCTGTGATAGTAAGCATCTGAACAAGTCCTTCAGGCGGTGTATTTTTCCTCACACCATCTATTATTCCTCTTGATACGGTAGTATTTAAAGCCAATTTTGTATAAATCGACTCCTGCATCATCACAAATCCATTTTTTAGCAGGTACTTTCTAAATCTTGTATATTCTCTCCTCTGTTCCGTCGTAACAACCGGCAGATCAAACATTACCATTACTCTCATAAACCTATAACTCATCTACTGAATAAAATCTAAGCAACGATATATCCGAATCATTTATTGCATCAAATACACTTTTTGTATATCTCTTTATGGCATTATTAACAATGAAATGTTTTCCCTCCATATAAACCTCGCCATTTAATACATTTACAAGTTTCATTTTCTGCTCATGTTCAAAATCTATCAAATTCATGTTATACACAATCCTGTCTATAAGAATTCTGAATGGTTCCATAAGATCAGAACCAAAATTGAACTGATTGAACATATTGTCATGAAAAAGTCCCAACTGCGTTATATAGCCGTTTGCAACTATTTCCCTGTTAAATGCAGAAAGTAATATACTATATCCGTAATTTAATGCCGCATTTATATTATTGTCCTGACTTCTCGAAAAATCCATTCCAAACAATGCATTGAAATATACTTTTGCAGCGTGTCCCTCTCTATTAGTTTCATCTTTCCAGTGAACTGCTCTTGAATATCCGGATAAAAGCCGTGCTTCCTCCTCCTTACCTAATTCTCTCAAAAAACATTCCTGCTGCTTAATCTTTTCACGCACAATTTCCGTCCAGACACTATCCTTTATAAATCTGCTCCAATTTATCTGTGTCCTAACTTTATTGCTTGTATCATGCGAGCCATAATAACCTATCAGTTCAGAACTCGGATTTCTTTTCTGGTCGCAGAATATAACTTTAACTTTCTGTCTTGTAAGTTCTGCGAGCAGACCAACTGTCAATGAAACAGATGTTGACTCTATCAAAAGCAATCCGATTTCCGAAATATGTATTTTGGTGGTGTTCATATCACTGCGAACCACAAGATACCCTAATTGAAGATCCAGTTTCGCAGTGTTATGAATAACCACTACACGCCAGCTCATATGGTTTTCAGGTCAATGACCTGCTCATAAAATCCTGTTATAGATTGATTAATGATTTCAACCTTGTCATAATTAGACAATCTATATATAAGTTGAAGCTTTCCCGCATCTTTACCTTTTCCCTCATTTATCATAGTTATATCCGCATTAACAATATTACATTGAAAAATATGCAATATTTCTTCTAAAACAATACACTTTTCCAATAATGATAACCTTTCAAAGTTGTTTCTTCGGTTTTTTAATGTTATAAATTGCCTTGATAATCTAATTTTATATATTGTATCTGATAATTTCTTCAAAAGTAAATCATACAAATCTAATAATACATAATTTGTTATTTTTATTGTATCAGAAATCACCATATCTTTATTTATTTTATAATCAGCACATATTTTGCCTATATCTTTAACTATTTTATTATATTTTTCTGGCAATACAAGTTGCTCAGCTCCTTTAAAAACGAGCTGTTTACCATTTCTTGAAGAAAGGTGCATCCTAAATCCATCCACATTAAAAAGTGAATCCATTTTTATTTTCCTAACCCTTATATCAGGATTTTTAAGTTCAAGTTTTTCAACACAATATCTTATTGCTGCATCCTCAGATTTTTCCATCTCTTTTGCAAGATAAACAGGAACAAATTCCAAAGTCCTTATTTTATTGCCTTTTTTATCCTCTGATTCAACAAGCATAAAGTATGCTCCGCTTGCCTTGTTATATGCTCCATATTTTTCTGTTGCACAAAGCCTGTCATCATATGAATTTCCTTTTATTGGAATCTGTCCGTTTCCTTTCTTTACTAACTGCTGGTCAAATAAGCCTCCCCTGACTTCATATGCTTTTCTTGTAAACAGTATGTTATTTTTTCTCATCACTTTTTTTACAGTAACAATAGTTCCATTATCACCTGATACCCAAGCCGTTTCATCACCACGGCTGACTGTCCCCTGCTCAAACATCTTTTTAAGATTATAAGTTCTTCCCGGATTGTTCCTTATAAACCATGCCGCATCTTTTGTAAATTTAACATAGTATGTATTTCCAACTACGATATTTAAATAAGCATCTTTCGCATGGTGATAATCATTTATGTTCCTTACTTTTGTAAATCCAAATTTATGTCTAAATTCACTTACTGCATTAGCCTTTGCATATACTATCTCCGACTCAGGATATGCCTTTGTGAGAAGCTGCGTCACTGCTTTTGTACTCTGTCTTGTCTCTACAAGCTGTCTTGCTATAAAACCGGACAACTCATTTTCACTGAAACCATCACGCCTTGTTAGACGGTGATATTTTTCTTTTGAGATTAAATCTTTCTTTTTAAGCATATCCCATAAAGTTTTTGCCTTGTCCATATATTCCTTTGGCACTGGAAAAACATCGGTTTTGTTACTATTCAATTCTCTTTTCACAAGAACTCTGTTGTCGAGACTGTCGTCCATAACCTTTGACTGCGGATATATATGGTCTATATCATACCTGTTTGTAAACAAATCTTCTATGTCTATCACTTCATTTGAGTACATACATCTTCCCATCTGGGTATAATACAAAAACAATTTATCACTTCTAAGTTTATTATCATCTTCTTTTACAAGATTTTCATAAATCTCAGGTGCTTCTTTTTTACAATATTTATATTTTTCCAAAAGCCTTGATTTTCTTGAAACTTTTACATCTCCCTTTTGTCCCGGTTCTCTTGCCATCTCGACAAATATACGCTCCGGCTTACTTCCCATTATTTTTGATATTTCTTCTACGATTTTTAAAGTCTGCCATACAGGTCTTTTGACCGCCGGTGATACATAAAGTTTCTGGACATCATCATATGTTACCACCTCAGATTTATCTTCTGCTTCATCATTCAATCTTTTTATCTCTGAAAGATAATCGTACTTGTTGCTGAGAAGCTGCATAAGATTTTCATTTGTCTCCCAAAGTGCTGATATTATATTTAGCACCTCACCCGTTTCTTTATTGACCGACTCTACTTCTTCTAAAAACTCTCGTGAAAGTCTTCCCCATCCTGTATATTTCTTTGCCGCAAGCTTTGTCACCTGTTTATCACTAAGTTCCGGATATTTAATCTTAAGTCGCTTTTTAAGCATCTTTTGTGAGTCTGCAAATACTGTAATATCCTTTATTATATCCTCTTTCTGATTTTGACTTAAATTTATGTCTCCTGCTATCTGTTTTATATCATGATATGCCTTAAGAGAACTTTTAAAGTTCTGGTCAAATCCCGACAACTCCTGTTCTCTTCCTATAATGCCGCTCCTTATAAGAAAATCTTTAACTTTCTTTCCCGTTACCCTCTGGTATTTCTTGAAAACATTCTCATAGACAGCCTGCTTTATCTCAACTGACACTTTTTCCCCGTCAATCCTTAAATTGTTAAGTTCATTTAAAACCATAAATTTTGAATAGAGCAGCGATTCTTTAGGTAAAACATCTTTTCCTATAAGATATGTGCATTTATTTGTCATTCTTCCTATAAATTTTCCAGCACTTTCCTCTGCATCAATCTTACTTTCAAAATTCCACGGATAAATCTTTCCATCCTGTTTTCTTACTGCCCAACTGTTGCCGCCTTTGTCAGAATGATATGTATTAAGCGGTCCGACATAATATGGAATGCGAAACTTAAATATTGCCTTTATCTTGTCCATGTTTGTATAACCCTCATCATCTTTTTCACTCAAAAACGGATAATACAAAGCTGCATTTTTTAATATGCGGTCAAGCTCTGCCTCATGAAGCTGGTAAGGTATTACACCATTATCACTTATTACCTGCTTAGGCAAAAATGTTTCATTTTCTATCTCATTTATGATACTTTCCGCAATTTCTCTTTCTTTTTCATCCTCAAAATTTATCTTATTTAAAGTTTTCTTCAAAAATGAATAAAAATCAGCTTTTGTGCATTTTTTATCTATAGGTACTTTCTTCCCATTCTTTTTAACCATACCAATATATGCACTATAATTTGCCTGCTTTTTAGGTAATCCGAAAATCAACTTATATTCATCCGGTCTTGTTTTTAAAAGACCTTTTAACTTTCTCAAATCATCCCCGTGCTTTTTATATATCTTTACTTTTGCTTCTGAAATATATGTCGAACCCTCTAATATATCACTGAGCACCGCCCAGTCATAAAGAGCCTTTCCGGCAGCTATCAATAAAAATCTTTCCGCTAAAGTTTCCTCCACATTCGCAATATACTCATCATAATTTGAATCAGCAAAAGAAATTTTGTTTCTTTCACCATCATCAAGTGACTTATCCGCAAATATTTCACTTAATTTAATCGTACAGCCTGTAACCAATGCCGCAAGTGCCTTTTTCTGCTTATCCGCTCCTGCTATTATCTTTCCTAACTCCTGCTTTTTTGCTGTTTTACTTTTTTGTCTTGATTTCAGCAAATCTTCTATATCTTTTAACTTTTCTTCATCCACCGTTATCTCAATATCATTATCCGATGCCACTTTACAAAAAGCCTCAAATGCACTGCCGAAATCCGTCACCTCAGACATTTTCTTTCCCTCAAATAAAAAATGTCCTCTATGCTTAATAATATGATGTATTGCAAGATAAACAAGTCTTATATCATACTTCTGTGTCCACTCGTTTACAAGTACATTTCTCAAGTGAAATATAGTCGGAAACTGCTCATGATAATCTTTATCCGTAAATCCATCATCAACAAAAAGTGCATATGGTAATTCAGGCTGCTTTCCGTTTATATCTCTCTTATCTTCAAACCAATACTTACTCTCTTTCATTCTCTGATAAAAACCTATATCAGTCTTTGATATTTCATCACCGAATATCTCCTGCAACAATTCCATTCTCTGTTTTCTACGCTGTGTTCTTCTTCTGGCGGCACGAAATGTTCTTCTTTCCTCTGCTGTATTAGCAGTTTTGAACAATCGTACTCCCCATAGAGCCTTTCCATGTCTCTTTATGATATTATACTTATCATCCGTAACAGCCCAGCCTACTGATGCTGTACCCATATCAAGACCTACATAAAATTTTTGCTTCATAATTTCCATTACCTCCTTGACAATTTTATATTTTTATTATATCATACTTATAGATTAAGTACCATACTTAATTTTACATCATAAGTTCAAATAAAAATTTATTCAAATCGCCTTAGGGCATCACAGTGTGTGAATTTTAAAAACTCGTTTTCAACGGGTTTTTTGTTTTTTATATTTACAAGTATCAGTTTTTGTGTATAATATTTCACCAAAAAAAGATAATGATTATTGAAATTTTGTCTCAATAATCATTATCCTTTTTATTATAAATCGCCTAAAACCTTATTCATTTTTTAATTATGCCAATTCCCCTATAAACTTCTCAATCCTGTCGAGTCCTTTCTCAATCTGTTCAATAGATATAGCATAAGAAAGACGGAAACAGTCTGGAAATCCAAAGTCTGCACATGGCACTATTGCCGTATTGTACTCATTGATAAGTATGTCTGCCATCTGCGGAACGCTTTCTATCTTTGTTCCCTTATATGATTTTCCGAGTACTGCACTGCCGTCTACAAACACATAAAATGCTCCCATTGGCTCAAGTGTATCGAGTAAATCCATATCGCAGATTCTCTTATACATATATTTACGGCGTTTATCAAATTCAGCATGCATTTTCTCTACTGAATCCTGTGGTCCCGTAAGAGCCTCTACTGCCGCTTTCTGTGCAATAGAGTTTGGATTTGATGTCTGGTGGCTCTGCACGCTTCCCATCATCTTTGCAATCTCTTTTGATGAACCTGTATAGCCTATTCTCCAGCCTGTCATCGCATAGCTCTTTGCAAGTCCGCTACAAGTTATAGTCCTGTCATATATATCTTTTCCAAGTGATGCAATGCTTATATGTTTCTGCTCTCCGTAAACAAGCATTTCATACATTTCGTCTGCTACCACATAGAAGTCTTTTTCTACCGCAACTTTTGCTATTGCACGAAGTTCTTCTTCCGTGTAAAGCATTCCTGTAGGGTTATTTGGTGTGTTTAATACAAGTGCTTTTGTCTTGTCTGTTACTGCTGCCGCAAGAGCCTCTGCCGTAAGCTTGAAGTTCTGCTCTTTTGTTGTCGTAACGATAACCGGAACTCCACCCGCAAGTTTTACTATCTCAGGATAGCTGAGCCAGAATGGTGCAGGGATGATAACCTCATCGCCTGGATTTATGAGTGCTGTAAATATATTTGTAAGTGAATGTTTTCCACCATTGCTTATAACTATCTGGTCCGTATCATAATCAAGTCCGTTAAATTCCTTGAACTTTTTAGATATAGCTGCTTTTAATTCATTTGTTCCTGAAGCAGGTGTGTACTTTGTAAATCCATCTTTAATCGCTTTGATAGCTGCCTCACAGATATTTTCAGGTGTGTTGAAATCAGGTTCGCCAGCTCCAAATCCAACTACATCTTTTCCCTGTGCCTTAAGTTCTTTTGCCTTTGCCGTGATTGCAAGAGTTGACGAAGGTTTAACTGCTGCTGCTTTCTTTGATAATTCTAATGACATATTTCTAACCTCATTCCTGCGACTTTATCGCATAAGTAATTTAATATTTTTACGCCTGTATCAGAACCAGACTGCCGTTCATACTACATATGACTGACAATAAGAATATATCTCTTAATGAATCTTATTCATGATACGGTTTTAATTATCTCACATTACATATACCTGCGTCAATATATATGTTTACGATTATATCAAAAAAATATACCTTAAAATTGTAAAAATTACCAAAAACTCAACAATTTCAAGGTATATTAATGTGTTTTAATATTTTTTCTTAATTTTCTTAATTCTTAAAGCTGTGGATAGGTGCCGGTATTCTTCCGCCCCTGTTTACAAACTCGCTGCAGTCAAACTGATTTACAGGCATTACAGGTGCATATCCTAACAATCCTCCAAACTCTACCATCTCTCCGACTTTCTTTCCCGGAACAGGTATAAGTCTTGCCGCTGTCGTTTTCTGGTTTATCATTCCAATAGCCATCTCATCTGCGATTATTCCCGCAATCGTCTCAGGCTTTGTATCTCCCGGTATTGCTACCATATCAAGTCCTACCGAACATACACAGGTCATGGCTTCAAGCTTTTCAAGAGTGAGTGCTCCATCCTGAACTGCATTTATCATTCCCTGATCCTCACTTACCGGAATAAATGCACCGCTAAGACCACCTACATACGAAGATGCCATTACACCGCCTTTTTTAACCTGGTCATTAAGCATTGCAAGTGCCGCCGTTGTTCCCGGTGCTCCTGCTCTCTCAAGTCCCATCTCCTCAAAAATATCTGCTATACTGTCACCGATTGCCGGTGTAGGTGCAAGTGAGAGGTCTATTATTCCAAACGGTATATTAAGTCTTTTTGATGCCTCAAGTGCAACAAGCTGACCTACTCTCGTAATCTTGAATGCCGTCTTTTTAATCTTTTCACAGAGTGCACCAAAGTCAAGCCCATGTGCCGACTCAAGTGCTTTTCTCATAACACCCGGTCCACTTACTCCGACATTTATTATCTCGTCTGCTTCGGTAACACCATGGAATGCTCCTGCCATAAACGGATTGTCATCAGGTGCATTACAGAATACAACAAGTTTTGCACAGCCGTTACATTCACAGTCAACTGTTATATCAGCAGTCTCACGGACAATATCACCCATAAGTCTTACCGCATCCATGTTTAATCCTGTCTTTGTCGAACCGACATTTACTGAACTGCACACGAAGTCCGTAGCCTTAAGTGCCTCGGGTATTGAGCGGATAAGAAGCTCGTCACTCTTTGTCATCCCCTTTGAGACAAGTGCAGAATATCCACCGATAAAGTTTACTCCAACTTCCTTTGCAGCTTTATCAAGCGTCTTTGCTATCGTTACATAATCCTCAGGCTTCTTACAGGCAGAGCCGCCGATAAGAGCTATAGGTGTAACTGATATTCTCTTGTTTACGATAGGAATACCATATTCAAGTTCAATAGCTTTTCCTGTAGGAACAAGATCTTTTGCAACAGTTGTTATACGGTTATATATTTTTTCATTTAATCTGTCAAGATCATCATCTATACAATTTAAAAGGCTTATACCAAGCGTAATCGTTCTTACATCAAGGTTTTCCTTCTCGATCATATCATTGGTTTCTTTAACTTCTGCTATATTTATCATACTGGCTGCCCCTCCAAATTATTAAATTCTGTGCATCTTATCAAAAATATCCTCACGCTGAGCCTTTATAGTACAGCCCATATCCTCACCTATCTTTTCAAGGGCATTGTTAAATCCTGCAAAGTCTGTTTTACATTCTGCCACATCAACAATCATCATCATGTTAAAAAATCCACCTACGATAGTCTGTGAAATATCAAGAATATTTACATTGTTTTCTGCAAGATATGTGCATACCTTTGCGATAATACCAACACTATCCTTACCTACTACTGTTATAACTGTTTTTTTCATTTTATCTATCCCTCGTTTCTGCACACATTTTTTGCATAGTGTGTAATATAATATTTCACATATAAAATCTGTGTCCAGTGTGCACAGACACAAATCCCGTATGTGAAAATTTTTCACACTTTTTTCTTATCTTAAATTATCTTAAAGCACAACCATCTTGGACGGCTCGTCTCTCTTTGCTACCGACAGGTCAAAATCAAGGTCTTTTAATCCCATCTCCTCCCACAACTGACATTTTACTGCTTCAAATGCAAGCTGCGGATAGTTGTTTTCTTTTGACAGATGTGCAAGAAATGCATATTTTAAATTTTTATTTATCACCTTGCACAGCAAACTTCCTGAATCTTCATTTGATAAATGACCGTATTCACTCAATATCCTACGCTTAAGCTTATACGGATATTTTCCGGCTTCAAGCATACTTATATCATGGTTTGCCTCAATAAACAAAACATCTGTATCTTTTAAATGGTCTATCGTATAATCATCATACTTTCCCAGATCAGTAGCTATGCTCGTCTTATGTCCCTCCGCCGTAAGCGTATATCCTACCGGGTCTGCGGCATCATGCGATGTTGAAAATGGCATTACTGTTATCGCTCCCATAGATACCGGCTCATCAGCGTGTACCTCAAAAAGATGATTCATTGAAATAATGCCTTTTTTATCCTTAAGCCTTATTGCATCGAGCGTTCCACCTGTTGCATAGACAGGTGTATCAAACATCTTGACCATCATATTTATACCCTGAATATGGTCACTATGTTCATGTGTTACAAATATTCCGTCTAGCTGTTCAGGAGCAACACTAATCTTTTTAAGACCTTCGACTATCCTTTTACGGCTCACTCCCGCATCTATCAGAATATTTGTGTCACCACTGCCAACATATGTACAGTTTCCACTGCTGCCGCTGGCAATACTGCATACTCTCATTTCTACCTCATTTCTATGCTATATCCCATCTTTTATTCTTCGTTCTCACGCATAGCAAGTCTGTGCAAAGCACAAATCTTGAGTGTGAAAATTTTAATTTCATACTACCCACTGAATTACAACAGCATCACCATCATTTACCGGTGTCATAAAATCTCCATGAACACCATTTACCATTGTTTCAAGGTGGTCGCCATGAGCTACTGAGGTATCTACAGGATAAAAATCGAGTACATCTACAAGAATATATCTTTCTTTTCCCTTCATGATAACAGTGTCACCATTTACGGTAATCGTAATATCATGTACCCCTGCCCGTCCGTTCCTGGCAGCCGATGCAGCATTTTCTTTTTCTGCCGGCTGTCCGTTTTCTAAAACCGATACGGAAGCTGTTTCTTCCTCAGGCTGTACTGTCACTTTCTCATCAGCTATTTCTTTTTTTATATTTTCCATGAAGTTTTTCTGTTCCCCGGCTGTCTCCCCTCCGGTACTGTAAGTCTCGATTTCATTAGCATCAACTCTGCCTGTTTCATCTGTCTTATGTATGTTTTCTTTCAATGTGCTATCATACTTATCATTAACAGTATTATTATCTGATGCTATTTCATTTATTGAGTACACAACATCTGTCGGGAACTCAGGTTCACCGTATTTTGCATATAATTCATTATAATTAGGTTCTTCTTTTTTTATCTCGCAGAGAATAGAAAAATTGTCATAAACCTTTGTGTTCATATCAGCAGGAACATTGTTTACATACACCTTTCCGCTATAGATAATGTCCATAAATTCAAATACCTGTTTCAATGTATAATAATCAAGGAACCATATGTCATCACCATCTTTTATATCATAAAATCCTGAAACAAGTTCACCATTTACCGCAACATATCTTGGGCAGACAACTTCCTTATTATTAAATGTAAATTTAATAGTCGATTTATACTCTGGAATATCCTCTATCTCCAAAACAGCATCTTCTCCAACCGTTGACGGCTTTATATCGATTTTTGCATTTTGAATAACCGGTGTATTTATCCCTGCTTCGGCACCGTTCATCTTTATCACGCAGGCTTCTCCATGCTTTCCACGAGCCATACGCTTCTCACCGTTCACATTGTAAATAATGCTTTTTCCCCGTTTAGGGAAAAGATCCTCATTTGGAAATCCGATGCTCATAGCAGCATCTATAATTGCCAGCTTACCATTATCATACAACTTGACTCTCTCATCATTTATATTCACAAATATAAAGTTATTTCGCTGTTCATAATAATTAAGACAGATTCCGACCGGAGTCACAAGAAGTGAATCAACCTTTATATCGTCCTGCATGAATTTAATATTTCCCATAACTTCTGAACCCCTGAGTGCAACTCTTTCTTTCGGAAGTTCAAGAAACTCAGCAAGGCTTTCCACAAAGCCTCTGATTTTTCCACCGCCGCCTACTACAAAGACCGCACTGACTGACTTTCCACCGTTAAGTTCTATAATCTTACCAGCAATGCTCTTTGTAATTGACTGCACAGTATCTTTCACCACATCCGCTATCTCATCAGATGAAATCTTATATGGCAGTCCCATTATATCGTTAAATTCAACTTCTTCCTGCTCGGTACTCTTGCATTTAAGGGCATCTGCCTCATTAAAATCCGTCAGATAATGTTTTGCAAGGCACTCCGTTATCTCATCGCCGGCACTTGGAATCATGCCATATGCAATAATGCTTCCATCCTTTGTAATGGAAATATCGGATGTTCCTGCTCCTACATCGACAAGTGCGATATTTAATAATCGAAACCTCTCAGGTATTGCAACATTTATAGCTGCTATTGGCTCCAATGTAAGATTTGCAACATATAATCCGGCTCTCTCAACAGCAGTATAAAGTCCGTCAACTACTTCATCAGGAAGGAATGTTGCAATAATCTCACAAGAAATCTTATTACATTTATGTCCCTCAAGATTTGTTATCGCATATCCGTTCTGATAATAATGTTTTACTGAGTAACCAACACAATAAAATTTTATATCATCACTATTTTGTTCTTCTCTAAGCTTTTCATAAGCATTTTCTACACCGAGCATATCAAGTGTATATATTTTCTCAGTCGTGACAACCGTTTCTGAATTAAAATCTATCTCTGCCTCTGCCTCAACAGTCTTGAGCACTCGACCGGCGGCTGCTATACACACATCTTTGTATGTACGCCCGGTCATATACTCAAGTCTGTCACGGATTTCACTGATAGTAGATGCAACCATGTTTATATCATGTATCTGTCCATCCATCATGGCTCTTGTTTCATGTTCTTTTGATGTCTGTGCAACTACGGTAAATCCCTTTGTATCTCTGTAACCTATCGTTCCAACAATACTTCTCGTTCCTATATCAAGACCAAAAACGAGCTGCTCCGGGACACCTTCCATATTTACCTTTTTTACCTCGACATTTTCTGTCTCATCTATCACTATGGAACCCCCTTAATTATCACAATTATCAATATTTTACCAAATAAACAGACATAATACAAGTCTTAAACTCATCCCTTTGCCACACAAAAAGTAACAGTTCATCCTTTTATTATCCACACTATAAATGTGTATGATTACCTTTTTATTTAACCTTTACCGTAACTAATTCTGCTTTTTCAAGTGATGCACAATATACGACTATCGTAACTTTTCCTTTCTTTTTAGCGTGTATCATACCTATTTCGTCAACCTGCACAACTTTCTTATTTGAAGATACATAAGTTATATTAGGATTGTAGGCATTCTTAGGTAATAATGATACTTTGATTCTTGCATATTTTCCTTTTTTCAATGTAATTTTATTTTTAGCCACATTAAAATCGTTAAGTCCTGTAATTTTATCCCATGATACGATATGAATCTTACAACGCACTGCTTTTAAACCTTTTACCTTGGCTGTCACCGTGCAGACTCCCGGTTTTTCTGTGACAACATGAATCGTACCACTTTCATCTACCGTAACAATTTTCTCATCTGACGATTTCCATTTGATGCCCGATATGACAGCTCCAAATGGCTGAATTCCATATTTCATACTATAATCATCATATGGTGAAAGATATATATCATTGTATTGGAATATAAACTTTTTGACAGTATTTGCCTTAGTTTTCTTTTTCCACTTTGCATATAATGTCACTTTCTCATCTGTCAATGTTGTTAAATCATTCTTATCAAACTTAATCTCATATGTTTTTTTGCCCGCTTTTTGTTTATAGTACCATCCACAAAAACTATATCCCTTCTTAGTCGGTTCTTTAGGCAGTTCAACTCCAGTGTCAAATATATAATCTACCGTTGCATATGTTTTTCCATTCACCATAAATACAAACTGTCTGCTTGCACAATAATCATTTATTGAAGAAATATTTTTGTCTATCCAGTCTATTCTCTCACGAATCCACTGTTTTAATCTCTGTTCCTCAGAATCATATGTTATCTTTGCCATATTTTCTGTCGTTTTTCCAATATTCTCATCAATCTTCATGTCATTCACAATATCTTTCAACACATCGTTATATTCCAGTATATCATCCTGTGAATACATTTTGTTGACATAATAATTCGCTTTTTGTGAAGCATATTGTTTTTGCGAATATGTATCTATGATTCCTCCGTCCTTTATTCCCTCCAACAGTTTTTCTTTTATATAAGGCCATCTTGCCACAAATTTTTTTCTAAATTTTTCATTAGCAAACAACTTTGTAAACCATGCATTTCTATCAAGATTTAAACCTTCAACGCTGTTAGATGTATATTCTGTTGCTCCCCATGCAACATAATCAAAATCCCATAATGGTCCCCAGTATAGTTTTCCATCTCTTTTTTTATATAGGTATGTACTTCCTGATATAAACGCATCACCATTTAACGAAAATTCCTGTACCCAGTAATAGTCTATCGCTGAATCAACATCCATGTAATCTTCATAAGAAACTCCCTTACTGTCTTTAAATCCCTTTCCATATATGGCCGCCTCCGTCTGTTTAAGATAATCTGATATATAGTTATACTGTTCAAGATTTGTATAATCTTCAAAATCAGGACTTTCTATTGCAAATGACATTCCTTTATCCGTTGTTATATTCATCCTATCATCTGCCTTTTCACATGAGAGAAGATAACCGCCTGTTATCGCAGAGCCGCTTGTTACAGCCTTTGATTCATCATCAGCAGACAAATCATCAATATTTACCCTGTTTTTTCCGACGCGTACCTGCTCAGACAGATAATAACTACCAAGATATTTTCCGTTCATAACGACATTTACAAACTCACATTTCGGAGTATATTCAAGTCCGAGCACATTCCCAAGCCAATATGTAAATTTGTTTCTGAGCATTGATATGTCATAATAATTTGCGAGAAGTATCCAGTGTTTGTCAGAACCCATTCCTAACAAATCAGCCTTTTTGTCAAGTTTTAATTTGTATGGTTTTTTGTCAGGTCCCCAGGTTGAATTACCTCTGCCCCTTATATAATCAAGCTCATAAGTCTTTGTAGAAAGTTTCTTATCGGTATATTCTGATTTATACCCTTTAGGAATATCAACAGTCATATTTCCATAACACTCTGTCTGGTGATTTGGATCACCGTTCATTGCAGCTATCGGGGTCTTTGATTCATCAATATCAAGATCGACCATCGGAATATCTTCATCCAATACAAATGTATATTTTAATAATATTTTCAGACTCTTGCCTTTATATTCATTTCCATTATTATCCGTAAATTTAAAATATATTTTATGTTTTCCCTTTATCTCATCGGATATTTTTATACATCTATTGTCATCTGTACTCCACGCATTTTTCCTGTTTTGTCTTGTCAGCTTAACTTTTGCAAAACTCTTTGTCGAATCATCTAAATATAAAGAAAGCGTCACATCTCTTTTTCTCTCAGATGTACCTGAAAAAACAAGATATCCGCTTTTATCAGAAAAATCTATCTCTTTTGAAAGCATAAATCTGGCATTTTCAATTTCTTCGGTTTTTCCATCAACAAACAAGCCGTCTGTCTTGTTATCTTTCGACAAAGTCACTTTAGAATTGTCTGTACTAAACTCTTTTGAGTCATAAAGCTCCGTAAAATCAACTTTTTCTCCGGTTTTAATATAATTTTCCCCAGCCTTTGCATAATGTGATACGAAAAATACACTTACAACTGCTAACGCCGTCGTAATCCCTCTTGTTAAAATTTTTCTTTTTTTCATAAAAAAACACTCCTTTCAGATACAGATGCTGATTAGGCGGCTATGAAACATAAACAGCCCCTCGTTAAGGATATGTTAGCATAGACACATTTTTGACACAATATATCTGAAAGAAATGTAATTAATTCTTAAGTATTAACTTCCATAATAGCGTTATATATTTTCTATCTGCCAGTCGATTGGCTCTACTCCGTTCTCTTTAAGAAATTCATTTGTCTGACTGAAATGCCTGCATCCGTAAAATCCTCTGTAAGCTGAAAGCGGACTTGGATGCGGTGCTTTTAATATTAGATGTTTCGGATTTGTAAGCATAGGAATCTTACTCTGTGCAGGTCTGCCCCACAAAAGATATACTATAGGTCTGTCCTGCTCATTTACCGCATTTATGACAGCATCGGTAAAATGTTCCCATCCTTTATTCTGGTGTGAATTTGCCTGGTGAGCCCTTACCGTAAGCACCGTGTTTAACATAAGCACCCCCTGATCCGCCCATTTTTTGAGGTAACCGTTGTTTGGTATATAACAGCCGAGATCGTCATGCAATTCCTTGTATATATTTTGAAGCGACGGCGGTATCTCCTTCTGACTCGGCGGCACTGAAAAGCTAAGTCCGTGTGCCTGATTTACATTGTGATACGGGTCCTGTCCCAAAATCACTACTTTCACTTTTGACAATGGGGTAAAATGAAACGCATTGAATATATCATCTGCCGGTGGATATACAACAACTCTGCTGTACTCAGTCTTAACAAACTCGAACAAATCTTTATAATATGTTTTCGCAAACTCCGGCTTTAAAGCCGGAAGCCAGTCATTATCAATCATTCCCATAACTTTCTTCCTCTTTTCTGTAAATATGTTTAGAGTCTGACACTTATACCCTCTTCTCTAAGATACTTTTTCACCTCATTTATCTCAAGTTCTTTGTAGTGGAAAAGTGATGCTGCAAGCACTGCATCTGCATTTCCCTCTGTAAACGCTTCTTTAAAATGTTCAAGTTTTCCTGCTCCACCTGATGCGATTACAGGTATATTTACATTGTCAGAAACAGTTCTTGTAAGTTCAATATCATATCCGTCTTTTGTTCCATCACAATCCATACTTGTGAGCAATATCTCACCGGCACCAAGTTCATACGCTTTCATCGCCCACTCAATGGCATCTATCCCCATATCAACACGCCCACCGTTCTTAAAGATGTTCCAGCCTTTGCCATCCTCTCTCCTTTTCGCATCAATGGCAACGACAACACACTGGCTTCCAAATTTCATAGCCGCTTCAGATATAAGTTCAGGATTTAATATTGCAGCAGAATTTACGGCAACCTTGTCAGCCCCCTCTCTTAAAACAGCCTTAAAATCATCAACTGTCCTTATACCACCACCGACTGTAAATGGAATAAACACCGTTTCCGCTACTCTCCTTACCATATCTATCTTAGTCGCTCTCGCATCAGAAGATGCCGTTATATCAAGAAATACAAGTTCGTCTGCACCCGCTTTCCCATAAGCAGCACCAACAGTAACCGGGTCACCCGCATCTTTAAGATCAACAAAATTTACACCTTTAACAACTCTGCCGTTATTTACATCCAAACATGGAATTATTCTCTTTGTAAACATATATCTACCAAGCCTTTCCTTTGCTGCCTAATCACACCTGTAGTGCAACAGACCACTTTCTTTTCTGTTTCCAATTTCTGCACGATTTAATTTTTTAAACAACTATTTTTACACAACTAAGTATATAATGCTGCCTTGAATTTTTGCATTTACATTACCGTCTATTTTAACTATCGCATCACATTTTATAATTCACAAAAATTCTTTAATATCTGCAATCCGACATCACCGCTTTTTTCCGGATGAAACTGGCAGGCAAATATATTGCCATGCTCAACAGATGCATGAATGTGTGTTATGTAATCGGTAGTTGCTGCTACATCGTTTTCATTTTCTGCCTGAAGATAATATGAATGAACAAAGTAAACATATGAATTGTCAGAAACACCTTTGAAAAGTCTGCTCCCATCTTTTATCTTAATTGAATTCCATCCCATGTGAGGAATTTTGTACCCATCTTTTTCTGGAAATTTGACTATCTTTCCCGGAAGAAGCCCAAGACCTTTTACGCCCGGTCCCTCCTCACTGCTCTCAAACATAAGCTGAAGTCCGAGACATATTCCTAAAAACGGTTTATTTTCTTTAACTATCTCATGTATTACCTCAACAAGACCAAATTTATTAAGTTTCTCCATCGCATCACCGAAAGCACCCACTCCCGGCAAGATAACTTTATCCGCTTTAAGAAGTTCATTTCTGTCTCTTGTGACTACACACTCTTCACCGAGATATAACAAAGCTTTCTCAACACTCTTAAGATTTCCTGCATCATAATCAATAATTGCTATCATTCTGTATATCACCTCTGCTGTCATTATTTTGTATGTTAAAAGTGTACCACATACGGGTGGTGTTGTCGATATGATAATTTCTGTACGATAAAGAAATACTTTTGACTATGTTCTCCACTTTTTCAAACAAAAAACTCACCGACTTTTTTATACCGGTGAGTTTTTATTTACTTACTTAGCTGCAATAGCATTAACTTTGCTTGTATATTCACTGCTGCCTAAGCTAAGAATATCATATGCCTGTGACTTTGACAGACCAAATTCATCTGACAAAATATCAAGTATCTTATCATAAACACTCGCAAGGTCGTTTTCTATCTCAAGGTCATATGCAGTCTTTTTATTTGCATCATATTTCTTAAGTCCCATAAGAAGAGCATCCAATGCTTCAGGATATTTTTTGACATTTTCATAGTTCTGATAGGAATCAAGAGCATGCTGAACTTTCATAACAGTCACAATCTTTTTATACTGCTCAGGATTTTTTTCCTTCATGTTTGTCCCTACAGCAGATTCATATGCCTGCGAATATCTGTGCATTTCAAAGTAATTTGTAGCTTTCTTCTTATCCAAACCGCTTCCAAAACTGTTTGTACCGATAATTATTCCGGCGAGTATTATAACTCCAAATACAGCTACTATTGAAACTCCAACCTTGTTAAGTTTTCCTACTACTTCATTTGCAGCAGCTTCTCTTTCGGCTTCTTTCTGTGCCTGTTTTTCCGCTTTCTTTGCTGCTTTTTCCTCCGCTTTTTTCGCTTTTGCTGCAGCTTTCGCCTCTGCCTTTTCAGCCTTCAGCTTTTCTTTTTCTTCCTTTTGCTTTGCTTTCTCAGCAGCCTTTTCTTCTTTTACTTTTTCGGCTTCTTCTTTTTTAGCAGCCTCTTCTTCTTCCTGTTTTTTCTCTGCTTCCGCTATCTCATCCGTGACTACATTTCCAAAAACTTTTTTGAAAATGCTCTGTTTTTCACCATCATCTTCCTTTTCTTCATTCTGAGGGAGTATATTGGATATGTCCTCCTCTTCTTGCATAGGTATATCAGGAATATCTGATATATCAGGAATTTCTTCATTTGAAACGCTGTCAAGGCTTATAACGTCATCAGATGTTGAGTCATCACTAAGCATCCCCAACAAATCAGAGAGATCATCCGCTTTCTGTCCATCACCTGCATCTGATCCACTATTCTCCTTCGACTGTTCTTCCGACTCATCACCTATAGAACCATTTTTATCAAAATTGTCCAAAAGACCTCCGAGCATATCATCTATAGAACCTGATTCGTCATCAGCTGTTCCATCTTCTGTAAGTGACATTATGTCATTATCAGGCTGTTCCTCGTCTGCTCCGTCCTCTGAGAGCGACATTATATCTGCATCTGACTGTTCCTCATCTGCTCCGTCCTCTGAAAGCGACATTATATCTGCATCTGATTGTTCCTCGTCTGCTCCGTCCTCTGAGAGTGACATTATATCTGCGTCTGACTGTTCTTCATCTGCTCCGTCCTCTGAGAGTGACATTATATCTACGTCTGACTGTTCTTCATCTGCTCCATCCTCTGAGAGTGACATTATATCTGCACCCGACTGTTCAGCTTCTGCATCTGATTGAGTTTCTATCTCAGTATCTTTTTCTGCTGCAATATCTTCTGATACCTGCGGTTCTTCGACAGTACTATCATCCGCCGCATTATTGTCATCATCTTTTATCTCCGGATATGTAGTTTTTATATCTGACCCGTCAGATAATTCCGATGCTATTCCATCGTCTTCTGAAAAATCTATGTCAGGAAGTGGTATATCAATATCGTCTTCTGACTCATCCTGATGTCCGGACTCATCAAAATCAATAGTTGAAGCTACATCCGAAACTCCTGACAGATCGTCCATATTATCCAACTCATCTATCTGTGGTAATCCCTCAAGTGCTGAAAGATCATCATATTCTGCAAAATCTTCATCTCCTGAATTGTCGCCAATATCCGGATTATCTTCCTGTAAACCTTCCTTTTCAATATTATCTTCTTCTCTCAATCCAATTATCTCCTTGCTTGATTTACCTATTTGGCCTATTCATTTCCAACCAATTTGTCAATAGCAGCAACAAGCTGGCCGATTTCCGGTTTGGAAAGCTGTGCATCCGCACCGAGCTGTTCACCTTTTATCTTCATTTCCTGATTTACAAGTGATGAGAATATAACTACAGGTATATGATTCATATCACCATTTTCTTTAACCAGCTTGGTAAGACGATGACCATCCATCTGAGGCATCTCAATATCTGTTATAATACATGCTACTTTTGAATCAAGATCACCACTTGCATTATATTCCTGAAGTTTATCCCAGCACTCCTTACCATTTGCTGTTGTTGTCAGATTTGTATATCCTGCCTGTTCAAGACAGTTCACTATCATCTTGCTAAGTAATTGTGAATCCTCTGCTATAAGTATAGGTGTTTCATTCCTTGTTCTGTGTTGCATTCTCTCAACATCTGACATTCTAAGTCCCGTCTCAGGATTTATATCTGCTACGATTTTTTCAAAATCAAGAATGATTATAAGTTTTCCATCTATTCTGACAATTCCTGTTGCCATGCCCTCTCCGCCTGTATTTACTGTTGAATCCGGCTTAACTATATCTGACCATGACACTCTGTGTATTCCCAAAACACCATTTACATGAAATGCCGTATTTAATTTATTGAAATTTGTAACTATATACATATCTCCTGTCGGTGTTTCAGGCTTTGGCAGATGAAGACACTCTGCAAGATCTATAATTGAGATAATCTCATCTCTCGGCATAAATATACCTTCTATGCGTGGATCAGCATTCGGTACAGGTGTAGGTGTCTGAAAAGAAATAATCTCCCTTATTTTTGCGACATTTATTCCATAGTAATTGTTTGCAACACGAAACTCTAATATTTCCAGTTCATTTGTTCCACTCTCTAATAAGATTCCTGTTTCCATATCCTTACCTCCAATATCTTTTCACATTTGTAAGTTTATTTATTTAATATTTACCTGTGCCATCATATCTTTGTTGGTTACTTCCAAAAGAACATTTTTCAACTTTGTACCCGAAGGAATTTCAAATACAAGTATCGAATTTACACTTTTTCCTCCAGCTACAGTTTTCTTTATAAAATGAATGTCCTCGTTTGCAATAGTTAAAAGCGGAGTGTCCATATCTTTACCATCAACATTCAAAACATATGAACTCTTATTTTTTGTCATATCAATCTTTTTGTTTTGTCCGGAAGTATTTTTAAATTTTATATTAACAACAAACAGCTTTTTACCCTTGTGTGCTGATATATCTGATACCCCCGTGCTGATAGCACTGTCATACTTATAACCGGTTACTTTTGCTTTAAATCCGGATAAATTCATGGCATCACTAAGTGATACCGACTTTTGCTGCGGCTCTGATGACTCCGTTGGATTATCTGAATTTAAAGGTGTGACCGGCTGCATGGTACTACCACCTATCTCCGGCGAAGCTGTCGGTTTCGGAACTGCTGTCGGCTGTATCTGAGGAGTTGCCGTCGGTTCTTCCTGATAATTATCATTGTCTAACTTCATATTATATGTATAATTTTTATCACTCTTTAACAGACTATCTGCCATATACTCTGCTATCGCATTATTCTGATCTTCTGTCAATGTCTGAACACTCGCACATCCTGTCAGACAAACTGCCGTGGCTGCTGCCACAATGAACATCCCTTTTCTCATATTGTCCCTCCGTGCTTTATACACATTGCAAATGAGTATTCTTACTTACTGTCCACATTTTGCTGTGAACTGTAATGATTTTCCATCATTACCACCCATTTTTCATCTTTTTATATAATACCACATTTGTGACATTATCGTCAACGAATATGTGCTCCCTTATTAATTTTCTATATCAAGCTCAAACCAGAACTCTACTCCATCCTCATGATTGAGGACACCGCACTTTTGATTCATTGATTCCATTATTGCCTTTACGATTGACAAACCTATACCGCTTCCACCGTACTCTCTTGTTCTCGCTTTATCTACTTTATAAAACTTTATCCATATTTTGTCGAGTTCCTCCTCCGGAATACATTTTCCGGTGTTAAAGACGCTGACTCTCACAACTTTATCCGTTTTTTTCAGGCTTACTTTTATTTTTTTCTCGCCATCAACATGATTTATCGCATTGCTGACATAATTCGTAACTACTTCTTCTATCATATATTCATCAGCCCAAACATAAATCTGCGGATAATCATCTATCTCTATCTGTGCCTCTTTTTGTTTTGCAAGAAGAGTTGCTGAATTTATTACCGTCCTTACAACCTGAACAATATCAAAATGTTCAAAATTCACCTGGTTATTTCCAAACTCTATCTGATTTAATGTGAGAAGCTTCTTTACCATCTTATTCATTTTATCAGCCTCGTCCATTATAACTTCGCAATAAAATTTCCTGCTCTCACTGTCATCATTTATATTATCATAAAGACCTTCCGCATATCCCTGTATAAGTGCAATAGGTGTTTTAAGTTCATGTGATACATTTGATAGGAACTCTTTACGCATTTCGTCTATCTGTATCTTCTTTTCAATATCCTTTTGCAATTCATTGTTTGCTGTCTTTAATTCTGAAATCTTTTCTTCCAGGTTTTCCGACAATGTATTTATGCTGCTGCCCAGTACACCTATCTCATCATGTTCTTTAACCGGATATCTTACTTCAAAATTAAAATCTGCCATCTTCTGTGCTATCTCTGTCAGTTTTCTGATTGGCTTCGTAAAATTATTTCCTATAAATACCATCAGAATCACACCGGATATTATAACACCCACACCGACATAAAGAAGAAATGAATTAAATATACCTATATTTTCTGCCATGCTCTGATAGTTCGTACTTACATATACAAAGGCTCCCGAATCAAGCTTGCCAAAAAGTTCAATATAATATGAACCTATCCTCTCATCAAGCACCTTATATACACAATATTCATTTTTCATATCAATAAGATTACGCTTTTTATCCCTGACATAATAACTTTGTGAATCCTCAATACCAACAACATAATCTTTAGTTTTGTCTATAATGTTCTGCCTTTGAAATTCAGTAATAACTTTTTCACTTGGATAATCATATTGATAATATACTTTTCCAAAAAAATTGTTCAGTCTGAATATATACACACTGGATGTGTTATTCGCAGACATTATTTCAAGATTAAGCGTCGAATCGTCCGATAACCCTGTCGACTCTCCACTACTGTAATCCTTATCTTTATTTACTATTGAATTTGCTTCCTCATAACATTCTTCAAGCATTGATACTTTGCTGTGCTGATAATAAGAGGGCAGAAAAACCCTGTTCATAAACCATATTGCCGCCAATGTAAATCCCAACATTCCTATCATTATCAATATAAGCTTAGTACGTATGGATTTAATCCCATAAAATCTTTTTTGTCTTTTCAGCTCCATACATGCCACCTCCATTAAAAGCTATATTGCAAATTTCCTAAGACACTTCAAATTTGTATCCCATTCCCCAGATTGTCTTTATGTATTCCCCTTTTTCGCCAAGCTTACTACGCAATTTTTTTACATGGGTATCTATTGTCCTTGCATCTCCGAAATAATCATAATTCCAGACATTATTTAAAATGCGTTCTCTTGACAGTGCAACGCCTTGGTTTGTCACAAAATATGTAAGCAGTTCAAACTCTTTAAAGCTTAATTCAATTTGCTTTCCATCAATCTTAACCTCATGTGCAGACTGATTTATACAAATACCACCTACCTCTATATCTCCATCATCAAGAGCATTTGTTCTTCTTAGTATTGCCTCAACCCTTGCAACAAGAATCTTAGGACTAAATGGTTTTGAAATATATTCGTCTACGCCAAGTTCAAATCCAAGAAGTTCATCTTTTTCGTCACTTTTTGCCGTAAGCATTATTATAGGTACCTGAGAATATTTCCTTATTTCTCTTACAACTTCCCAGCCATCCATTTTAGGCATCATAACATCGAGCAGTATAAGTGCTATATCTTTATTTTCATAAAACTTATCTACAGCCTCTTCTCCGTCACCTGCTTCTAAAACATCGAAATTACTTTTAACTAAGAAGTCCTTGACAAGCTTTCTCATTCTCGCTTCATCATCAACAACCATAATTTTCAATTTTTCCATAATAACCCTCTTTTCTGCATATGTTTTTGATACCGGTAAAATTTTACCCTTACTTATTTTTCAATCTTTCTTCTTTTTCCTGTATCTCTTTTTCTCTCTTATCTAGTGCTTTTTCTTTATCACTTAAATCCTGCTCCCATTTTTCATACTTGTCGATTAATTCATTTTCCATATTTGATTTATAATCAGTGAAATATGTAAATACAGAATACTTTGACTTCACTGTTATGAATATGACTGCTATAAGCAATATGCATAAAAAAACAATAGCCATATTTTTTATTTTTTTTCCTGCTTTTTCCGCTTCATAAGCATTTTTATATTTCTCCACATTTTTTTCCAGCACATCTTTGTCCGTAATACTTTTCCCTGACATTTTTTCTTTAACTCTCGGCACAACCGGTACATATGCCAGTTGGTTTTCTTTAACTATTCCTGAAGAAAGAAGTCTTTTTCGCATATTTTCTATAAATTCAAGTCCAATAACCGTCTGAAACGACTTTTTTTCCACAGCCTTATTATATATTTTTAAGACTGCTTTCATATCAGACATATTTGAATTTGCGACAAGATATTCTATAGTTTCTTTTTCCTTGCATGCTCTTTCATAGTCTTTTCTTGTTGAAAACACAAATCCGTCAAGTATAAATCTTTTATCATCTCTCATACTTTATCCCCCATGTCTGCAC